>CESF01021237.1_pt1 | contig 10831 bp, 18 predicted proteins | sample 356331 | NCBI WGS metagenome assembly CESF01 (sample SAMEA2621779, study PRJEB7988) | marine metagenome | biome: marine biome (ENVO:00000447); feature: surface water layer (ENVO:00002042); material: "saline water (ENVO:00002010), including plankton (ENVO:xxxxxxxx)" | depth 5 m
AAAAAACATAAGTTTCTGGGTGCTCGTTAGCACTTCTTCCAGATATAGATTGACGCGTCACGGTCATGTACTGCCTCCAGTTCGGACTCAAGAATCATCTTTATTCCTGGGTAGATGATAATTAGGAGACATTGATCTCTGCTCCTTGTCGCCGGGAAACCCAGAGTTTGGAGAGCAGGCCTTGATAGAGCTGTAGCGCAGGTGTGAGTTCTTCGGAAGTCAGGACTGTTGACAGACAATGCGGATCGATCGAAAACACAACCTTGTTTCGGGTGTTGCGTATAGCCTCAACCTGATCATTCTTCAGATGTCGATCACGGAGACGTTGAAGGCCGATCTCCATTATCTGTTGTGTCGCGTTCTGGTCGGAAGGCTCGCTGTATCCGCTCAGCAGCAGCACTCCATTCAGGGCCGTGCATTGAGCCAGTAATCGCATCAGGCTCTCTTGCTTTTTCGGTTCAAAAAGATGCAGCACGTTATGACACACCACAAGATCGGAGCTAATTGGATGCAGTCTTTCTACGGTCTCTTGATTCAACTCTTTTTGAATTAAGACGCATCTATCGCGTCCAGGAACGCTAGCGAGCACGTCCCTGCAAAACGAGAGCATCTGTTGGCTCGGCTCTAGCACCGTGAATTCAGCGTTTGGACAGGCCTCGAGCAACGCTGGAAGTTGTTCACCAGGGCCGGGGCCCACCACGAGAACGCGATTGGCCTGTGAGGCTTCAGTGTGAATTGCTGCGAGTGCGATCTCGTGAAGTACGTCATAACCCGGCACGGAATGACGAATGTTTGTTCGGTAGGAGATGCCATATTGGCCATCGAAATTCAGTTCAGGCATCGTTTTTTTCTGCGATGGTTGTGCTTTTGATATTGTTCTAGCGTTTCTATGCGCAAATATTGCTGTTATGCACGCTAGTTTATTCGACTCGCTCTATTTATTCATATTGTTGTGTAATTGTTGTCCGGTCTGATCGAATCCTGCAATTCCCTTGCTCTCAGTATTGGAGGTTTTACGTTGATTGATGTGATCAAAAATTGACATAACATGATGACACTTTTCCGGCTCAAGCTCGGTTTCAGACTTTGATCGTTTCTTTCTGAAGCCGTTGACTCTCGCAGCTCTTTTGGTTGCTTGACGCGCTGGTGTGAATGATCGCATCGATAGTCAAGCCACGGGCTGGCTTGCGTCTTTGTTCCTCAACAGCCAGAACTGAAACAGTTGAACTGCACCCATGTCGTCTAGCTCTGGCCAAATGACATCTGTTGATTGTACGTCCAGATTGATCATGACCACTGGTGTTATGGCTGCTCTGAGCTGTCTGGTCGTTGTGATCATCGGTGGTTTCATCACGGCCACCGCAGTCAAAGAGGGGCTGAACCATGTGCCGGTTGAGTCGCCTATTCCAGGCGAAGCCCCTCAGCTCCAGTCGCTCCCGCTGTAACTCCCTGTTGCGCTCGTTTCGATTGTCGTTGGCTGTGTGATGTTCAATGATTCGCCTGATGATGCTCGTTCCGAGCAGCAGCTTCCGGTTTCATGCTGGCTTTCGAACACTCGAGAAGGTCTGTTCCTCCAAATCAAGCCAGATCCGTCGATACAGCATGATCAGTTCGTTGTGCTGAGCACCTTTCGGTGGTCGCCTGTTCTGGGTAATCCAGTGCGTCAGCTGAGCATGCCTCGTCATCTCGCGTTGGAACTGTGGACCAATTTGCTGGATATGGGGTGGACCTCCTGCGTACCGCCTGAGTCCTGACTTTGTAGAAAGAGGGAGTGTGACGTCTCCCTCTTCCCAACGAACATGAGTCGGCTGCTCGACTTGCCCCTCATGACACCATTCAACGTATCAAAGTGCACGTGCTCTTGCAGTGTTGTGGCTTTCCAAGGAGTTCAGGACTGTCTTCGGCAACCTGTCAGATCTGGTCGTATTCGTTGTGTTGATAAGGCATCCTGAAATCGTCGCGAACGGCGTCGATCTACGCGTCTGCCAGCCTGAGACCACAGCCTTTGCTGTATCGGGTAAGGCTGGCGTCAAGCCATCGATCAACAACGGTGCACTGTGCCGCAGACAGAGCGAGCGCCAGTTGGTATTTCTCTGGTTATTGTTTGGCAGCATGAAATACTCTGCAGCTTTCATTGATCAGGTTTCTAATTTCAGGCGCTCTGAGATCAACAATTCGCGCTGATCCAAGGTGCATGATGCGATCGCGATTTGCTGCTCAGCATTCGCGAGCTCGGCTGATTTGAAAACCGTCAGCTTGATTTGCCCGTCACTGCTGGGCGTTTGTACTTTTGGAGGCTAAAACGTCAGAGCTTCTAGAAATTCAAGAATTCTGTTTTGGAGTGGTTCAAGTGATCACCACAATTCCTTGCCTGATGCCACGACCAGTGAATCTGACTCTTGAAAAGTTGGTACTAGAAATCGTGCTCACGCTCCGTTGGTTGAGTGATTCAGCCAGCGATCGATAGTCCAATGTTGACAAGAGCTAGCCCACCTAAAAAGAAAGCCGCTAGTAGGGACGACTCTGGGAAGAATTTGGCCAACGCCAACCCGGCTCCCATGAATGTGGACGAAACCAGAATTGCCGTGACATCAACGGGCATCTGAAGGGGAACTCTTCATAAGACCTCCTAACAGAAAATTGCGTTCAGCGAGCCCACGATCGACCCCATCAGAGATTGTCTCAAGGCTGACTGGGTTGACTTCTGCACAGCGCGTCAACTGAAGGTTGCTCTTCTGGTAAGCCTTTCCATTCATGCCCCATGGTTTTGTGGGGCGAAAAGCCCACCTGTTCTGACTTTGGAACGTTGTGCTTACTCAGTGAGTGATGCAATCCATTCGCTGACGCTGTTGACGCAGTCTTCACTGGATTCATAAGGCAGCACGTTCCTGCCAGGGATGGTGTTGATCGAAGCGCTGGGGAGCTTTCGTTTGTAGGTCGCTAGACGCTCATGGAGGTCATCCCAGTTTCTTGATGAGCCAATCCCAGTGGCGTTGTTGCCAAAGATGATTTGAACAGGAATCTTCAACCCAGTCAGTTGCGCTTCCCAGCCCTGTCGCCAGAATCCCGCCAAAAACGAATACACCGCCCAGCGGGTGTCCATCGCTTGAGATCCCTGCTTGAGCATTTCAAGCCATTCATGATCAACTGCTTCTGGTCGAGCAAATAAGTTTTTTTTGGAGAAAGCGTCCAGAAATCTGCGCCGACGTGCATATCGGTAAAAGAGATTGCCAATGAGTCCATCAAACAAGAAGCGCCAGAGCCAACGTGCTCTGCTTTGAGAGAATTTCTGATTGAGCACTTGCCAGCCCGGTGGGCTGATCGCCACCAAAGCGCTGACTAACTCTGGCGCTTTCGACGCAATAGCCAGCGCTATGGGAAGGGAAGCTCCCTGCGAGAGCAACACGGTAGGTCCGTTGTCTTGCTCCCGAAGCAGCTGGATGAGTGGCTCAGCCCAGTCTTCAGGCGTGAGTGGCCGTGCCGGGCATGGTGCTGTTCCACAGCCGAGTAGATCGGGCTTGAGTAGCTCTGGAGTGTTGCTTCTTGCTTGCCATGAAGCAACGAATCGGTCCCAAAACCTCGATGACAAGCCAACGCCAATTGGATGAATCAGGAGCAGCTGCTGTTCAGCTGATGTGTGGCTGGCCAACTTCACTGTCGAATCAGATGACCCTGATTGTGATCAACAGAACTCTTGAGCGCGACCAAGGGTGTCATCCAATCATGTTGCTGCTGCTCGGTCTTTGATTGCGGCAGGCTCATGGCCTCTTCTATCGGATCGATTCCTAGCTCTTAAAAGTGATTGATGATCAACTGAAAAAGGTTGAGTCAGATTTTACTTTGATGAGTCCGTTGTATTGATTGATGATCTCAGGCCGTGATGTTGCTGGTGAGTTGCTTAGCTTGCGTCTGTTGATAGGTTTTAATTTCTTACAGCAAGGAATTAAACCATGGCCATCTTGGATGGATGACGATTGCATGGCATTTGGATGACCGTCGCGACTACTGATTCCAGGGAGGCTCATCTGAAGGTGTGGTCGCTTGTCGAGTCAGGACTTGAATCCAATTCCTCCTGGCGCCAGATGTTTTTCGACTTTGGCCTGCTTGCCACGGTTGGCTTTGATCAGCCGTTTGACGAGCATGACGTCAAGGTTGGCGAGCTGGCAGAACAGCTGGATCTGTCTGCGGAGGTTGTTGTCAGCGAGCTTCGTTATTTCATCCGTCAGAACTGCTTGTGGACTACTGACGAGCTTGTTGTGGGTATGGACACCGCTTTGAAGGTTCTGGTTCAACATGGAAGTCCTGAGGAAGTCGTGGACTGTTTGCTCGACTTTTCTCCCTACGCCAAACGCCCTGATGTCTTACAAGCATTGCGTTTAGCGGTAGCAAAGCGGGATGACGCTGAGGTTTTTCAACCAATCCTTTCAGAATTCGATCGATAAATGTTTTGTTGGCATTGAAGTGTGACCGCGATATTCGTCGACAGGAGAGTTGGTTGCGTCTTTGTGGCAATTGAGCTGATTTGTACGTAGCCCTCTGGTCTGTGGTGTTTGGCTATGGAACCTGATGAAGTAACAAATGAACTGGCATCTGCTTTTTGGCTTCAGTTAAAGCAAGAGAAGGAGCTCCTGCCCTGTTAGAGGTGACTTGGACTTGAGCTCAGGCGATTTGGCCAGTACCAGGCTGGATCGTCCTGCATTGCCTTCGGTCTAAGCGCCTCGAGCAGGTCAATCGCTCTTGGCATGAATCCTCGCCACATTGCAGCTTTGATAGTGACTGGTGTAGGTGTTCCTATGGCGAAAGACCAGATCCAAATCAATATTCCTGCTTCTGACTTCTCAAGACTGAGAGCAGCTCTTTGCAGGGTGGGTTGTGGTCACACTCCCGATGCTCAAGAGGCCGCCTTGCTTCATGAGCTAATGAAAATCCTGGACAGCGGCCAGGATCAACTTCTTGGAGGCTCACTTCCATTCAACCGTTGAGATGTCTGGCCGGCTTGTTGAATCCCTTCCGCTCTCATCTCGGTTCGGCAACGCTCCTTGTACTTATTTGTACTTGGCTGGGCATCAAGGGGTACGTGCCTCTATCGATAAGGGCAAGATCTCAACAAGAGACAATGTCTGACGCTTGGCTGGAAGACCCCAAGACCCATTGGGCGATGAGGTTCCACCAGCAATCAAAAACTTTTGATGGTGATGTCAAGGTTGTTGTTGAAAACGGCAGACCGATGCCCCACAGCCAGCCAGCTTTGATCAAGTCACGCATCCACATGGCCTATGAGGATGCTGTTTCTCTCTACAGAGATCTGCAGCAGATTGGCTGGATGCATTGTCCTGCTTTTTGGTGAGTCTCCATGGCGGCCAGCTAGTCCATCCATGACGACCGATCCCATCTCCGCGGTTTTAGAAGGCGTTTTGCTTGGAGCCAATGATCTTCAAGGAAAAGACCCCTGGAAGGCCAGCAAAGAGCAAATCATCAGCGCCTGTACACGTCTCGTTGAGGATTACGGCATCAGACTCCAAGGGAGAGCACGAGCTTGTGGCGACTCTCGCTTTCATCTTGGAGGCGACGACGAATTTCGCTACTCGCACTTCCAAGACGACGCAGGCAATCCTGCTGTATTGATCGAGTTAGCAGAAGGTTGACGCTCTCCCCTCCATTGCATCCGGTCCTTCGCTAGTTGAGTCCTTTGCGCCAGCAAAGTCAGCCGTAATCGAACATCCTCTGGATTCGTCATACCAGGTTGGTCGTCAGTTCAGATGCTTCGGATTAGTAGTGAGACACCCATGACAAAGGCGAGCCATTCGAAAGCTCCCTTGACCAGTCGGCTTCCCTTTTTGAGTGATAAGTGAGCACCGAGATACCCCCCGATGAGAGATCCCACGATCAGGGCTGGTACCCAGCCCCAGCAGATTTCATCGCTGAATCCGAGCACCAGTGCGCCGGTGCCGTTCCAGGCCAGACCCACCAAGATCAATGTGTGAGCAACTGCCTTTGGATAACTCAGGCCGAACCAGCGCACCAGCCACAGCGTGACGAACAGGCCTGAGCCTGAAGAGAGTGAACCGTTCAGCACGCCGATCGCGAAGAGCACAGCAATGCCGATGCACCGTTGCTGTGTGTTGTGGGTCATCAAGCGGTCTGTTTGTCCCAGTTCGGGGCGCCGGGAGGAGTACACCCCGAGAGACAGTGTGAGCAGCCCAAGAGCTGCGGTGGCAACGCGATCAGGCAAAGCCATCACGCTGCTCGCCCCTAACCACACTCCCGGTAAACCTGCGAAGAGAATGACCCGGCTTAATCGGTGATCAAGGCTGCTGGCTCGCCAGTGTCGACCGGCGGCGCCAACTCCGAGGGCCACGCTGGCAAGTTTGTGGGTGGCCAGGGCTGAAGCAAAGGGAAGCCCCAGCAGAATCAAAGCAGGCAGCTGCACCAAGCCTGCACCGCCACCGGCAAATGCTGAAAGGGCATTGGCCATAACAGCAATTGCACTGAGTGCTAACTGCAGCAGTAGCTCACTCATCATGGAAAGAGATTCACCGAGTGATGGGTTAATACTGTTTTCTCCTCCAGGCCTACTTCATCAGGAGTTAGAACAAATGCCCTGGCGTCGTAGTGGATGTGCTGTTGAACCATCGAGATTTGTGCGCAATCGCTGCCTCAGACAGCGATTGCGCACAACACATCTTCATTGTGATGCTTCTGCGTTGTGCTCGTCGCCATCATCTTGGAGAAAGCTATTTTTTTTGACTTGATCTACCACTTGTGCAGGAGATCAGATGCTGCACCAGTTCACTGACCTACGGTGGTGCTCTAACTTGTCATTCTTTACCCGGTCTTCATGCTCATCAATTCATATTAATCGGCTGTAGAAACAAGACCAGCAGGAATCTGACAATTTGCTATTGAAGAGGTCAAGATTGTAATTATAATGCTTTGCTATTGATTCGCAGAAAAAATTTTAGTGATTGATCTTATTCTATTCTTATGCTTATTTCCTGATTGGGATCTATTGGCGCTGCGCTCCGGTCTCTAGCGGCGATCGCTTTGAACAACAGATGCTCTGACTGTTGAGCATCGACATCATCCTATTGCCCGCTCTTTGTAGGGGAAGTTGGATTTGTTAGTGGACAGCTTGTGATTCATTTGGCTAGTTGGTCAACCAATTCTTGAGGTGGCTAAACGGTTCTTGCCTTGACTCATGCCCTTCAGTGGTCTTTGGATTTCTCTGGGACGGGTTTGAGTTGCTCTTGGAATGTTGGGTGTTTGGTAAGGCCAGAAGACTTCGCCATGGGCAGCAGCGAAGTCACCCGTACTCCGGGCACTATCCGGCTTGATCAGCCAGGTCGCTCAAGTCTCGATTCGCCCCATGCCGAAGCCGGTCAGCAGCTCTGCAGTTTCACCCATGGATGCATCGCCGACCTGGGTTGTCTGCTTTTGACGAATGTGTTCAGTTGCGATTCCCGTTTTCGTCGAAGCTCACTCCTGCGGAAGCGAGAGCAAGAAAGCCAATGGCAAGTCCAATTTTCAGCTTCCCTTGGGCTCTGAGTGCCACAGCGGCAGTGTTGTTTTCGCTTCCCCAGGAGTCCATTTCCGCGCTTTTAGCGCTCCATTCATTAATTCCCGCAATGCCAAGAAACACTGCAGCAACAACAGACAGCCAACGAGTAGCGGCGCCGATCTTCATTTCGATTCACTTGCTGCTCCATAGCTAGCCATGACCGAGCCGTAAATGGCAGATGAGCTGCCCACGCCTTCCTGTTCACCTTTAAAACAGGCGCTCTAGCTCTGCTCAAGATCTGGTGATCTTCGAGGTTGAAACCTTGCATCACTGCAGGCGAGGGCTAGACACCCGAATCAACTAGATTCTCCTCCCTTGCAGCTAACGCAATGATTCCTGAGCCATACGACCTTTTTGATATCGACAAGGGCGCCGACAAATTGTTCCTTATTGGCACTTCGTGGATCGTTCTTTTCTTGTTTCTCTTATGAGAATAATTTTAATTCCTGTTGAGCTAAAGCTATCTAGAGCCAAATAGGCCCCACTTTCAGAATCGGGGCCTTTGATTGCTTGCGGTCACCTCAGACGCTCCAAGGTCATCGAGGTAGTGAAACGATCCAAAAGCCAGGCTGAAAGTGATGCCTGCCGAGGTGGTGAAGGGGTGTATGACGAGCTGGGGCCTTCAGTCGACGTCATAAAAAAGCCACCGTTGTAGCGGCGGCCTGTTGACAAAGGCTGGACAATCCCCATCACCCGGCCAGTGCGTCAAGAGTAGTCAGGCTTTCAGTTAAAAATGTATTTAGGTGTACAAAGTCATATTTGGCATGCAGTGGACACCATATGCAGTGTTGACGTTCCGGGTTAGCGGTAGCAAGATGGACTTCCCCATCACCTGGACCCGACCAAGGCGCTATGCCTGGTGTGGGTCTTTTTTATTGGCCTGAGAGCCCAGAGCTAGGCAGGCGATTTTCTTATCGATGGAGTTTGGACCTTGGCGCAAGGCGTTTTGCTGAGGTCACTTCAGATCGACTCGGCTTCAATTCAGCTACTAGCCGTTGTCACGGCCGAACCGCTTCTGAGGTCTCAACCTTTGTGTGTTCAATGCAAAGTGCAATCTTTTCCTCCGCGGTCTGGGTCTCGTGCATGCCAGTTCCTGAATGAGCCACGATTGCTTGCAGCAGCTTCAACAGCTACAGCTCCTTTTGTTTGTCTTGGGCTATGGCGACTCGAACACACTGAGATCGACTGAAGTGAGTTCAGACCGTCTGACGATGGAGCCTCTGCTCCGAAGCCAAGCAACCATGGTCACATGGTTGCTTTATTGGGGTAAGCGTGCATCACACGATAGAAAAATTGCTGCCCTTGAGTATTGGCTTTACGGGTTTCAGGGCGAGATGATTACCTTGCAGCTTGTGGGAGTATTGGGGCGCTTATAGGTGTATAAGAAGACTGAAATCATAGATATAGCCTCATTGCTTGGCTTGAAAACAGAGAAAATTTATTGTCACTATCTTATGCTTCAAATAGTTGTCTTCAGTACGAAAAGTGTTTCATGGCGTGCCAAGGAAGAGCTTGCTAGGGTTGATCAATTACTGCTTAAAAATCTTGGGCAAACAAATCTCTCCCAACCCTATTCCAAAAGGTGTCACTAATACGCCTGGTGATGGCGACTTTAACAAGGAAAAGTTCTATAACTATGGCTCAATCTTGATCAATAAGGATTTCAGTAACAATGCATCTGGTGATTTAAATAATCTCGGCACTTTGACCAATGGGCTAGGCGGAAAATTTGGGAATGACGTTGATGGATCAATCGCTAATTATGGTCACATAGAGAATGACAGTTTTTTTGAAAATGCTGGCTTTCTTGCTAATTTTGGAGGGATTCGTAATCAAGCATCATTGCTAAATCCTGGAACATTAATAAGCACAGGATTTATTATTAATTCGGTCCATGGCTACTTCAGTAATGATGTAAAAATTGATAATTTTGGAGCCCTTGAAAATGAAATGGGTGGAGTCATTGCTAACGAACTTGATGGTAAGATTGAAAATCACAAAACTATATTCAATCGCAAAGATGCCCGTTTGGTTAACATGGGAGTCTTGATCAATCAATCCGATGGACATATACAAAACGATGGTATGATTGATACCTCGGGGAATGAGCAAGGCGCAAATGGATTTGTCAACAATGGAACCATCACAGGAACCGGTGTAATCAATGGCAGCTGGATTGATCATGGCCATATTAAGCCTGGCAATTCCGCAGGAGGAAATAGAATTAACGGGAGCCTTTTGAAAGATGGAGGTTCAATACAGTTTGAATTGGGTGGAGATTCTGACGCCAATCGAAATCGTCTGGGTAGCGAACATGACTTTGTTGATATTACAGGAGACCTGATTATTCACGGTGGGAAGCTTGATGTTTCCTTGATTGAAAATTTTAAGGTTCAGCAGAATCAAGAATTCATCATCACAAAGCTGGATGGCAAGCTGACTGGCCATTATGACGGGCTTGAGGAGGGAGCCTCAGTCGGGCAGTTTGAAAGTATTCATGGATTTAAAATTGATTTACATATTTCCTATGCTGCTGGTGACGGAAATGACATCAGTCTCTACACACAGCCTTTCACGAATCCAGAAATGATCTTCGGATACCGCTGATTACCAACCGATATTGATGCCTGTGATCAACTAGCAACTCTGGCCAAGACTTGTTCAGAGGTGGCCTGATTCACCAATCCTTGTCTGCCTTTCGCCGGTTAGATAGTCGTGGCGGACGATCACAGTCATCCTTGGCGCCACATTCGAAAAGATCGGTGTCTTTGATTCCGGCGAGATGTGGACTCCGTACTCGGCCGACAAAGCGATGAAACCAGTGCGAATGTGCTAACGCTGATCTGGAATTGTTCCTCTTCCCCGCTGGGGGATCTCACTTGACCGCAGTGTCCAGCTCCAGTTTCAGCAACAGTTTGAAGCCGTCAGCATTATTCGCCGTAAGCGTCATTGCATCAAATGCCGCACAATCCCCTTGCTTGATTTAAATCAAACCTTGGACCCCTGCAGGCTTGTTGTCTATCTATTTGAACGAACCCAACAAGCTCTGAAGAATTAAATACTACTAAGAGATCTTCTTTGGCAGCATTCCCATCCTAAACTTAGCTTGCCAGGGTCAAAGTCAATGTCTTTAGGTTCAACTCCTTCGCTCGGGTTTTTATACAGTATGGGAACTAGCGAAGATCTTAAATGTGTTAAAGGAATCTCATATTTTAAGTTGACCAATGAGCAAGAAAAGGAGGTTGATACCTGTTATGCCGCGATGGTCAATAC
>CESF01070163.1_pt1 | contig 10820 bp, 10 predicted proteins | sample 356331 | NCBI WGS metagenome assembly CESF01 (sample SAMEA2621779, study PRJEB7988) | marine metagenome | biome: marine biome (ENVO:00000447); feature: surface water layer (ENVO:00002042); material: "saline water (ENVO:00002010), including plankton (ENVO:xxxxxxxx)" | depth 5 m
GCGTGTTCAATGCCATTAGCTACCGTTAAATGTTCAAGCTTAAAGCTTGGGCTGCCATCTTCTTTTAACGGCCATTCAATGCCCTCAGGGCGCAGCGCATAACATGCACGTACTAAATCAATAATATCCCAGCGGCTGTTATTATTTTTATATTCGCGCTCGTACGGGTCGTAAAAGTTACGATAAAAGCTATAACGGCTTACTTCGTCATCAAAGCGAATACTGTTATAACCAGCAACACAGGTGTTTGGCGCACTAAATTCAGCGTGAATTTTGGCTATAAACTCAGCCTCAACCAAACCTTTTTGCATCGCCACTTGTGGCGTAATACCCGTAATTAAACATGCCTCAGGGTGAGGCAAGTAATCCGCTTGCGGCTTACAATATTCAATAAGCGGCTCGCCAATTATATTTAAATCAAGATCGGTACGAATTCCCGCAAACTGGCTCGGCTTATCTTTTTGAGGGCTCGCCCCCCAAGTCTCATAATCGTGCCAGTAAAGCGATGGTTGTTCATTCAAGTTCATAGTTGTAAAGCCTTGTATTTCAATCTTTTGAATTTACTGAATAATTTTTAGTTTTTTGGAATTCTCATTCATTAAAGCTTTATTTTATAGCTTTTCTATTAATTGAAATTGTGTACACTGGTGTGTGCAGATAAAAAAATTGGTGTGTACAAAAAAATGAGTCTAACAGACAGTAAATTAAAAAAGTTTCTTAATAAGTCACATGATAAGCCTTTTGAGCTTGCAGATCGAGACTCGCTTAGTATAAGAGTCTCTCAGAAGGGTAAAATCGCTTGGCAATATAGGTTCAGACACAACGGAAAGGCCGATAGACTTTCGCTCGGAAATTACCCTGCAATTTCCTTGTCCCAAGCAAGAGCTTTGGTTCCTGAGTTAAGGCAGTGTATTCAAGAAGGCAAAAACCCTAAATCTGTAATGGGCAAGAGTCGTCAGGCTAAAAGCAAAAAAATTATGACTCTCGAAGATTTGTGCTTAATGTGGTTAGAAAAAGTTTCTGCTATTGAACACAAAGAAAACACGCAAGCAACTCATGCCACAACAGTAAGAAAGTGGATTTTAAATGAGCCTATAAAAAAGCCGCTAAAGGAGAAGTGGGTAAAGCAAAACCTTAATATGCCGTTCGATGAGATTACTAGTCAAAATTGGATGGATTTTTTTGAATGGGTAAAGTCTGAAAAAAGCGCCAACATGGCAGGCGTAGTCTTTAAACTATTAAAATCTGTTATTACTTGGGGTGTTAAATGGGAGTTAGTATCAAATTCAAACCTACTACTATTTAAAGTAAAAGATGTAGGTAAAGCCCCTAATGTTGGGGAGCGGACTCCCAGTTTATACGAAGCAGCCATGATGTGGTTAGAAATTGATAAATCTAAAGCTTTACCACAAACAAAAATCTGTCTGAAACTTATAATTTTGCTTGGCGCTAGAAATAGCACAGTACGTAATATGAAATGGGAAGACTTAGATTTAGTAAATATGATTTGGACTATCCCTGTGCCTAAGGGACAAAAGCAAGCAACTCGCAGGGGAGCTCTTGAAGGCGATGTGAGCTCTCAAAGGCCTGAAAGGCATCCAATCCCAAGCAAAGTCAAAGAACTGTTAGAAGAAATAGCACTTATTTATGGAAAAACGGGGTATGTTTTTAAAGGTGATGGTGACAACAGCAACAAAGAAATTACTACTCATGCTTTAAACCGTTTTTGCACAAGGATGTCTTCTAAACTATTTATGAAGCACCAAATATCTAAAATTGTTCCGCATGACTTTAGGCGCATGCTACAAACTACGCTCTGTGAAATTGATTCAAAATGGTTAGTAATCACAGAGCGTATGTTAGGCCATAAACTCAAAGGGACTATGAAGCACTACAACAAAGCCGATTATTTAGATGAGCAATTAGAAGCTTATGAATTACTTTGGTCAAAGTTAAAGCTAGAAATTGAAAAAATTAATAGCTAAATAATGCTGTTATTAATAAGAGCTACAAAAATAGACGTTAGTAGCTCTTATTAAATTAAAGTTAACTTTACTAATTTTAATTGCCGGCAATAGCTAACCCGCCTGACCCAAAATATACTCTTCAACTTGCGCGGTAATAAAAATTCTCTTTCTGTAATTCTGTAAAGGCTTAGGGAAGCCATGCTTAAACTGTGAATTGTCTTGATTGCTTTGTGTGTAATTGTAATAACTAGTTCTAGACATATTTAAAACTTGGCATAGTTGCTTCAGTGACATAGTAGGGCCGAATAATTCAGATAAGTTCATTTTCTATCCTCACATAAAGTAATTTTTCCTCGCCCTAAGTAGGTTTTACCCAGGCGAACTTTTGTGATTCTTTGCTAATTTCTTAAATTAATTTCGAATCGGCTTAAGTAGTTTCGACTTATACGAACTATGGCGATTTGCATAAAATTATTTAAATTAATTTCGAATCAGCTTAGGTAGTTTCGGCTTAAACGAACTATTACGGTTTACAGAAAAAATATTTAAATTAATTTCCAATAGCCTTGGTTAACTTTTTGTGTGCGGTTTTAGATGGCTAGGGCTTTGTCATAATTTACGTTAAATTCAGGGGGCATAATTGAGCAATTAGATTTGCTGCTAACTGAGGCTATATTTTTAAGGTTAGGCTTCCTATCTAGTAAAAAAGGCATACCAAAGTCTCCCTCCCAATCAAGCCTGTTCAAGGTTATTTAAAAAATGAGTTTTTCTATTTAGATTATTGATTGATAAAGAATGGATTAGGTATAATTCTCTTTTTTACAGGGAGTAGTAAGTTGTCATTTCCTCAGGTATCTGTCATCGGTAATGCTAAGATAAAATCGTCTCAATTAAAGGATATGGCTGAGGCCGTAGGCTTAATTATTAATGATCTTGGCTTTCATCTGGTTTGTGGTGGTTTGGGTGGCGTAATGGAAGCCAGCTGTAAAGGGCATAAATCAGGGGCTGAACCAAGTCAAACAATCGGCATACTGCCGTCTCTTAAAGAGAGTACAGCAAATAAATACACTGATATTATTATACCATCTGGGTTAGATATTGGTCGAAATCAGCTAGTTGTATCTAGTGGATTTGCCATTGTCGTTTTGGGTGGTGGTGCGGGGACCTTAAGTGAAATAGCTTTAGCATCCCAAATAAACAAGCCAATACTTTTAATGAAAGGCTCTGGAGGCTGGGCTGACAAATTGACCGATGAGTATTTGGACCAGCGTTGTAATTCAAAGCTTTATCATATTAGTAGTTTAGATGAATTAAGAATAACGCTTCAAAAATTGTCTTTGCTTGAGTCAAAAAGTGGTTCTATAGACAGTGGTCATAATCGATGAAATTACTCATTCCAATAAGTTACTTTTTCGGAAGTCCAAAAAGTGAATTGTGGCAATTAGATACAGAGACAAAGAAAAGGAGTTTATTAGCCACCCTACCTTCCTCTGAGAGAGATGTTGCAGGCAAAGGTTTTACCAGTGTTACATGGATTAGTAATGACTTGCTTGTGGGGTGTGATTTTAATCGTGTATTTATTATTGACCGTAAATTATGCGAGTTAAAAAAAATAAATACAGACAAACAATATAATGATTTACATCATGTTAGCTTTGATGGTCACTTAATTCATATAGCTAATACAGGGCGTGATTGTATCGATGTTTTAGACAATCAATTACAGTCTGTTAGCCGATTAGAATTTCTTCCAACAGAAGAAATAGCATCAAGGATTAAAGGGGAATATAAAGCTCAAGGTGATTATTACGATCATGAAGCGATAAATATTGATTTTCACCTACGTAAGGTGCCTGATGCTCTGCATATCAATCATGTGATCAAAGTGGGTAAAGAACTTGAAAACAAAGTTATCGTAACAAGTTTTAAAAAAAAATGCTTAATTGACGCTAAAACTCTAGAGCCACTCAGTAATAAATTACCTGAACAACCCCATGATGGCTTTATTGACAAGAAGTATATTTGGATAACCACTGTCTCAGGGAAAGTGTTTCGTTCTAATCTATCGCTACCTTTTAATTTTGAATTGTTTTTTGATCTATTTCGGGTAGCCAAGTTCAAAGGGTGGTGTCGAGGTTTATTAGTTGTTAATGACGCTTTATTTATAGGGGTCACTGCTATTCACAAGGAAACTAATCGGACAAACTGGCTTAATAGTCCAGTAAAGAACACTCGAACGGGAGTTTATCAGATCAATTTAACTTCATTAAATATTGAACACTTCTATGATTTTAGTCATACAAACGGTTCCCGTATATTTTCATTAGTCAGTGATTATTTTGATGGATAAGCAACCAAGGATTTACATGCTTCATCGTGTCCTTAAAAATTACGATGAAAAGAACTATTACTATCAGCGACAAACAGGCATTAGCTGGAAGAAGTTCATCGAACTGCTTGATACTATAGAGAAAAAAGGTTGGAAAACTAAACCAATTTCTGCTCTGGCGAAAGGATATACACATAATGATGTATTTATTACTTTCGATGATGGATATAGAGATAATATTGGTGCATTTGATGAATTAATTAATCGTGGAATGATCGCTACAGTTTATCCCGTGAAGGATTTTGTTTTAGATGGTTTTTCTCCGATAGATGATATGGCTCTTCACTTGATGTCGACACCGAATGTACCTAAAGACCTTAGTCTATCATTGCTCGGTGGGCGATTAAAAAGAATATTACGAGGTATAACAGCCTCGAGATATAGGTATCTCCGACAACGTTTGTTTGGCATAGATGTGGATGCGGATTCTACTCATTTATTTATGCAGGAGCATCATCTAAAACTGTACAATAGCCAAGGAATTGAACTGGGTATTCACGGGTGTAGCCACAGAGCATTTACCCAACTTTCTCCAAGTGAGCTAAATAAAGAGTTAACTGAAAATTATAATTGGATCAGAGGATTGGGATGTAGAGAATCGATGTCTATTTGCTTCCCTCATGGTAAACATAATAAGAAAGTAATTGAGCAAAGCCAGCTATTTGGCTTAATTCATTTAGGTGTCGACTGTGAGACATTTTACCCATCAGTTTTAAGGAGAATACATATTACGGAAGATTATTGTGGGTGACCTTAATGCTAAGCTTTGCGCATTGCTCAAGAATCAATTAGAGACTTTTCCATTTCACAATTTAGGGCAGTTATTGGGGAAGAAGGTTGTTAATGGGGGGACTTGTTTTGATCACGCACTAAGCTTGCGCGCTCACATAACTAAAATGGGGCTTAGCGGAACATTACATGAGGCTGAGGTTTGCATGACAGGTTTAAACTCACATCGTTTGATCCGAGTTGAATCTTCAGACAAGGTTAGCTTTTTAGATTCTGGCACGGGCTGGCCAACTATATATCAGGCTCATGCTTGCGATATCTATCGAGAGTATACTTCAGCAGGAATACGCTTTCGAATTGTCAAAGAGCCAAACAAGCTTCTTGTCAAACGACACGATGGTCGACAATGGCGTGATATGAACCGTATTGCATTAGTCGCTCAAAATGAAGAGATTATATTATCCAAATACCCTAACAGGTATCTCCAACAACTGCCTTACAGCCAAGAACTTCGGTTTTGCTGGTTAATGAATGAAAAGTTTTATCGAATTACAGGTTTCTGTTTAGCAGTATACGAAGCAGGAAAAAATACTCAAAAATACAGCCTAACACCGATAGAGCTTTTGCGTTTTGTCCAGAGTAGCTTTCCCGAATTGATTTCGGACTTAAAATTATATCTAGAGAGTATTAGTTGATGTGCGGGTTTGTTGTAAGTGTCACTGAAGGACAATCTAATTTAAATAAGAAAGTAGGAAAGGATATTCTATCTCGGGGCGAAGACCATTCTAGCTTAGAAACCATTCATTTTAATGGAATACCTATACATTTTGAATTTTCGCATTTATTTATAACTTCTCCCCAAGTTGTTCAACCAATACAAAGTATGTCGAAAATTTTAGTACTGAATGGTGAGATATATAATTATCAAGAATTGGCTGAGATACTTGGTCTCGAATTAAATAAGTTTAATGATGTAGGTATTTTTTTTGAGTATATAGAGCGTTACGGTTTAACTCAGGCCATGACGTTGGCAAATGGAATGTACTCAGGTGTTCTTTTCGATAAATCAACGGGAGATTTGAGAGTTTTTACAGATCATGTTGGTAAAAAGCCTTTGCTCGTTTGGAATAGTAGTATGGGATGGCATATAGGAACGGGCGTTGATACTGGTTATATAGATGCATACACTAATACGTTAGATGTAATCTCCCCTGGAGTATCAAAGTTTGATATAAAAACTGGGGTAGTATGCAAAGAATACCTCCATCAATACACTGTGACCAATAAACGAAGCTTTGTTGATATTATCGAAAGTGCTATAGCACTTCGAATTCCTAAGGATATCCCATTCGCTGTAGCTTTAAGTGGTGGGCTAGATAGTTCGATTATTGCTTATATTTTAGAGACAAGATTAAGCAAAAGTGCAAGATATTACGTCGTGGCTGACAGTTATCCCGATTCAGTTTTGACGTTATTAGAACATCTAAAGGTTTGTCTTAGTCGTGTCGTTTTAATTAAGCCACCGACACAAAGTGAGCTCTTAGGATTAATTAAAAAAACATGCGAAATTACAAAAAGCTATAACCCTTCAATTATATCAAATGGACTAGCAACACTATTACTCAGTAAGGTTGTACAAGCAGACGGTATCCGCGTTTTGTTATCAGGTGAAGGTGCAGATGAGTATTTCTGTGGTTATCAAGGAATGTACAATGGTCGTAATGACCCTGAGAAAATGAGAGCTTGTTTGATTGAAAACCTGCATTACACGGAATTGAGACGCTTAGATCTTATTACTGCTAGCCATAGTATAGAGGCTCGTTGCCCATTTTTAGATAATCGCGTCACTCAGTTTGCATTAGCACATGACGTTCAAGATCTTTGCGACATTTCTTTGAACGTGGGAAAAACAATACTAAGAGATACATTTAAACATGTATTACCCAACTCAATAATTCATGCTCCTAAAGAGCCTTTCGATATTACCTCAGGTTTGCAAAAAATGGTTATAGATGAATTAAAGAAAATATCTACGACAGAAAGAACAGCATTAAGATCCATTTTTGAACAAATTATGGATAACACTTCTATAGCTAATCATCATTACTTCTCCCATTACCCAACTTTTGACACGATGATTGAACGACGTGAGCTTAAATACAAGCAGAGGGATATATGATCGATAATCAAGTGGTTGCAGTCGTTGGGCTAGGGTATGTCGGGTATCCGCTTGCAATAGCATTTGGTCAGCATATCCAAACAGTAGGTTTTGACATAAACGAAACTAGAATCTCTGAATTACATGAAAGTAATGATCGCACCAATGAAAGCGATATTAAGTTAGTTGAAAGTGCTGAGCATTTAACTTTGTCTAATGATCTAGAGTGTATTCGAAGAGCGAATATATATATTGTCACTACACCTACTCCAGTTGATAAGGCATACCAACCGGAGTTAAGTGCGGTATTGAATGCTGCAAAGATGGTTGGTTCTGTGATTTCAACTAACGATATTGTTGTCCTAGAATCTACAGTATATCCTGGTGTTACAGAGGGAGTGTTTGCTTCTGAAATTGAAAAAACAAGTGGATTGCTTGCAAATATTGACTTTCAGCTAGGGTACAGTCCTGAGCGGATTAATCCAGGAGATGAGCTTCATCGCTTACAACATATAGTAAAGGTTGTTTCTGCCACAAATACATCTACTTTAGAAATATTATCTCAATTATATGAACTTATAGTTCCTGCTGGAGTATTAAAAGCTGAGTCAATAAGAACAGCTGAGTTATCTAAGTTAATAGAAAACACCCAGCGTGATGTTAATATTGCATTTATAAACGAAATGTATCAATTATCGGACAAGTTGAAATTAGATTTTAACAAGGTATTAGAATGCGCCAGTAGTAAGTGGAATTTTCTAGATTTTAAACCTGGGTTAGTTGGTGGACACTGCGTTGCTGTTGATCCGTATTACTTAATTCATTCTCAGGTTATGAATGGAGTTGCACCTCGTATAACAAATACAGCACGGCAAGTTAACGGGGATATGGTTAGTTACGTTGCAAATACATTTTTGAAAAAGTTAATTCGGGCTGGCCTTTCACTACCTTCCACAAGAATCTTAATCTTGGGTGTGAGTTTTAAACCCAACTGTCCTGACGTTAGAAACTCTAAACATTTTGAAGTTATAAGAGAATTGATAGATTTTGGAGCAAAGCCACTTATTTACGACCCAGTTGTTAAGTGGGAAGATACCCAAAACTACATTGTTGAAGAACAAATGCCTACAGGCCCTTTTGATGCGATATTGTTGCTAGTACCTCATGATGAAATTGTTCGCGACTTACTACTCAAGGGAACCTCTATGATACATGAAAACACCATCTTCTTCTCTTTAGACTCACAATATACAGATTTACTGAAATGACTATAGAATTAACAGAATATAATAAATTCATCTCTATGGCCTCAATTGTTGGGGATTCCCTAGGTAATAAAAATGCTATTGATTTTGTTACTAGCTTCCTTGAAGGTTTAGGCTTCAATATTCGGATTTCAAATACTACACATACAGCTCAACCTTCAATAATAGCGCACTATTCAGGACGGCTATGTGATAAAAAAATAGTCATTTATGGTCATTATGATGTTGCTCCTGTGAAAAGTGAGAATAATTGGCTCAGTGAAAACCCATTCTTATTAAAACGTATCAATGGTCGTATTTATGGACGAGGAATAGCCGATAACAAGGGGCCTCTGTTAGCTCGGATGCTTGCTATGAAATCATTAATATTATCGAAAAAAGCAATCCCTGAAATTATGTGGTTAATTCAAGGTGAGGAAGAAATTATGCATGGGAATAGAGTTGCCTATGATATTTTTAAGCATGAGATAAGTTCATTTGGTGCAAATACTTACATTGAGGAAACAGGATTTAATAATTTAGATACAGGATCTCAAATTGCATTTCTATGGTCGCCATCTCTGACTGATTTACAGTTATCTTCGTGGCATGATTTACTAAATCACAGCTTGGATAATCCGAATATCGAATATCGTCATCTAAATAAGCTAAATGGCATCAAAGCTTGTCCTCTTCTAGCCAATTTGCCCAAAGACTCTGTTTATATTGGGTTTGGTCCTAATGATCGCTTGCATAATATCCATCAAGATAATGAATCAATAGATGAGAGTAATCTTTTAAAGCACCAAAAACAATTTGAAAATTTTTTAGCAAATTATGCGTCGTATAGCCATGCAGTCTAACAACATCATTAACGTGGTATTGGCCAGTGCTGATATAGATGTGGCAAACAGTTTGTTGAAAAGCATGCATCAAGCGTTACCTAGTTTTGAGATTAAAGCGTCCATCTTATTATTTGGTATAACAGAACCAAGAAAAATTTATCAGTTTTGTCGTCCAGTTGAAATAATAGATATAGTTACGTACTACCCACCTATTGTGGATAGTCGAAATATCTGCCAAGCACACCTTCGTCGTAAAATGAACGAATTTGGGGGAATCGGATTTATACTTGATGATGATTTATCTTGGACACTACCTGAAAATGAATTTATTACTGTGCTTGAAAAATTGAAAAAAGCGGGCTGTGATATGGCTTTTAGTGCGCTATCAGGTGATTCACCTATCCCAAAGGAATATACTCGAACAAGCCCCTTACTCGATGTTTTGATAGCTATTGCAGTCCAATATAATGACTCTAAAGCTATGAAAATAAAAGAGTATGTTACAAAGGTAGATATATCTGAAAAAATCGAAAGTAATATTAATACTCATCATGACTTTTATACTTTTACCCATAAGAAATTTCATAAATATGATGTGGATATAGCAACTATCAATTGGCATGATTTCATTAATCGATTAGTAAAGGGTAAATCTACAACCCGAACCACACCAACACCAATTACAATAACGCCAGCAAAAGGAAGAGAGCGGGGTGGTGCAACACTTATACTAAATGTTGATGTATTACTTTGTAAAAATGATGCAATGCGCTATTTGAATTTATATAGTCGCCGCAGTGATATGATTATGGCAACGGATGCTGCGAATTATAACTTTAAACTATTTAATACTCCGCCTATGTTAAAACACCTTAGAGATGAAGCATTTGATACTCATGATAGTAAAAAGTTAATAGGCGATATCCTTGGGTATGCACTTGTTGAATCTAAAGAAGGAGCTAATTTTTGCGCGAAAAAATTTGCGACAAACGTATCTCAACGAATTGAACATACAAAATTTTTACTAATGGAATCATCAAAAATGATGGAGTTACTAGATTTATGGTTAAAAAATAATAATTATATTGAATTGGATGTAAGTAGCTTGGTTAAATCCATGATTGCAGAAAATGAGAAAACTTACTTAGCGCTTACATCCATTGACTTAGGAGTTGTTAATCAGTCTTTCAGCACATTTATTTATAATAGAATTAACTATTTAAAGTCTGATGAAAGTACTGAGCTAGCTTGTTAGTATTTCGTTCATCAGAATAAATGCCTTTTAGGAATCATTAAGCCGCATTTAAGGTCTTAAAGTGACTTATTGGTCACTTTAACTTACGGCGGTTATATCAAAAAGTTAAGCTTTGTTTTTACTTAATCTACTTTCTTAGCGTGTTTAACAAGCTTAATTAAAATTATCGTCAACACAGCAGCCGGCAATAACCATATAAAATCACTCATCTTAGATTCTCAATATTTGAAATA
>CESF01003055.1_pt1 | contig 10812 bp, 10 predicted proteins | sample 356331 | NCBI WGS metagenome assembly CESF01 (sample SAMEA2621779, study PRJEB7988) | marine metagenome | biome: marine biome (ENVO:00000447); feature: surface water layer (ENVO:00002042); material: "saline water (ENVO:00002010), including plankton (ENVO:xxxxxxxx)" | depth 5 m
CCTACCCTTTGTCTCAAATATTTTCCAACATTTCCTCTATTGTAAGTGAATAAATAAGGGTCTTGCCTTACTAATCCTGCACAATAAGCTGTCAAATCATCTGTTGGAATTCCGTTCGCCTTAATATCTTTTTTACAATTATTTAAATATCTTACATCTCTGTATTGCTCTTCAACTTGAAGTCCAAGAAATAGTGATAAGACTAATGCTATGATAAATAATAAAATATTTGTGCCTCTCATGATTATTTTGTTCGTAGATGGTATTGTGATCTGAGTCAAATTAATTGGGGTGAAAAATCACCCCAATTTAAAATCTATAATCAAATACCTTTTTGATTTGGATTGATTACGTTATCCTTCGCTCGTGGACGACTATTGCGCTCACGGAATGTTTTACGAATTTGACGTAAGGCATTTGCGCCAGTGTTGCTTACTTTACGCAACAATTGAAAATCCTTATAAAACATAGATCCTCCATATTATAATTGTTACGCCTTTTAACTCATGGCTATGAGTCACTTTTTAACCATGTGATATGGTTTATTATAATGCATATCAGCTATGCATTTTATGCATATATTATTTTTGTATCTTTTTTTCAAGTAAAAAAAAGGGTATCTTTATAGAAATTTTAGGAAAAAATTATGAGTCACTGTGAAAAAGTAGATGGAATGCAAATACCTGACAAAGAAACAGAAGGTTATGTGTTTAATCATATGATGTTAAGAATTAAAGATCCAATAAAATCTCTAGATTTTTACTCAAAAATTATGGGAATGCGTATGGTAAAAAAAATAGATTTTCCATCAATGAAGTTTTCATTATATTTCCTGGGAAATCTCACAGATGATGAAGTTAAAACAGCCCCTCAAGATAGTTATGACAGAACTGTATGGGCTTTTAGACAAAAAGGTCTTTTAGAGCTTACGCATAACTGGGGTTCAGAAAATGATGACTCAGTAAAATTCCATGACGGAAACTCTGAACCAAAGGGATTTGGTCATCTATGCTTTTCTGTTCCGGATGTTTACGCTGCTTGTAAAAGGTTTGAGGCATATAAAATGGAGTTCATAAAAAAACCTGATGATGGATCAATGAAACCTCTGGCTTTTGTAAAAGACCCCGATGGTTATTGGATTGAGATAATCGAAGCAAAAGCTACGGCTAATATAGCTAAAGAATTAGGAAAAATTTAGTTCAACCTTTAAGAGTATTTAAAAAAATACTTTATCTGTTTAATAAATTTGTTATTATCCACTTAAAATCGTAGTTATTAAGATCAAAAATAACTAATTGCAAATTAGTTAGCAGAATATCTTTTTTGTAACTAAAAAAATTTCATCAATATAGTTTTTTTTATTTTAGATTTAAAAGTAATTCTTTGACGATAAATGCTTTTTTGTGTTAGGTTTATTAATAGTAAAAGTAAATTTTAAAACAGGGGATTTGTAAAATTTATATTTTTAATATCCTGTGTTTTAAACAAAACGAAAGGGAAGAATGACTATTACAAGAAGAAATCTTCTACTAGGTGCAGCATCTACAATTGCATACCTTCAACTAGGTACAATGCAGACAAAGTCAGATATTAAAATTGCATCAAAAGCGGGAGATCAAAAAATGGTAGCATCGATGTGTAGAGCTTTATATCCTCACAAACGTTTTCCTGAAAACATTTATATGGATGTCGCAGCGGGTGCTATTAAAAAAGGAAATGCTGATACTGGATCAAAAATTATGTTTCGAGCTGGCTTAGATGGTTTACAAGCTAAAAAGTTTGATAAGCTAAGCTTTAGGAAGCAAACCAAGTATCTAAAATCAATCGAGGGATCTGCCTTCTTTGGGTTAATAAGAGGTCACACGACTGTTGCATTGTACGATCATAAACAAGTTTGGAAAATTCTTGGTTATGAAGGAGAAAGCTTCAGCAAAGGTGGTTATAAGGATGGTCAGTACAATAGTTTAGACTGGTTACCGAATCCTAGAATTAAAGAACACCCTGAGCTTCAGGCTTTTTTAAATGACAGTTCTTCGGTTAAGTATGCATCAAGTAAAATAATTAAATCTAATTAAAAGGGGATAGGGTTATGAAAATTGACAAAAAAGAAAAGGCAGTCGTTGTAATTGGTACCGGTCCTGGTGGTGCAACTGTTGCTTACGAGTTAACGAAACGTGGTATTCCAGTAGTTTCACTTGAAGCTGGCCCACGTATAATGAAAGAAGACTATAAAAACAATGAATGGCCAGCATTTAGCCAAATGGCTTGGTTAGACAAAAGAACAATGACAGGAAATGCCAGAGTAGTAAAAGATTTTAATGGCTTACCTACCTGGCTTGTTAAAGCTGTTGGCGGTACTGCAACACATTGGGCTGGCGCAACACCACGTTTTTTAGATTACGAATGGAAAACTAAGTCGACCTATGGGAATGTTAAAGGTGCTTCTCTTCTAGATTGGCCAGTTGATGGCAAATCAATGAAGCCTTATTATGTTAAAGCTGAAGATGCCATAGGATCAACTCACAGAGGAGGAAGACCTCCATTACCAGCAAACAACAATTATAAAGTTTTTGCTGAGGGAGCAAAAAGAAATGGTTACAAGTTCTATGCTACTGGACCTTATGGAACTAATGCCGCTCCTTATGATGGTAGACCTGGATCTGTACAAGATGGCTTTAACTTTCAGGGTGATAAAAATGGCTCTAAATGGAACCCAAATGTAAGGGAAATACCGAGAGCATTAAAAACTGGCAAGTTAGACCTTAGGCCAAACTCACAAGCAGTTCAAATCACACATGACAGAAATGGTAAAGTTGATGGTGTCTTATATATTGATACTAAGACCAAAGCTCTTCACAGACAAGAAGCAAAAGTTGTTTGTGTAGCAGGAAATTCAATTGAAACACCAAGACTATTTCTGATGAGTGCATCATCTATGTTTCCAAATGGTTTAGCAAATAGCTCTGACCAGGTAGGTAGAAACTACATGAGACATTTGACTGGTTCTGTTTACGCAAGATTTGACAAACCTGTTAATTTTTATCGTGGAGAAACTATGGCTGGTTTTTTAGCAGATGAAGTTAAAAATAATCCAAAAAGAGGTTTTGTTGGAGGGTATTATTTAGAAACTCTTGCATTGGGACCTTCTTTTATGGGAGCATTTTTAGAACCAGGTGGTTGGGGCAAAAAATTTGCTGATATGATGGATGGATACCGAAATCTAGCTGGTATGTGGATTGTTGGTGAAGATATGCCTCAAGCAAATAATAGAATAACATTAGGTTCTGCGAAAGATGCATTTGGTCTTCCAGCTCCAAATGTTCATTTTGATGACCATCCAAATGATACAGCTATGAGAAATCACGCTTACAACGTTGGAGAAAAAATCTATAAATCTGTTGGGGCTAAACAAACTTGGAGAACAACTCCTTACCCGCATACTCACAATTTAGGAACAATGAGAATGAGTGCGAAAAAGAAAGATGGAGTTACGAACAAGTGGGGAAGATGTCATGACATTAAAAATCTTTTTGTGTCAGATGGATCAGTAATGACTACTGGTGCAGCATGTAACCCAACTTTAACAATTGTAGCTTTGGCGATCCGTCAAGGTGAGTATCTAGCGGATCAGCTTAAAAAAGGTAAAATTTAATTATTAAGTAATCTACTAAAAAAAGGCCCCGGAACCACGGGGCCTTTTTTATTATAAAATGAGGAAAAATTCTGAAAAATATCCTTACAAACCTAAACAATAAAAAAATGTTTTTTATTTTTAAAGTTCTCCTTTCTGCCTTGATAATAGCTGGAGCTAGCTGGTTGTCTGGAAAAAATCCAAAATTAGCAGGATTTATAATCGCATTACCTTTGGTAACTTTAATAGTGTTAATTTTTTCATATGTTGAGCATAAAAATGCGATCGCAACTATTACTTTTGCTAAAAGTATATTAGTTGGTGTAACTCTCAGTTATTTATTCTTTATACCTTTTTTTTTCGCTAAAAGTTTAAACATGAATTTTTGGGTAATTTATACAATTGGTGTGGTTTTGCTAATTTTGGCATACTTTATTCACAAATACATCGTTTCATTTTTTTAAGCTATTTGCGATCTTTTTAAAGGACGTTCGTCAATTGGCAAATGCATCAGGGTCGCAAAAAAAGATAGTGCTATGGATAGATACCATGCATAATCATAACTTCCGAAATTATCAAAAAAATATCCACCTAAATAAGCGCCAGAAAAAGATCCAAATTGATGACTTAAAAAAACAACACCACTTAACATAGCTAAATGTTTAGTACCAAAAACTTGAGCAACAATTCCGAATGTTGCCGGTATGGTTGCTAACCACAAAAAACCAAAGCATATTCCAAAAGCAATTGCTAACATATTAGAAGCAGGTAAAAATAGGAAGAGGATTATAGTTATTCCTCTTAAAAAATATAAACCACTTAATAATGTTTTTTTAGAGTATTTGTCAGCTAAAAAACCCATCGTTAAAGTACCAAAAATATTAAATAAACCAATTAAAGATAAAATTGCTGCACCCGTCCACCCGTCTAAGCCTCTCTCAATAACGTACTTTGGTACATGTGTTGCCACTAATGTAATTTGAAAACCACAAACAAAAAAGCCAGCCATTAAAAATAAATAGCTTTTGTATCCAAAAGCTTCTTTAATTGCCTGATATAACGATTGTTTAACTTCAATATTATTCTGACTGAATTGATCAGCTTTAGGTTCTTTTAAAAATATTGATAAAACACTAGCTAGTAATAAAATTAAAACAAAAATATTTAATATTTTGCCCCAACTATAATAATTAAACAAAGTACTAGACATAATAGGATAAATAAACATTCCAACGCTGGCAAAAGCTGTGACTAAACCTGCTGCTTTTGCTCTATTATGATTGGGAAAATGTTTTGCCACTGTTGGCACAATTATTGGAGCAGCTGCTCCACCTAAACCTATGCCTACTAGGATACCAAGATTTATTTGAAATAAAAATCCCTGACTATTCAAGTTGCCCAAAGAGTAAATACCGATAGCGTAAGTAACGAGTGCAATCATTACAACTTTATTAGATCCATATTTATCGGCAATCATACCAAAAATTGTTGCAAAAATTCCCCACACTATAGCCTGCACCCCAATTGCAAGTCCAAAATATGTACTTGTAATATTTAAATCTGTTTCAAAAAACTGAAAAAATATACCATAAGTTTGACGAATCCCCATTGAAACAGAGACGACAAAGCACCCTATAATTAATGTGTAGAGTGCTACTTTATTATTTATAAACTTAGTATTAATCATTTAGAACTGACACTCTATCATTTAAGAATATTTGTCCAGCTGTTAATGGTTTTAAATAAATGCCAAAGTCGATATGATCATAAATTTGATTAAGTCTCTGTGGTAAATTGATATCTAAAACTTTTGATCGATACGGGAAATTAGTTGCTCTACATCTTGGTGTATTACAGAATACATCGAATACAACACTGCCAACTCTAATTTTCTTTTTGGCAAGTTCTAATTCTTTCATTGCAGGTAATCCATCAATAACAATATTTGCCCTGAAACGTTCGTGATCAATTTTAAGACCCGATTTAGCTTCAAAATCTCTAAGGCTAGACAAATTAATCAAAGATACAACATTATCGTTAATCATATCAAAAAAGGGTGTTTTTAAATTATATAAAAAATATATTTCTTTATCCTTAAGTTCATTCTCGTTTTTTTTTATTTGAGATACTACTTTTTGAAGATTTAAAAAATTAAAATCGTTAATGGTAACTAATTCCTTAGTTTCTTTAAAAATTTTAAGTTCATTTTTTTTAAACAAAATCCGGTAGTTATTTAATAAGGGGGTATTCTTTACACTTAAATAACTTTGATTATTTCTCAAATATTGCTTATTTTGAAATTTTTCTGCATCGTCTTGATTTTTGTTTCTAACGAAAGCAAAAATTCTATCATTTTCAACTCCCCTGCCCTCAAGAATGTTCAACCTATCATCTTCAATAAAATTGAAGGATTTTACAGGTGAATAATAAAGTTTTTTTATTTGTATATTCTTGTTCATTCTGATTTATTTAAATGATGCCAGAACATATGAAAAATTACAACGAATCTATTTTTTCCAATCTTACCCAAGGGGAAATAATACAGATTGTGACAATTACACTTATTTTAGTCTATCTGATATTCAATTATTTAAAAAAAAAATGATTAATTTTCGCTTCGTAAAAAAGCAAATTATTAAGTATAAAAAAGAAATCCTTTTCTCGGTTGCAATGGCTATGATTTGTTTTTCAATAGCTTTATGGGCTATAGGTGTGAATTTTATTAAATATCACAATATAATTGGTTCATATTAATATTCTCAAAACGCATACTTGGTATGTTGATAATATCGTTATTACCAATATGCATAAGTGATAACAATCCATCATACGGTTTCAAATTTAATATAAAAAAAGGAGAATATTTATGAAAAATTTAAAAACCACTATAGCTTTTGTCGCCCTAGTTACTTTGGGTAGTTCCATGGCAATGGCTGACACAACTATTAGTAAAGAAGGCCAGTATATATTTAATACTTTGGCATTCTACTTGGGAGGTATTTTGGTTGCTTTTATGGCTGCAGGATTTTGTATGCTTGAAAGTGGTTTGGTAACAAATAAAAGTGTTTCTACAATTGCTGCAAAAAATATTGGAAAATTTGCAATTTGTTCAATTATTTTTTTCCTATTTGGTTACAACATGGCATATGGAATACCAGAAGGTGGTTATATTGGATCCTTTTCAATATGGACAGAAGGCTCAAAGATTGAAACAGGTTATTCAGATAGCTCAGACTGGTTTTTTCAAACTATGTTTGTCTGCGCGACTGTATCAATTGTTTCAGGTGCTGTAGCAGAAAGAATTAAAGTTTGGCCTTTTTTTCTGTTTGCAGTATTAATGTCTGGTTTTATTTATCCGATATCAATGGGTTGGCAATGGGGGGGAGGCTGGTTAGCTAAAACTGGTTTCTCTGATTTTGCTGGATCAACATTGGTGCACGCATGTGGTGGAGCTGCTGCCTTAGCAGGTGTAATGGTGTTAGGAGCAAGAAGCGGGAGATTCACTGGATCTGGGTCTAAAAGAGTTATGGTTCCGTTTGCAGCTTCAAGTATTCCTTTGACGACACTTGGTACATTTCTATTATGGTTTGGTTGGTTTGGTTTTAATGGATTTAGTCAATTAGCTATGGGAACCTTTGATGATGCGACAGCAATTACTAAAATTGCTGTAAATACACATTTAGCTGGTGCTGCAGGAACTTTTGCCGGCGCTGTAGTATCAAGATTGTATGGCGGAAAAACAGATGTGATTATGATGCTAAATGGAGCATTGGCTGGCTTAGTAGCAATTACTGCTGAACCTTTAACGCCGAGTCCAATTACTGCAATGTTGATAGGTGCTATCGGGGCAGTCATAATGTACTTTGGAACAAAGATGCTTGAAAATTACGGTTTAGATGATGTTGTAGGTGCTATACCCGTGCATATGTTTGCTGGAATTTTTGGAACATTGGTTGTGCCACTTACGAATGGAGACACTTCATTTGTAACTCAGTTGATTGGCGTAATATCAGTTTGTATTTTTAGCTTTATTTTATCCTTTGGGATATTCAAAGCTCTAAGTATGACCATCGGTCTAAGAATAAGTAAAGAAGCAGAAAAACTTGGAACCGATAAAGCTGAAATTGGAGTAGTTGCTTACTCAATAAGAGACTAATTGAGTCATAATTTAGGGCCTGTAAATGCAGGCCCTAAATATTTTACAATCATCGAATAACATATGGTATTAATGTTTTATGATAAAAAAAATTATCCTTTTAGCAGCTATTTTACTACCTTTTGTACTTTACTATTTATCTATTTACTTGATTAAAAAAGATACAAACAAAAAATTTCCAATTTTACCGTTGTCGCTAGCAAGCTTAATACTATTGGCCTTAGTCTTAATTTTTTTTAGATTTTCTGACAACGATCCTTCCGATGGGAAGTATACGCCTCCCCAATTTAAGGATGGAAAAATTATATCCCCAAAAACGCAGTAGAAACTTAATACTCACATACTAACACTGTTTGTAACTATCATATCGCAAAAGTTTAATTTTTCACTCAAAGATGATTCAAAACAAGAACATTGATATTAATAATAACAGGATATCAACAATTACACGGTTAGAGTTTCTCTAGAATGTTTCTTTCTTTCATTGGCTAACAGTAATTTTTTTCTTAATCTCAAATTTTTAGGAGTTACTTCCAATAACTCATCATCATTTACATAAGCCATCATTTCCTCTAATGACATCTTTATTGGAGGTGTTAATGAAATTAAACCATCACTACCAGCAGCCCTAACATTGGTTAATTTTTTTCCTTTTAATACGTTAATCTCTAAATCATTGTCTCTATTATGCTCTCCAACAATCATTCCGCCATATACTTTGGTCTGTGGTTCTATAAACATGAGGCCCCTGTCTTGTAAATTAAAAATTGCATATGCAACAGCTTCGCCACTATCAGTTGAAATTAATGCTCCATTTCTTCGACTTTTAATATCTCCTTTGTACTCTCCATATGATTCAAATACTCGGTTCATTACACCTGTACCTCTAGTTTCAGTCAAAAACTTACTTTGATATCCGATCAAACCTCTTGTAGGTGCCTTAAAAATAATTCTTTTTTTATTTTGGCCAGTATCACGCATATCTATCATTTCACCTTTTCTTTGATTTATTGAATCTATTACTGTACTTGAATATTCTTCATCAACATCAATTGTAACTTCTTCAAAGGGCTCCAATTTTTTATTATTTTCATCTTTAAATAATACTTTTGGTCTTGATACAGATAATTCAAATCCCTCTCTCCTCATGGTCTCAATTAAAACACCGATTTGAAGCTCTCCGCGTCCTCCGATTTCAAATGAGTCTTTTTTTTCATTTTCGGCAAATGAAATTGCAACATTTGTTTCTGCCTCTGCAAGTAATCTTTCTCTAATCATGGTAGATGTCACTTTTTTACCTTCAAGTCCCGAAATAGGTGAGTCATTAATTGTTATAGTTACTGACATGGTAGGAGGATCTATCGGTGTTGTTTTAAGTGCTTCGTTTACTTCCAAATGGCATATTGTGTCTGAAACTGATGTTATTTTTAATCCCGCTACACACACGATATCTCCTGCTGTCACTGTATCTGTTGCAACTTTATCAGTGCCAGAGAATGTAAACAATTTTGTAAGTCTACCTTCCTCTACTTTATTATTATTTAAATTTAGAGATTTGACTGTATCATTTACTTTTGCAATTCCATGCACTACGCGTCCAATTAAACAACGACCTAAAAAAGTATCGGAATGTAACAAGGTTGATAGCATGGCAAAAGGTTTACTTAAATCAACTTCAGGTTCATTAACATGATTAAGTATTAGATCTAAAAGTGGATGTAAATTTTCTCTCTTCTGATCGAGTTCATAATTACACCATCCATCACGACCAGAAGCGTAAAGAATGGGAAAGTCTAGCTGCTTATCATTAGCATCTAACGCAACGAAAAGATCAAAGATTTCATTTATAACCTCTTTAGCTCTTGCATCTGATCTGTCTACTTTATTTATAACTACTACAGGTCTTAAACCTTGGGATAATGCTTTTGATAAAACAAATTTTGTTTGTGGCATTGGACCCTCTGCAGCATCAACTAAAAGTATAACACCATCTGTCATTCCTAAAATTCTCTCAACTTCCCCTCCAAAATCTGCGTGTCCTGGTGTATCAATAATGTTTATTTTTGTATCTTTCCAAACAACGGATGTGGGTTTCGCTAATATTGTTATCCCTCTCTCTTTCTCAAGATCACCACTATCCATTATCCTCTCATTAACTTTCTGGTTTTCTCTAAACAAGCCACTTTGTTTTAATAAATTATCTATCAAAGTTGTCTTGCCATGATCAACGTGCGCAATGATTGCAATATTTCTCAAACTATTTGTCATAAAATTTTCGTTTGATACACTTTATTTTTTGATTTGCCAGTTAAATATTTCCGTAATTAATATTATCTAATTTTGTTACATTTACTTAATCTTTTGCTCAATTAAATTAATAGACTGTAAATGATTGCTACTCACAATGCTTGAGGCGGTTGCTAGAAAAATGAAGAATAACATGATTGTAATTTTTCTCATGAATCTTTTATAATTAACAAATAAGACAATGAATGAACTGAAATGTGTTCTTATATTGACGGTTTAGTTCTTATGTAGTTTATTTTTTAAATACAATATGAACGCTGCAATTTCATAGAAAAATGCAAAAATATGAAACAATATTGGTCTTTTAAGAATTTTATATAACCAATTAAGTTTTGGTATGTTTGACCAAACAACTAAAAAAGCCCTCGCTCCCTTAATAAGCTTTCCTTTATTCATTACATGTAGCCGTCTAGACAGTTTATCTATGTTTAAATTGGTTATTTGAGACTCTTCTTCTTTAATATCGTACCACTCAAGTCTATTCTCCATTTTTCGATAAATATCTATTTCCTTTTTACAGATACTGCACGACTCATTAAAAAAAACTTTTATGCTCATTTTTTCTTTTTTCTTTTCTTTTTTGTTTTCTTTTGGTTTTTTTCAATACTATCCTTAAATAAACTTAAAATTCCAAAAACAATTAATGCCCCGCCTGCCAAGAGACCATAGGATAATAATAATTCGGCTGACGGAAAATCAGTCATCTTCTTCTTCTTCT
>CESF01122692.1_pt1 | contig 10804 bp, 12 predicted proteins | sample 356331 | NCBI WGS metagenome assembly CESF01 (sample SAMEA2621779, study PRJEB7988) | marine metagenome | biome: marine biome (ENVO:00000447); feature: surface water layer (ENVO:00002042); material: "saline water (ENVO:00002010), including plankton (ENVO:xxxxxxxx)" | depth 5 m
TCTAATTTGCTAGGTTCTTCAGTTACTTCTTTAATTTTAGATAAATTTGTAGGAAGGTCTGCTCTTTTTAATTGACTAGGAATAGATAAACCCGGACGTGATATCATATCCATATCTCTTTCTTGTTTTGTTTTAGTTTCATCAACCAATGTTTTATATGTTTTGTTTTTTTTCATTTTTAGTTTTTGTCTAAACTCACTCATATCTGGAGCAGCATCTGTTTTATCTACTATAGTTGTTTCAACCAAAACTTCTCCTTTCTTTGGAGCCCGAATACCTACTTTTTGCATTTTAACCGGAACTTTCTTTTTTTTTAATTTTAGAAACAAACTTTCAGACATCTATAAATTTTAATGCTAAAAAAACTTTATATTTTAATATGTTAAATCTTATTAAAATATAATTACTTATGACAATTTTTCAATAGCCATTTTACATGCAGATTGCTCTGCCTTTTTTTTAATTTTGTGTTTATCTTGTGATAAAAATATAACCATTTTTTTTTCAGGATTATCCAATAATAATTGTTTAATATTGTCTAAAGGTTTATTATTATTTTTGAAAAATTCTATTTTTAAAATATGACTATCAGATGGTTCAAATTCATGAGATTTAACATTTAAACATAAATAAACTCCCATATGATATCCTTCTTCTTCATCCCAATCATTAATTTCTCTATACACAGGAGTTACCTGAAATGCCTTTTGTAACATAACTTGCAATATATTTTTATAATTATCATCATTTTGTATCAAATCCATCCAGTTAACATGATTTTCAAAAATATGTTCTACAAAAATTTGTGCGATTTGAAATCCTGGACCTGTCACAAATACACTATCAAACCATTTATCTTCATCATGTATTGAAATTTTATTAAAATCTAAAAAAAGAGCACCTAAAAAACTTTCAAATAAACATCCTAGTTTTTTTAAATTTGTTCTTGTTTTTTTTTCCTCTGCATTTGCTGAAATAATATACCATTTATTCAGTCCCATTTCATAAGCCATTCGTCCTATAGACTCGTTTTTAACCAATGCAATTTTTTTTTCTGTCATAAATCCTTCATTTTCTTTAGGAAATCTACGATAAAGATAGTATTTGGTAATACATTCTAATACACCATCTCCCAAAAATTCTAAACGTTCATTCGATTTTGTTCTTAATCTCATACAATTGTCTGGTTTTTCGGCAATAATAATACCATTTTCTATATTTTCTAGTTTAGGTCGTTTGCAATAAGATTTATGTACAAAGGCACGCTTATATAAATTTAAATTGTGTACTTTATCTGGTACGCCATATTTCTTTAAAATATCGCATACCTCACGTTCAGTTATTTCTTTATTTCTTTCATTATACGGATTAAAAATAAGTTCCTCATCTTGTTGTAATATGTCACCGTCTTGCATAATAGATTTTTCTGTCATATAATATCATTTGATGCGGTGTGTTTATATCAATTATAAAAATATTATAATCTAAAGATAATTTATTATGGCTGCAATGGCTGCGGATGCTGGTGATAGTTCTAGTGATAGTCTTGAAATAGGAAGTTTAGATAGAACTAGAACAAAAAGAATGAAAGAAATTAGAGAACAACAAGACAGTGGAGATAGTTTAATGTCTAATTATCCTAGAACGTTAAAAACTAGAAATGATAGACTTTTAGGAGCAAGACAATGCAAAGATGATTATTACATGAGAAAAAGTGATAGTGATGAGGATGAACCTATAAAAATAAATTTTAAAAATTGTTATCTAAAATCTATCGATTATTTATCAGATGAAAGAAAAGGTATACAAACTATAAAAAGTTTAAGTAAAATAGGAAGAGATGGATTACCTAAATTTAAATCTTTGCCTATTTATTTAGTTAATGGCCATAGTTCAGTAGAACCTCGTTTGATTTTAGAACCACCAGAAGATATGTCTTTAGCTGCTGCTAAAGAAGAACAAGAGTATTTTTATATTGATCAATTAGAACAATCAAATTTTAGTTTACATATTTCTCCATCTACAAACAATATAAGATTTCCTGCAAGAACAGACTTTTTTAATACAAATGCTCGCTCAAATAAATTTGTTGTAACAACAACGCCTATTGGCTTTGATGCAACATGTGGTGATAGAGCACAAGAAGTATTTTTAAAGGCCGCATCAAATGACAGATTTTCATCCTTAAGAGATGCTTTATTATCAGAAAATTTTCATGAATTTTTTACACGTGCAAATATCAAAAGTATATCAAGTGCATCATATGATGATGATGATGCAAGATATTTTCAAAATACGATGTTTTTTCCTCCGGGATATTCTGTTGTTAATAAATCATATCAGTTTTGGGATCATGATCCCAATGAAAGAACTCGCGACAAGTGGGGAGTTATTCGTTTAGATACTCTTACTGAGGACCAATTATCGGGAGGAGCATTAGATTCATGGGATCCTCCAATTACAAGTGCTAATCCACAAGAACGTTTAAGAACCTTACATCCTTTATGTCATCCTAAAATAAAAAAAACAATTACAGATTCGATTTTAAATGAAACAGATGTAACTTTAAAAGAAATCACAGATAAATTAGGTGCAGGTATTTATTTAGATTTTGGTTGTAGTGGTTTAGTTATGAAAATATTTGATCCGTTAAATAATAAATACAAAACAATTAGCCCGGACAAAAAAGAAAATATAGAATTATTTTTACCATTTTATAATGTTATTCAAGAAGGACTAGAAGAAATTAATAGATATTCAAAAATGTCTTGGAATAATATTGTTAGTAGAAAAGATGACGTAGAATTAAGTGAGGGACAAAAAAGCCTAGCAAGAAAAAGCAGACGTTTTAAAAAAGATGATACAGTATTACAAAGAGCATCACAAAAAAGTAGAATTTACACTGAAAAACACATGAAAGGCGGAAAAAAGAAAAAAAGAAAAACACAAAAAAAAAGAAAATCTCGCAGAAGAAAATCTCGCAGAAGAAAAGCAGGTAATCCCGAATCAGCAAAAAAAATACAAAAAATAGTAAGAGGTCATCAGAGTCGTAAAAAAACAATTAAACGTTTATCTGATAATCCATTTTCTGGAGATCATCCAGAAAATTTATTAAAAACTGGATCTGTTATAGAAAGAGAAAATATAGATATCACGTCAAAAACAAAATTAGGAGAAGATGTTAGAAAAGAAATGATGAAAAAAGCAAGAAACAAAAATGAAATGGCAAAACGTGCATTATTAAATGATTTTCCGCAATTTAAAGAAGAAATAAATAATGTAACAAGTTTAGAACGTATGTTACGACAAAATAGTCATGAAGATTATATGACTGATGCTGAAAAAAGAGCAAGGGGGTTATTAGGAGGTAGAAAAAGAAAAACACGTAGGAAGAGAAATAAAAGAAAAACTCATCGCAGAAAAAAAACAAAAAAGAAAAAAAAAGGTAATTTATTTAAGTAATTTATTTAAGTAATTGATTTAAGTATTTCATATGTTAAAAGTAATATATGAAATTAAAAATAGACAACCGAGAAAAAAAATTAATTAAACTTTTATATGCTATGAAAGAACAGTTTAATTTACAAAATATAAATCTAACTATTGAAGTATTAGATATAGGTGATTTTATTGTTTGTGATGATAATGAAAATGAAAAACTTATTATAGAACGGAAAAGTTTAAATGACTTAGCAAGTTCCATTAAGGATGGCCGATATATAGAACAATCAATGCGTCTTTCTAATTTATCTCTCCATAATCATAATATTATTTATCTTGTAGAAGGAAACTTATCAACATGGACAAACCGATATAAAGTTCAAGCCAATACACTTCATAGTGCTATATTCAGTCTCAGTTACTATAAAGGCTTCTCGGTCCATAAAACAAATGACATGACTGAAACTGCTGAATATATTTTACGTGTTTGTGATAAATTAAATAGAAGTCAAAAAAAGGTTCCATATTATCGCGATGGAGAGAAAAATGATAACAAAAAAATCCCCGATAATTATGTTAGCGTTATTAAAAAAGTAAAAAAAGATAACATTACACCAGAGAATATAAGTGAAATTATATTAAGCCAAATACCCGGTATTAGCGCAAAAACATCTCAAGTTATCATAAATCAATTTGGCTCTTTATATCAATTATTAGATGCACTTAATAAAAATCCTAAATGCATGGATAATATATGTTTCACTACAGAAAAAGGAACGAAACGCAAAATATCAAAAACAGCCATAAGAAATATATCACAATATTTACTTTATCAAAAATCAAATATCATTAAAATAGATACAATATAGATAAAATATAGTTATAATAAATAAAAATTTTTTGATTTTATAATATATATGAAATCAAAACAAATAGTATTAACTTTAGGATATATTGCTCTATTTTGTATTGCACTTTATTTTGTTTTTGGAATATTAAAAATAAGTGGTCAGGGCTTATCAAGTATGACCGGAGGTCCCTTAATAGAAGGAATGACTGATAAGCAACGAGAAAAAGCAGAAAAAACTATGGAAAAAATAAACGAAAATATGGAAAAAGTATTAGAAAATAATAAAAATGGGATTGCGAAAACATTTATAAATTATGATAATGATATAACAGGTTTTAATGACTTTAAAGATAATCTATTAATTTTAATGGATTATACATTAGAAGCGCAAAAAAATTTGTTAATAGGTAAGTTTATGCAAAATGTAAAAAGGAAAAAAAATATTAATTTCACCGATAAGGAAATTCAAGAAACTATGCGTAATGTTGTAAATATTAGCAATTTTAAAAAATTCTTAGAAGAACATGAAGATGTTCAAGTTTAATGACTAAACAAAGTCAAATTTATTATCAAAATATTTTTTACAATTTTCAAAAACAGTAAAACTCATCGCATTCACAATAACTGAACGCGTGGCTGCAATAGGAAATCCTTTCCAAAAATTACCCATCTTTATGGCTTCTTTTATTGTAATTCGTTGTGCTATTTGTCTAGAACGTATTACATCTAATGGATAACTTATAGTCCAATTAGTAAGTCCTGCTACTCCACCCGAAATAAACGTATTATATTTTTGTTCATCTCTCATCCAATGATACGTACCAAAATATGTAGAAAGTGCTACCATTTCTCGTGTCATTGTTGATTGAAATCCTTTACATCCTTTAAACATAGACAATCCTACTGGTTGATTTGTTTGTCTTTTTATTGTAAATGTATCAATAAAAAACATACCAGGTGTAACTAATGCTCCTGCTAATATTCCTGATAAAAAATAACTATTTGTATATTGATATGTTCTTTCTTTTATCGGAAAAACCATCATATTAAAAAAAGTTCCTGACACTAAGGGATACTTTACACCTCTATAATAATGTTTAATAGGCAAACCCCACCATGGTTTTTTGTTTTGTATTAAAACTTTTGCTGTATTAAATGGATGACCTATAATTGTTTCACTAATACCAACTGCAAAGGCTGAAATGATGTCAGACATTAAATTATATAAAATAAGTAATTATATTTAAATCATAAAATATAATTATTTAACACACCTCATAGTGTATTTATATAGAATTATTTTTTATTGACTATGCATGTAAGTATCAGGATCATCTACTTGATCTAAAATATTTCTAGTGCGTCCTGTAAATTCACCATTATCAATGGCTTCTTGTGTGAATTTATGTCCCTTCCAATTAGCATCCATTGGATTTGGACTGCCTTCATCAGTTGACATAGTAATATTATCTAAAGGAGTTTTGACACCAACTCTTTCATCATTAGGGTCAAATCCAGCATAATTATTCTGGTTATATGGGGGATCATCTCTATTTGAATCTAAAAGAAGACGTTCCTGTGCCTTTCTATAATAAGGATCAGCAGCAAACCCTAAATCTTGATTTAAAGGATCACCAGAAAGTCTATATCCACGATTATTCTGAGTATCATAAGATTGTTCATAATATAGCATTGGACAATTAATACCAACTCTTTGTGCCCACTGAATATATTCTGCGTATTCTTCTAAATTATTAAAAACAATAGGATTAACTCCTGGTATCATTGCTTTTTTTGAATTAATTAAATGAATTTTATTTCCCTTTTTAACAAGCATATTAGGACATTGAGATAAAGGCATGTTAAATCCCTCTACTAAATCTTCTCTTTTATAAGTAAAGCAAAATAATAATCCTAAAACAAATACAGTTACAATTACGACAACTTTATTATCCATATATATATACTTCAACAAATAAATTTCTCTCCTTACTTTAAATGAAAATTATAAAAGCAACGCCCGAAAATATGGAGAGTTTTAACAAGGAAATAAAAACACCTAATTTAATTGCGTTTGTAAAAATATATAGCGATGGATGTGGTCATTGTAAAAATTTAGAGCCAAAATGGAAACAATTAGAAGAAGAATTAAAAAATGATAAAAGTGAAGGAATACTCGCTAGTTTATCATCAGAACATTTAGAGGATGCAGACTGTGATACAGATATTATGGGTGTTCCTACATTACGTGTTTTTCAAGGAGGAAAAAGAAAAATGGATTATGAAGGTAAAAGAGAAACATCTGACATGAAACTTTTTTTTAAAAATTTACTAAAAACTAAAAAAGGTGGAAAACGACGAACAAAAAAAAGAAGAAGAAAAAAGAAAAAGACTTCGAGAAAAAAGAAAAAGACTTCGAGAAAAAAGAAAAAGACTTCGAGAAAAAAGAAAAAGACTAGAAGAAAAAAAACAAGAAAAGGTGGTGACCAGCCTAAAATAAATCTTGTGGATGTCAAAGTCGCAGCAAGAATAGCTTCTGCGTTAAAAGAAAGTGATAAAAATAATAAATATGCGGATGATGCGACACGTTTTCTTCAAAATATAACAAGTAATAAACAAGAAGAGGAAGATGGTTTAAAAGATTTAATTTGTCATGAAAAAGTTGGAGAAGAAGATATAATAGGAGAGTGTGGCTCTGATCTTAACAAAAAAGTAAAAATAGCACGTTTACAACTAATGAAAAATGTAAGAAAAAATAGAAGTAAAAGCATATCAGGTAATAAAATAAATAAAAATATAAAAACTAGAAAAAACAAGAAATAATTTAAGCAAAATAAAAATATAATAAATTATAAAAAATAATAATTTATTATATTATATGACTACTACAAATATTAAATTACATTTTTTTAAAACTACATTAAATAATGATATGAATATAGATGGAAGTATTATTGGAAATGCTTTTCAAATATTAAAAGAAAGAGTAATAAACTCAACACCAGAAACAGAAGAACAATCATTAAAGTTGTTTAATATATTTATGTTATTACATTTAGGACACATGGCTATTAGTTTTCCAGATAGTGGGGATCCTAATATTTATGGTTTTGGTCCAAAAATAACAAAACAATCTTTTATAGATGCGCCTAACCAAATTTTACGAGGATATGTTTTTCCTCCATGGTCAAATCCTATGCATGTTTTTTCTATAAATGTTAAATTACAAGGAGATTTTACACATAATAATGATTTTTTTAATTATATAAATAAACCAGAAAACAGTAAATTAAAATCAGACAATTATAGTGAAATAAATTTACAAATTAATGATACAAAAGAAGAGGCAATGCAAAAACTTAGAGAAAACATAACTTACTACGGTTATCCTCCTGATAGTGAAAAAGATAATTGTATTTCTTACATATTTAAATTATTAAAACCTAGATATATTGGTATTGATGAACCTATTAAATTAAATAACATTGGACATTTATCTTCTAATTTAAAACAATTGGTTCAAGATGCAAGTATGGTTGAGAATTTTCTTAAAAATAAAAATTCAGGACCAAGTGAAAGCAAATCAGTATCAAATCCTCCAATAGCACGACCTCCTACTCGAGCATCACGACCTCCAGCAGCAGGACCACCACCTCCGGCTGCAAGACCACCTGCTCCCAGAAGACACGGACCCGGTGGGTTTGAGATGATGGCCGTGCCATTTGGTGGTAAAAAGAAAAAGCACAGAAAAAGAAAGAGAAAAAGAAAGACAAATAGAAAGACAAAGAGAAAAAGAAAAACAAAGAGAAAAAGAAAGACAAAGAGAAAAAGAAAGACAAAGAGAAAAAGAAAGACACGTAGAGTGTAGTTATAATTTACTAAATAAAGGGTATCTTGCTAAAACCGCATCTTTTATTTCACTAGATAACATATTTATGTCTGGAAATCCTAATGTTTTTAATTGGGTTTTTGTTAATTTTGAAATAAATTCTTCTAACCATCCATAATACATTTTTTGTGTCCAACCCTTATTCCATATATTTATTCCTTCTGCTGATTTTTTTTTCCATGCCAAATTATGTACATACCTAACATTGTTTGGTTTAATTGGTGTACCACGATGCCATAAATCCATTCTATAAAAAAGAACATCTCCCATACCGGGCTCAGGGCAAACTTCTCGTTGATAACATTTTTTTCGTAACTTTCTATCTTTTTCACTCATAGATGCTTCCGCCGTTTTTCTATCATTAAAAAAAGGTTTACCAGCGATACCCGGCATACAAATATAAGGCCACTGGTAGACTTCATCTTTATCACCATTACGAGAAACAACTGCAGTGCTTCCACCCGTTTTTTTAGTATCAGAATAATAAACAATTGCAGTTACCATATCTGGATTTTCCCACATTGGAGGATGTGTCCAATAATTATTACCCCAATCCATATGAATTCTTTGGTCATGATTACTAGATGACGATTTACCTTTTTCTTTAACACAATATTTCGCCCATGCAACAGATTGTGTTAATATTATATCTTTTTCATTTAAAAGTTGCTGTACAGCACTAATAAGTTTGGGATGAACTGTTATTTCATTTAAAGACAAATATTTACATGGAAAGTTAGTTAATCCTCCCGATCCAAAATCTTGTATAGGATTTTTTGCATCTAATGGATATTGTTTTTTCATATCTTTATAACATTGTTCCACATTTACCATATTTTTAATAATAACCCACCCCTTTGTTTTCCATTGTTCTACTTGTGATTTTGATAATATTTTATTCATATAAATACATAAAATATTATTTTATTTATTTATTTTTCTTTATTTGTAGGTTATGATGTAGGACACAATTTCATATTATAAATAACAAGTTTTTCTTTTTTTCCATAATTAAATTTTGTTAATATTTGTTCAATAGAGTTACCATAAAAACTAGATGAAACTATTTTACTCGTGTCTGGACAATACCATTCTATAGAATATAGTAAATAAGGACTGTCTTTTTTTTTTAATGTAGTTTTTAGTTTAAAAATATGTTCATACATTTTTTCTAAACAGTCTATTTCATCTTCACCACTTACTGTATGTAAAAGAAAATGTGTCTTATGACTAGGATTATATGTAATAAGTTTTAAGTTACATGCTTCATTTTGATTTATCGTTCGACGGACGAGAAGTTTATATTCAAAATGCGCTGAACAATTATTATCATTTATAAGTAATTTTTGTATTTTATATTCACCTTCATAAATACTTTTTATTTCAGAATTATCTTTTAATGAGATACTTTCACTCATTATTACATAATTACTATTTACTTTTAAATGATATTTTTAATACTTTGTAAGTAAATTAGGATAAATATAATTTAAGTTAAAAAGAGGTGCTTGCAATAATGTTTGTTTTAATCCTACAAACATAGCCGGTCTACTTCCTTCTATAAAATGTCCTATAAATTGTATTAAAAATGCAGACAAAAATAAATAAAAAGTTATAGTATTACTATGATTTAAATGTTTATAGATTTTTAAACTTAAAATATAAAAAATAAAGTTATATAAAAACATTAATACACCTATTTTGAAGCCATAACTTAAATAATAAATATTATAAAATAAAACGATTGCTTCATCAAAATACATATGAAACTGAAATTTATGATTTTTATGCTTATAAACACTAAAATAAAATTTACCAAATGTTACTATAATAGAATACATAATTACAGGTATACAAAAAAAATGAATAAGTTTATTTACAGGATGACTATGATAACTTCTATAATCTAATATGTCTCTTTCTAATTGATCTGTCATTAATGTTATTTATAAAATATTTTTAAATACATTATAAATATTACATGCTCCCAATATGTTTTGCAAGAATAACTTCCATTGGAAGTTCAGGAGTAAAATTTTCCCACCTTGTATAAATTGTATTAAAACAATTACACATAGCACATTGACATGTGCTTTCTGTAAATTCCTCATCTGGTGGTTGTTCCTCATCATCTATAAAAATTTCTTCTTCTTCATCCTCTTCTTCTTCAATAATTTCTTGAATTTTTTGTTTCATTTCTTCACATTGTTCAACCATATTTGGTCGCTGCTTCATGAAAAACACCTCTAACATTAACCCTCTCTTTATATCTTCTGGTGTAATTTGTGTTCTTTTTGCATGTTTAACATAAATATCTGCACTTTTTATTGCATTTTCCATAAAAACCATCACGATACTTCCAATATTTTCCAATGTATCGTCTTCACTTGCTAGATTGTCAAAACCTGATTTCATAAAAGAATAGTCTGTCATTGTAATTTAATTTATTTAATTACTTTTAACTTCTTCATATTTTATATTCAATTTTTTTAAAATTTGTAGTATTGTTAAAAATTTAATATTTTCAACACTAATAGGAACATTTATATCTTTTGCATGAAAGTCATATAAATGATCACCTATATCTACCCAAAAATCTTTATTAATAAATAAGTTAATTTCTA
>CESF01137705.1_pt1 | contig 10750 bp, 8 predicted proteins | sample 356331 | NCBI WGS metagenome assembly CESF01 (sample SAMEA2621779, study PRJEB7988) | marine metagenome | biome: marine biome (ENVO:00000447); feature: surface water layer (ENVO:00002042); material: "saline water (ENVO:00002010), including plankton (ENVO:xxxxxxxx)" | depth 5 m
GGATTCCATCCACCACGATATGCTACAGATACAGCAACATATCCTCTTTTAGCCCACTCAGTACACAAAACAATAGCTGAACTATCTGTTTTGACACCACATGGTGAACCATTAATTACTGGTGGTAAAAAGTTACCTGTATGTAAGTATACAATAACAGGTCTGTCTGTTTTTGAATCTACATCACTTTTTGCACGATAAACATCCATTTTGAGATCAGTAACTTTGATTTTAGATGAAGGATCTCTTGGGTCGTAGTAGGTTGCTGGTATGGCTTGTCCAGTTGCAAGAGCAGTTTTAATAGCAGTGATATCTGCAACTACTTGAGCAGGGTCTGAAGTGTTTGAAGTCAAAAAATCAATGTTTGTTGCATATTTAACATCACTAGTCACTTCAATATCCGCATCACTATAAATCGGATCAATGTATCTTTTTTGAGCTAGTGATATGCTAGCTGTAAAAGAAAGTAAAAGGGTAAAAATTAAGTATTGTTTTTTCATTTTTAAATAATATTTGAAATTGCAAGATATAGATTAAATTTTAAATGCTTATTTCTTGGTAAACTTCAAGTCGGTTTGAACTGAAAAATAAACGAGTCTTCCAACATATGGACCACCATATACTTGGTAGTTTAAATTATTGAATACAGAGCGTTGTGTGTTTTCATTTTCGGCATCAAATAAGGGCATTAAACCCAGTACGTTTGAAGCTCCAAGTTTAAAGGTTGTTTTTAATGATGGTACTTGATAATTGATTTGTAAATCAAGCATATCGTAGGTAGGGACAGTTCCAGTGAACTGAGGAGATCCCTCAAAAACGAATCCTTCGATCCATTTGTAATTTATACCAAATCCAAAGTGCTCACCTTGAAGATAGGGGAGCTTTAGTTTCTCCCCAGAAAAACTAATATTAAATTTATGTTCAGGGGTATTGAACGCTGGTATAATAGGATCGTCACTTCCTTTTTTGTTGAGTTGGTTCCAGGAATAGTTGCCTCCTAAGGCATATTTTTTGAAATAATAATTTAATCCAATAGCAACTCCTTGTGTAGTTACTCTAGATTTGGCATTTGCCGCAACTCGATAAACACCAATATTCGTTGGAAAGTTATTAATTGGATCAATGTATGCATCGATACCAATATTATATCCAATGAAGTTAGTGTAGGATGTATAGTAATAACCCGCATCAATAAATAGCGATTGATCAGCAATGTTTCCTTTGTAGCCAAATTCGATCGTTCTAGCTTGTTCTGGGCGAATGGGGGCTACATCAAAATACTTAAGTAAATCAGGTTGTAGGGTCGTTGCACTATAGTCGATAAATGATTGAACATCAATAAGTGAGTCATAACCTTCCAGGTTACCAAGAAGACGAGCTCTTCCAACATCATAGTATAAATACTGATCTGCAAGCGTAGGGTTTCGAATGGCCGACGAAAATGAAGTTCGGAAGACGTGATTTGTACGATGTTTATAGATAAGAGAGGCCGCAGGTGAAACTAAGAAATCAAAATTTTGATTTTTATCTACACGTGTTGTCACATTGGCAATTACACGATCCATGAGCCATCTTTTTTCAATCCCACTATATACCCCGCCTTCATAATTGGTGATGGTCACATTTCCAGTATCTTTAAGAATAGTTCCTCTTGAGTTGGGTCGATATAATCGACCATTTGCTCCAACGGTAATTTTTCCAAAGCTAGGTGTGAAAATATATTCCCCTTGAGCATGATAAAGTGCAGAACGGTCAAAAAAACGAGTACCATTATCGGTGAATAGGCGAGTAGTAATATCTTGAAACACGCTATCAAATTCAGCTGTTCCTGGCAGAAATCTTGGGGAGTAAATCCCTCCACCAGAACCGTCATTTAAAGCCCTGATGTCCTCATGCCACGCACGGATAGAATCTTGATGTTGTGCTAAAAAAGGATTTAAATGATTATTTATCCAGTTGGGTACATTATCGTGCACGGCAGGAGAATAAGTGGGATATCCTGGTAATTTTTCAACTTTATATCCTGCAGAATACGGCTGTCTCCATCGATTAGCATAACTCGTAAACCATTGGTTGTTATCAATTGCTCGGTTATTTAATTCAAATCCAGTAGCTACAATATCATAGGTATCGCCAGCATCTTCATTGGTTGAGTATGCTCTCAAGAAATACTTACCTTTATTTCGTAACTCTATTTTATTTTGCCAAAAACGAATATTCTCGAGTTTATAACGATTGTCACCTTGATACACTGTACTTCCTCCGCTAAAATTAAAGGCATATTCAAGTTCAGTTTCTTTATTGATTTTGAAGAAAAGAGCTGAATTTATTTTAACATTATCCGTACTATAGTCAACTAAATCAACTTCTCGATAACCAGTTCGGTAAAAGGCACCAAGTCCTGGATAGAATAGTTGCCCAGTTGGATTCAGACGGTCTTCATAATTTTCGTCACCATATCGGTTAACAGCATCGTAGCCGCCTGGGTTAGTCTGATCAAAATCTGAATCTTGTGTCGGTTGGTAGTTTTCTGCTTCCCAGTCATTGGCTTGCATGTAGCTAGCAGTGAGTTTGTATCCAAATTTTTGTTCTCCTTTTTCATTATTGAAATAATCAGCAATACGGAATTGAACTTGACCCATTTGACGTTCACCTACTTTGATTTCGGCCATAACTCCTGGAAACATAAAAGGACTTTTTGTCTCCATGCTGATCACTCCATTGAACGCATTAGGACCATAAAATGCACTACTTGCACCAGCGATTACATTTACACGCTGTATATCTATATCACTAGCACCTAAGAAATTCCCTAAACTAAAGTTCAATCCAGGAGACTGATTGTCAACCCCATCAATTAATTGAAGAGATCGGACGGGACTGGTGCTATTAAAACCGCGAGTGTTAACTACTCTAAAACCTAAGCTAGCAGCAGTGACATCTACTCCTTTAAGATTACCAAGGCTTTCATAAAACGATGCTGCAGGTGCATCTTTTATAGCTTTGATACCAATAGATTCGACAGTTAGTGGGGCTTCTTTTTGTTTTTCAGTAACTCTACTTGCTTTAACCACAGCTCCTGTAAGCACATTTTCTTTTGCTTCTTGCATGATTATTGAAAGTTTTGAGGTTGGTGATTTGACAACAACTTGATTATCTAGATAACCTAAGTAAGAAACCTTTAATGTCAAGGGGAAAGAATTTACCTTTAAGCTAAAAGATCCATTTTCATCGCTAATAGTTCCAACGCCATTAAGTGATGGAACAACAATATAAGCTCCAATCAAAGATTCTCTATTAGAATTTGTGACTTTACCGGACACATTTTGTGCTCGAGTAATATTGGAGAAAAAAAAGGGAATCAATATGGATAGAACCCTTTTGATAGCCTTAATATTAGTAGAATGTTTCATGCTTGAGTAAGATTGTTGTAGTTTTTAATTATACTCGAAAATAAGGAATAATACATTTCAAGGAAGAAATAATTATAAATCCAATTGAAAAAGTTAATATCGAATATTGATAAATATGTATTTAAAAGCGATAATAACAGTTGTTAGTATTCTTATTCTAGTTTATATACTAGGACCAAGAATGAAAGAGTCAGTTTTTTCGCCTAGGATTAGTCATAAATATGAAAAAATAAAAATATCAGAGGTAGATTCATTGGTAAAAAAGAGTAAAGCTAACCCAATGATTAAGCCGGGAAATCACTCGAAACTGCATTGGGCAGATTCAGTCGGTAAAAAGACAACCTATGTCTTATTATATCTTCACGGTTTCTCTGCCTGTCCAGAGGAAGGGAATCCCGTTTTTCAAGAATTTGCAGAGAAATACAAGATGAATGCATATGCACCTTTATTAGCAGAACATGGACTGAATGAGAAGGAGGCAATGCTAAATTTTACTGCCAACAAATACTTAAACTCAGCAAAAAAAGCATTTAGAATAGCTCAGGCATTGGGGGATTCTGTTATCATAATGAGTACTAGTACGGGGAGTACAGCTGCTTTGTTTCTATCATCAGTTGAAAATAATATACATAGTTTGATTTGTTATTCTCCAAATATTAGGGTAGCAGATAAAAGAGCGACATTATTAACAGGTCCGTGGGGAATACAGATTGCTAGATTTGTTAAAGGAGGGATGTACCATTCATGGGATGCACCAGAAGATGCCGTTCCATATTGGCATACTAAATATCGATTGGAGTCGGTCCTTGAATTACAGCATTTATTAGAGTCAACAATGAATAAGGAAGTTTTCCATAAAATTACGATTCCAGTATTTGTTTGTTACTATTATGAGGACGAGGAAAATCAGGATAATGTAGTATCAGTCAAAAAAATATTAGATATGACAAAAAATCTAGGAACACCGGAGGAAAAGTTAAGGGTAATTAATGTAAAAGATGCAAAGGTTCATGCCATGGCAAATGGTGTATTTAATGTAAACACAAAAACACTCTTCAATAAAACTTGTAGATACGCTGAGGAAATATTATGTTTGGAAGAGGAAAATGGGTAGATTGAAGGTCAATAACAATCTTAAGCGTTTTTTTAGAATTCAATCTACCCTAGACTAAATATTGAGTGTATTTTGAACGTAACTTACAAATACTGAGATACTCAATCTTTTTTTTAAACTATTTAATCAACTAACGTTTATAATTTTTAATTGTTGTTCGATAGTTTAAATTTTTTTTGCCTCAAAAGCATATTACAATTTTACAATACAAGTTTTTCATGAAATATGATTTTGGACAAGTTTTTATATGATCTTCTTCATAATTAATAGTTTTTGCATACAATGCATCGATATACAACTAGTTAAAGATTTTGAAAATACTATTATCTGTTCTAATATATAAAATTACTATTGATTCATAAATTTAAGTTACTTTGCTAAGTATGAATTTAGCCGATCACAAAGCAAGTCAGATTACTTTACTTTCCGCATTGATACCCATAGTATGTTTAGTTTTACTGTTAGCATTGAATGTGTTCGTTTTTGGTGATGAGGCAATTAGTGGAAGTAATCAGTTTGTTCTATTGATTGGTGGTGCTATTGCATCCATTGTGGGCATGTTTTACAAGATTCCCTTCAAATCTATGGTAAATCAAGTAGGGGATAATCTTAAATCAGTTACAGGAGCAATACTTATTTTATTATTGGTAGGATCACTGTCTGCGTCTTGGTTAATCTCTGGTATAGTTCCTGCTATGATTTACTATGGAATACAATTAATTAACCCCACTTTATTTTTGCCCTCTGCAGTGATTATATCTGCAATTATTTCAATTGCAACTGGGAGTTCTTGGTCTACCAGTGCCACAATTGGAATAGCGTTAATTGCCATCGGAAAAGCTTTAGGAATCCCCGCTGGTATTGTTGCAGGAGCTGTTATAAGTGGTGCTTATTTTGGAGATAAACTTTCACCATTAAGTGATACAACTAACCTTGCAGCTGCTATGGCTGGGTCCAGTCTATTCACCCATATACGTTACATGCTCTATACAACAATCCCAAGTATTAGCATTACATTGATTGTATTTATGTTAATTAGCTTCACTATAGACTCAGGTGAACTATCAAGTAATCAAAATATACTTACATCTATTCAGGAGAGTTTTTACATAACCCCATGGCTTTTTGTTGTTCCATTTGTTGTTATCTTATTAATTATTAAAAAAGTATCTCCGATTATCGCTCTATTTACAGGAACAATCCTAGGTCTTGTACTTGTATATTTTTTTCAAACATCTATTTTTTCAGGATCTTTTTTTGAGAATTATAGCTTCTATATGAATGCAATTTCATCAGGGGTGTCTATCCAAACAACTAATCAGACTCTCAATGGTCTTTTTATTTCTGGTGGTATGGAGGGCATGTTAGGTACAATATGGTTAATTATATGTGCTATGGTATTCGGTGGTATTATGGAATCTATCGGTGCTCTATCAAGGATTAGTAAAGCTTTGTTAGCTCTTGGAGATTCTGTTTTTAGTCTTTTTGCTAGTACATTGGCTAGTTGTCTTACTATCAATTTGACAGCGAGTGACCAATATCTTTCTATTGTGGTTCCTGGAAAAATGTTTTCAAAAGCTTTTGAAGAAAAGAATCTTGCCCCAGAGAACTTAAGTAGAACACTTGAGGATAGTGGCACGGTAACTTCGGTCCTAATCCCATGGAATACATGTGGGGCATATCAAAGCGGTGTACTAGGAGTTGGAGTTAGTGAATACTTTATGTATGCAGTATTTAACTATATTAGTCCCTTTATGACCTTAATTTTTGCAGCATTTAAAATTAAAATTAGAGAAAGGTTAAAAGTCACCGCTACCTAATTAAAGCATCAATTTCCATCTGGTAATCATACCGAAGATCTTCATGCATTTTATTTAAGTTCTTTTCAACCAAATTCAATTGTCGTTCATACATATTTGTCAGTACTTGGTTGTATTTATAGGATGGTTCCATTTCTTCAAGATTTCTGCAAAAATGAATAAGCAGCGTAGCCTCAGTTTCAATATTTTTACTGTATTTAATAAATCGTTTAGTTGTTCTCAATATTTTTCTAATCGACTTTTTAATATAGTAATAATTTTCTCTATTGATTACTTCAAATTGAAAATCAATGTATTCTTTAATTTTGACGATATACCCTTCTTCGTCATGAGAATCAAATAATAAGTAGCTAAGAAGTTCCTTGTTTTCAACTTTATATTTACCTAACCTTAGAACTATTTCGAAAAGTTCTTCTTTTTCAATGAATTGAAGTTCTTTTTTTATTTGAGCAATTGAAGAGGCTTTCATTTTGCTTTGAAATTTGGGATAGACTCGAGGTATAATTTTTCTACTTTATTACGAGCCCATGGTGTTCTTCTTAAAAATTTTAAACTGCTTCCAATTGATGGATTACTTATAAAACAATTGATGTTAACTAATTTTCCAAGTTCTTCCCACCCGTAATATTTTACTAAGTACTCAATGACTTCTTTTAGCTTAATTCCATGAAGTGGATTATTTGGTTGAATTTGTTCTTGTTGTTCGTTTTTTTTCATGCAATTCGTTGCACAATAGTAATTCCTTTTTTACAAAAAAAAGGTTGTCACATTATGTGACAACCTTTGAGAATCGTGTTTAAAATATACTTATACGAGTGTTACGTTTACTGCACTCGGTCCTTTTTGACCGTCTTCTACCTCGTACGATACTTGATCTCCTTCATTGATTCGAGTTGTGGTACCTGTTTTGTGTACAAATACATCTTTGCTTCCATCTTCTGGTGAGATAAAACCATAGCCTTTCTCATCATTGAAGAATTTTACTGTTCCTTTATTCATTGTAATTAATATTTAAGTCTTCGAAGGTAACCTAATATCGGTGTTATTGTTTTTTTATTTTTTTCTTTTCGAACCTCTAGTAATTGGTTTCTTGTATTTTTTTGCTTTTTTTAACTTGATTTTTTGACCACCACTTAGATTATATTGTTTTTTATTTTTGTCCTTCTTCTCATGAAAACTGGGGCCAGTAGAATGTTTACTAATCTTATGATGATTTTTTTCAATGATTCGTGGTTGCTCTTCAATGGTAAGTTTGCTACTTATTTTTACTTCATCTGGGAATAGAATATTATTTATTTTTCTATCCATTAAGTTCTCGATAGCCATTTTACTATTTTCCTCTTCCACGGTATACAATAAAATTGAATTTCCTGATTTTTCCGCTCTACCAGTTCGACCTATCCTGTGAATATAATTTTCTGGAAACTTAGGCGTGTCAAAGTTGATAACATGCGATATATCATCCAAGTCTAATCCACGGGCGATAACATCAGTTGCTATTAATATTCTGATGTGTCCATCGTCAAATCGTTCGATTGTTGCTAGTCGATTATTTTGACTTTTATTGCTGTGAATGACTCCTAGTTCATTCCAAAAACTAGGTTTTAATTCTTCAAATAATCGATCAGCATTTTTCTTGGAGTTTATAAATACAACAACTTTTTGGAAGGTTGTTCTATCCTTAAGTAGAAAATTAAGTAAATTGACTTTGGTGTAAAAGTTGGTAACAGAATAACAAGATTGTCCTATGTTATCAAGAGGTGTTCCACTCACAGAAATAGTAATTGTCTGTGGATCCACAAAGTTATCCTCAATGAGAGCATGAACATCCTCAGTCATTGTAGCAGAAAACATGATATTCTGACGTTTTGAGGGGAGCAGTTCAAAGATGTTGTTGAGTTGAAACCTAAAGCCTAAGTCTAACATAATATCAACTTCATCAATTACAAGTTTCTTAATGTCTTGAGTTTGTAATGAACGATTTAGAATGAGGTCATATAATCTTCCAGGTGTCCCAACAACAATATCTGTGCCCTCTGACAGAAGAACTTGTTGTGTTTTAATATTAACACCACCGAAGATTCCAGTAATACGGACCGTCATATATTTAGTGTACAACTCAATTTGATCGACCACTTGAACGACTAATTCTCTCGTAGGAACAATGATTAATACTCGAGGTTTGAAACTTTTAGAATATTTTAATTCTTGAAGAATAGGTAGGGTGTAAGCAAGTGTTTTTCCAGTTCCTGTTTGTGCAATCCCAATAACATTTTTACCTGAAAGAATTTTCGGATAGGCCTCTTTTTGAATGGGAGTGGGTTTTTCAAAATCAAGATCTGAAATAGCACTCAGTAGTGATTTTTTGATGGACAGTTCTTCGAATGAATTCATGCTTGACGAATGCAAAGATAATTCAAGATGTTCATTCACTAATTTATGAAGAAATCAAGTTTTGTAATGTAATATTAATTATTCCTTCCTTTTTTTCCATTTGACGGAGTTGTGTTTAGCAATTACTGGAGTTCGATGTTCATTAAATTCTAAATAAGAAAATAGTGCAGCAGCCTTTAGCAGTGTTTGGTCTTGTTCATTCCGACTTTCAGCGGTATAATAAGTTTTAATGAAATTGGTGTCAAAATCTCCGTCAATGAACTTTGGATGTTGCATTACAAATCGACCAAAATCTAATGTGGTTGGTATCCCCTCAATTTCAAATTGATTTATGGCCTCAATCATTCGTTGAATCGCCTGATTTCGGTTTTCACCCCACACAATTAATTTAGCAAACATGTTGTCGTAGTAGATGGGTATTTTGTAGCCTGGATATACAAAGTCGTCCAATCGAATATAGTCTCCTGTTGGGGAATTATATACTTCAATAGTTCCAATAGCAGGAAGAAAATCTTGTGTCGTTTCTTCTGCTGTTAATCTCAGTTCAATAGCATGCCCATTAGGTTTGATATCATTTTGAGTAAAAATTAATTTTTCGTTTCGAGCTACTTTAATTTGTTGCTCTACTAAATCTAGACCTGTGATTAACTCGGTTACGGGGTGTTCGACTTGTAAACGGGTATTCATTTCTAGGAAATAGAATTTATGGTCTGCATCTAGAAGAAACTCCACTGTTCCAGCACCACTATAGTTGCACGCTTTTGCCACGTTTACTGCAGCTTTTCCCATTTGTTCTCTGAGAGCGTCAGAAAGAACAGCACTTGGTGCTTCCTCAATGAGTTTTTGATGTCTTCTTTGGACGGAACATTCACGTTCCATGAGATGGACCATGTTACCGTGATTATCTGCTAAGAGTTGTATCTCAATATGCCTGGGTTTGGTGACAAATTTTTCGATGAAAACAGATCGATCTCCAAAGGCACTTTGAGCTTCACTTTGAGCAGTTTTCATCTGACCCTCTAGGTCAGAGGCTTTTTCAACAATACGCATACCCTTACCTCCGCCACCAGCACTAGCTTTTACCAGAACAGGATATCCGATTTTATCAGCTACGGACTGAGCTTCTTTGAGGTCTTCTACTGCATGATTAATGCCTGGGACAAGAGGAACCCCATATTTTTCAACGGCTTGCTTACTCGCAATTTTACTTCCCATGAGATCAATCGCCTCAGGACTTGGCCCAATAAATTGGATTCCTGCTTCATGTACATCCTTCACAAAATCTGCATTTTCTGACAAAAAACCATAGCCTGGGTGAATGCCATCTACATTCAATTCTAGACAAATAGAGATGATTTTATCTCCCCTGAGATAGCTTTCAGATGAAGGTGCTGGACCTAAACAAACTGCCTCATCAGCAAGTTGTACGTGCATTGAGTCACGGTCAGCTTCTGAATACACAGCAACTGTGGAAATGCCCATTTTATGACAAGTTCTTATTACACGAACGGCAATTTCACCTCGATTAGCTATCAGTATTTTTTTCACGGTTTTTTAAGCATGGGTAAACTTATATAATGCTCCTCTTCGTGACTTATTCTTCCAACACCAAATAGCCCTCCATCCGATTGAGCAACGGCCAAAGCGATGCTCTTTAGGCTTTTGTATAATTGTTTGTTAAAGGTAGAATCAAGTTTTTCAAAAATTGGATTAAGCTCGCTGATTTTTTCTTCTAAGTATTGGATTCGATCGTTACCTGCCGCTGGAATTGCAGCAAGTGCTTGATCAATTTCTTGTTCAATATTAGCGTCCAATTCTTTATAAAGGTTTTTTAGATCGTTTTGAAGAGCATATGATTTAATATAAATAATTTCTTTGGCTCTGTCAATCTCTTTTTCTTGTATGTCATAGTCTGCACATGCCACAAGGAGAGTTACCCAAATGGGCGAACGTTTAATACTAGTTTGTTCTTCTGATGATAACTTCTGTAATTGATATAACATTAAATG
>CESF01312446.1_pt1 | contig 10745 bp, 16 predicted proteins | sample 356331 | NCBI WGS metagenome assembly CESF01 (sample SAMEA2621779, study PRJEB7988) | marine metagenome | biome: marine biome (ENVO:00000447); feature: surface water layer (ENVO:00002042); material: "saline water (ENVO:00002010), including plankton (ENVO:xxxxxxxx)" | depth 5 m
ATCATTTGTTTCATCGTCTGTTTCATCGTCTGTTTCATCGTTTGTTTTATTGTCTGTTTCATCATCTTTTTTTAATTTTTTATTTTGTTTTATATACAATAAAAAAATAGTTATATCTATAAAATCAGCAATAAAACTATTTTTTTCATTTTTAAATTGTAATGAGTCTTTACACATTTGAAAAATAAATTCTTGGATGTCTATTTTTTCATTGGTATTTATATTATAGCATTTAATAATTGTATTATAAATATCTTTACAAGTAAATTCTATTTGTTCATTATAAATAAACTTATAAAAAATATTCTCATTGAATGTATATGGCATATTAAATTATAATTATATTATTTAATATGCAATTAATTATATTTAATTATATTTTCATCGTTGTCAAAATTTCCAATTAACTCATGATTATCATTCCAAATATTATTATTTTCATCAATATAATGAATATTTTCTAAGGTTTCATGATAAAATTCACGTACTTCTATAGTTTCATTTACATTTTTTTTAATTTCTTTTTTATGTTTTTTAACTTTAGTTTTTTTCTTTTTATTTAAGTTTAAAGGTGTTTTTTTAAATTCTATACCTTTTCGAGGGGTTCTTTCTTTTTTAATACTTTCTTTTTCTTTCTTACATGATGTATTTGCTTTATTTGCATCATTAACTAAAGAAGCTATTAAATCAAATGTTGATATTTTTTCTTTCTTTATTTTTGGTTTTGTTGATACTTTATTTTGAGAACTTTTTGAAACTTTCTTTTTGTTTTGAGAACTTTTTGAAACTTTCTTTTTTGGCTTCTTTATTTCTTCTATATAAATAAGATCAGGATATAATTCATAAAATTTATCTCTAGCATCAAATGTCCAATTTATAGGTTTGACGCGTCGGACGATATTTGTTGATTTTTCTATGGCAATACGTAAAAATTTGTCATTTTTACCTTTAAATTTTTCACCATTAAATTTAAAATGCTTTTGTTTTTCATTTCGCCTCATTGTATTATTACTTTGGGATTTACTTTTAATATTTAATTTTATTTTTTTAATACTATCATTTATAATTTTAAATATATTATTTTGTGCATCTACATCAATAGTGCGTATATTTCTAATTTGATACGATATTTGTTCTGCAAATTCTTCTATTGTATTCATGTTGATAAAAAAAAATATTTTATTAATTATTATATCAATTTTATGCCTTTACATATTTCAAAATTACTTAAAGCAAAAATAAAATTATTTTAAATATAAGATGTATCTTTGGATAGTTGTAGTTGGTGGTATTTTTGCTTTTTTTGCAGCTTCAGGAATTGGTGCGAATGATGCTGCTAATGCTTTTGCTACTTCAGTTGGTTCAAAAGCATTGACACTAAAACAAGCAGTAGTTTTGGCTGCAATTTTTGAAACAGCAGGCGCCGTTTTAATGGGTAATCATGTTACTAATACAATTCGCAAGGGTATCGCAGATTATAAATGTTTTGAAGATGAACCCTATATTTTAATGTATGGGTGTATGTGGGTTATTTTTGCAGTAGGGATTTGGTTATTTTTGGCCAGTTATTTAGAGATGCCTGTTAGTACTACACATTCTTGTGTAGGAGGTATGATAGGTATGGCTTTAGTATTAAAAGGATCTGATTGTGTTATTTGGTATAAACCTGTAGAAACATTTCCCTATGTAGGGGGGGTAGGTGGTATTGTTTTGTCGTGGTTTTTATCGCCTATTTTTTCAGGTTTAATTGCGATGTTAGTTTTTTCTATTACCAGAAGATTTGTGTTAAGACACGATTTTAATTCATATAGAATTAATTGGGCATATCCCATATTAATAGGTTCAACCATGACTATTAATACATTTTTTATTATTTATAAAGGAGCAAAGGGGTTAGGATTAGATAAAACACCTATAGATGTAGCATTTGGTGTAGCATTTGGTATTGGTGGTATAAGTGCATTAATAACTTTACCATTAGTTCCTAGATTAAAAAAACATGTAAAAACAAAATTTCTAGATGATAATTATAATGGTGATGAAGAAAAACAAGGTAATATTCAAATATCTGAAATGAAAACAAATGCATTAGAGTATAACATTAAAAGTCAAAAAGAATTACATAGAGTTGTATCATTACATAATCATGCTGAAAAATTTGATAAAAAAACAGAAGAAGTTTTTAAATATCTGCAAATATTTACTGCTATTTGCGATGCATTTAGTCATGGAGCAAATGATGTGGCAAATGCAATTGGTCCATTCGCCACTATTTGGGTTATTTATAATTCGAATGGGGAATTAGATAAAAAGGCAAGTATGGAAGATGATGCATACTGGATTTTAGGACTAGGAGGTGTAGGTATCGCAGTTGGATTGTTTGTATATGGTAAAAAAATTACATATGCTATTGGTGAAAAATTAGTTAAAATTACCCCATCCAGAGGTGTTGCTATTGAATTAAGTTCAGCACTTGTTATTATTACAGGAAGTAGACTTAAAATTCCTTTATCAACAACTCATTGTCAAGTTGGTGCAACAGTAGGTGTTGGATTATTAGAAGACACAAATAAATGTAAGGGTATAAATTGCAAAGTCTTTTACAAAACAGCCATAGGATGGGTGGTAACATGTGTTATAGTTGGATTAACTGCTGCTTTATTTATTAGTCCAGGTGTATACGGTCCATCTTTACAATCAACCGAGTGTCTTGTTAATGCCAGTATTAATTCAACTATTTAGTTATAAAATTAAATATTCTACTAAAATTAAATATTCAACTTAAATAAAATTGAATATTTAAAATAAAAAATATAAATTACACATTACACAATATGCATACTAGCAAAATGAATATGATACAGATACATACTATATCTACAAAAAAAGAATATGTATTATACATACCTATGTATTACTTTAAAAACAAAAACATTACAGAAGAAAATGTTTCTAAGATTATTTCTTCAGCAAAACAAATGTTAACAGACTATATTATAAGTGGTAAAATTGTGTATGCAATTATTACAGATGAATTAAAAGAACCTAGTTTTCCAGCTATTCATCCAAAAATTGGAAATGAAAAAAATTTTAAATATAATCCTATCAAGATAATACCAATTAATCAATAGTTATAAAAGATGCATCAATCAAATTTCCATTTGTAATGGTATAATTATATAATTCCTTTTTTATTTCTGTTGGATCGCATCTAAGTTTATAAACCATGCATCTAAATATACAATCACAATTTGTTTTTTCTATAAGATAAACCCACCCTTTATTGTAGGAAGAAACAACACAACAATTTAATTTTCTATCAAGTAGATAATGAGCAGCAGCAACCCAATGCTGAACACCGATTTGTCTCCATGCTCTGGATGGTTTAGGAAAACTCATGATACTGATTTACGTGTAGAACAAGTAGGAATGGGGAATACTTACTTTTTCTTTAAGATATTTTAATTCAATTTTCTATAAACGCCCATATCGTAAGCATTTTGTATATCTTTAGACAAAACTTCTTTCCATCTTCCACATGGACTAGATGTCATACGCACATTTTTATATTCTATAATTAACTTTCTTATATTTTTATATTTAATTTCATAAATGAATTTAAATAACTTATAATTTCTTCTTTCTTTTAAATGTATTATTTTGGGACCAAGAAATGGTTTTTTTATGATAGTATTAAATACCTTAACGCTATTATTATAATTTTTTACATGAATGTCATTTTTTAAATGTTTTCCATGAATTTTTATATTATGAAATAAAAATGTTTTTATATAAACCCACACATCATTTATTAAGTACATAATTATTGATATTATTAATAATTATATAAAACTTTCAATTTAAACTTAAATTTATACAACAAAAACCTGTCTTATATTACCTATCTGACCTCTATATAGTCTTTCTTTTGTTATTTCGTCTAATTTTTTTAAAACATTAATAAATTTTATGACTTTTATAATTAAGTACAGGTTAATCAATGTATTTAAACAAATAACAATCATTTCAAAGTAAAGGTCTCCCTTTTTAGAAGGTTCGTAGTTTAAAAATGTATAAAAAAATACGATGTCTCTAAATATTGTGGCCAAAATTAAATAAATAGTATAGACGATACTTAATGCTCTACTATATTGATCTGCGCCAAACCAACCAACAATGGTAATTAAAAATGGTACTATAAAATATAAATTAAATGCGCACAATATTAATGATAAAAACGATGAAGTATACGTTACTAATTTTATAGTTTTTGATAAATTGTATGCTGTTATTATATTATCCGAAATATGTTCCCCAATGTGGTGACCTTCATCTAAATTAACATCTACAAATTGAGGAGATATTTCATCAATATTTACTTCATGCGCAACTAGTATTTTTGGCATGTAAAAAAAATACTATTTATATTTAAGTAACTTCTATAACTAATATTCATCTAAAATAACGTATTGTCCCCAACTATTATAAATATCATTTTCTTGATTTTTTTGTTTTTTATTATTATTGTTATTTGTTTTTTTGAAAAATATACCTAAAATAACAAGTATAATAACCATGCTAACTCCGGTATAGTATTTTAACATTGTATATGATGATATATCTTTAATTATTTTTATATTATTATTTCAATTTTAAACAATAATTTTTTATCTCAATTTTTTTTTCTTCAATTTCTCCAGATATCCAATTTTTTAATGGTGTAAAATATTTATTCCACGTATAAATAATTAATCCGTCTTTTTTATATAAAGCAGGTACTATGGAAAATGCGCTACTAGCCATAATAAATATATCACATTGAATAAAAAAATTAAATGCTTCTTCTAATGATGTATCTAACTTTAATGTACATCCTAATTCTATATATTTATCAATGCTTTCTTTTTTAAAGTTTAATTTTTCTGAAAATAAATAAATTTTAGCATTTGGTTTATATTTTTGTATTTCATTAATTAATGAAAAATAATATTCATCTGGAGTAAATCTAAAACTCCAACGACCATTATCAGTAACATCTCCTCTTCTTAAATGTAAACATACTGTAAAATTATTTTTTTTTTCTTTTATATTTATTAAATTTGGTTTACATGAATTATGTAATAATTCTAAAAATTCAGGACTAAATTCTTGATATCCATAATTTATTATTTTACATTGATTTTTATATTCAATAGTAGGAATATTTAATAATTTAATTAATTTTTCTGTTTTTTTTATTGCAACTAAATAACAATAAGTATTACTATATTTTTTTTTGTATATTGGACCTCCGTATTCAATATTATTTTTAAAACAATAATAATAATTATATAAAATATTTAATAATTGCGCACCACTTCTATCACGAGTATAGTAAGAAAAATATATCATTAATATATTAATGATATATTTATTTATTTATTAAAAAAGAAAATTTTGATAGTAAATATATTTGTATATTTCTATTAAGAAAATTGAACAGAATTCATAACTTAAATATGATAAGTATTCAGCATACAACTACACAAAAGCAGACATGACTTCATTTGCATCAGCAGAAAGTAAAAATACAATTGGACACATCGTCAAACAGGCAAGTAATGAGCAGGATTTTGCCACTTCAGGAACATCAAAAAATGAACTTTTTAAATATCTAGTCATTGCAGATACTCACGGCAGTGGATTAGATAAGCATATGTTGCGCGAACTTTTTAAATCACTTGACTGGTCTGATATTCTTGAAAAAGATAATTTTTTCGAAATAATTCAAGGAGAGATAAAAAAACACGATACTTATAGGCAGGGTTCAACACTTAGCATTTGCAAGATATATGAAGACAAATTTGAAAATTATTGGGCAGGAGACTCTACTATTAAAATTTATCAAAATGGTAATGTAATTTGGAGAACAGAAGACCATGATTATAATAATGATGAAAATATAAGAAACCTTAATGATTTGGAACAATTTAAAAGATTTAGAGAAGAAAATGATGTTGTAGCAACAAGTTCTACTTGTTTGAAGCAAGTCAAAGCAAAGAAGTTTTACTTTGGTGGTGAATTTACAATAGATGCATTTAATATGACACATTGTCTGGGACACAATCAGGTATCAGGTGATTATATTTGTCACGATACGGTTATGAGAGCAGAAAATACAGATTATAAGGTAGTAGCAGGTTCTGACGGATTTTGGCAGGTTATGTGTGAGAGCGATAATAATATTATTTCATCTAAAGAAATAAGTTGTGCTGATTTAGCAGATATAGCATACAACCGATGGAGGCAAGAATGGACATTTACAGAACTTAGTGGAAAGCAATGGGAAAAAATTAAGTTCCCCGGGTACAATATTGACGATGTAGCACTTGCTTGTTGGTCTAATTAATTATTTTAGATATTAATAACCCTACAAATATACCAAAAAATAAAAATACAAACGCCTCATGATTAGAAATGTCACTTATTTGAAAAATTTTTTCATGTTCTGTTAAATGAAAATCATTAATGTGTTTTATGTAATGGTGAAATATAATCAAAAAACATATTATTAAAGATAAAAAAATAAAAAAATTTTTTGTTTCCATTATATATTTTATAAATATTTATTTTACTAGTTGTTTTGATATTTTTGATAATTTTGTTTTACACTATTATATCTAAGTCCTTGTAGATTATTTTCAGTGGGTGGACGATAAAGCCTATCGTTTATCCACATAGAAAGAATTCTTGATTTGCTTAGTGTTTCTTTTGCTATTTTTCTTTTGTTTAGAGTAGAAATTATTTCATTTATAATTTCTTTTCTTGTAAATGTGGCATATCCTCTAAATGAACCATAACAAAGAGTTTTCCCTCCCGTTTTAATTATTTCGCAACTACCAATCTCCTCTATAGTGTCAATATTTTCAGTAGGATATAATCTCAACCATTTCATGATATTGCTAGCATGCATTATGTCTTTACGAACTTCTTCTATGTGTGGTCCGCTATTTTCATACCATGGACCGTTCATTTTTGTTTTGTGTGTATGTTTTTTTGTTAGGGATTTTTATTTTCAATTTTTCTTAAAATTGAAGTTATTTATACCCTTAATTAAGGGGGTAACTCTATCATGTCTCGAGAAGATTACACTATGTATGTGCATCCTTCTTTTAGGCTAACTATGTCTGGAAATTTTGCACCGATACTTCAGGTCCTTAAAATGTTAGGACAAAAAGAATATGATGCTAAGGTTAAAGAACTGACTGATTCTATTGAAAAAGATTCAAATCTAAAGTTTATTGGAGAAACTAGTAATGGATTTGTATTTATCGATAGCGTAGAACAACTTATTTCTGTAGCCGAAGAGCAATTCAAACAAAAAAATATTGATGGACAAATAGTAAAGATTATTATTTCAGATGATAAAACCGTTAAGAAAGGTGCTCCTATTTGTATTAGGCACGGGCCAGATGTAGACACTCCTATACCTAGTATTGCTTATAAAAATGTGGAAGGCCAAAATCTACCATATGAATATAATATAGTAACCGCCGTCTGTTAAAAAAATTTTATAATGTGTTTTTAAAATATTTATTATTTTTTTATTATACTACACTAACATTGTCGGCTACAAACCTTACATAGGCATCCCATTTATTCAGACGTCGGCAAAATCGCATAAACTCTCATTTTTACCGCACACTGGTCGTGAAGACATTGTGCGCATTAAAAGTTGACTTTTATTATTTACTAGAGTAATATTTTTCGGGTTTTCAATAATTGTGTAACTCTCATAATTAGTAGAAGTCAAATCACCCTCCAATACAACCCACTTAACCGTTATATCCTTACTTTTACATTCATTCAACCAACTAGAAGCCCCGGGGGGAAATATACTAAAGTGTCCTCTGGTAGATACCATTGGTGTAAGTGAGGAACTACCAGTAGTCCATCTATCAGGAGTTGCTGGGCATACATAAGTTTTATTATTATAGATCACACCGACTCCCCAAATTACGATGTTATTATTATCATCAATCTTAACCAGTTGCTCATTTCTACATGTTGCAAAATTTTGTTTTTCTTCAGGTAGATTGAGTTTACATATCATTTCTTTTGCGTTTTCATTTTTTCTAAAGAATTTATTATGCTCTGTAATAAATTGCCCCAACTCATCAAAATTAGTACACTGCCACAAATACGAGCTCCAGTTCTCACCGTAAATAGGTTCTAATGTTTTTTTCCACTTTACAAATACAGGATGTTCCTCTCCTGTTTGGGACTCATAATCAATCATACGTTTTTGAATGTATGCATTAAAATGTTCGCGCAGTTCAGAGAGTTTTAAATTCCACATATCATTATCGTTGTTACATTTAATCCACATCACTTGAAAATGTGCGTAAAGATGTCTGTTATACACACTTTTAGTGTCGTTCATCATTGCACCAAAATATGTTGCAAAATCATTTTTCCCCTCCCTCTCAGAATTTTCTTTTTCAACAATTTTCAACATAAAACTTTCAAAATCGTTACTCAAATACCACAAATGTCCCAAAAACTCCCAAACATACCACATTAAATAGTATGTAGTATATTTTCCATCAGTAGTAACAATTCTGCCCATGGGATGTGAACCCTCATAGTTTTCATAGGGAACAGGTTTTGTACCATCAGGATTTAAACAAATAGCTACCTTTTTGTTGGGTACTTGATTTTGCAGCATAACACTGCTAGTAAAAGGAAAACGAATAGTAGATGCCATTCTGTTGGTTTGTTTTTTGCGGATTGTGTGGTGTGTAGGTTGTAGATACATAACTTTTGGGAGTTTATTTAATATTCAATTTTCCTGTATAAAATTGAATTCTTTTATATAAAATAGATAATAAACAATCACAAATATGCAAAACCAACTCCGTCGCGCGCGAGATGGATGTAGTAATGAAGTAAGTTTCATGAAGAAACCTGTATATCACTATTCGATGCAGATGGAACCGCCGCTAGTCTATTCTACAATATTAGATAAAAAACAATGGATAAGAGATAACATTAAGAATGAAGAGAACTATGAAATGGTTAGTTTTATGATGATTGATTGGGATTTATATCAGGGAGGATGGGTTGTTACTTCTTATGACAACCCGGGACTATTCTATTACTTGTGTCAAATTGGTAATTGGGGCTCTCATAGACCATCAGAATTAGAATATTTTATCGAAAATTAAAAAATTAAATATTATTATTATGTATATGTGTTTTGATGCAAAGACATCACTATTAACTTTTTTTGTCAGTGTAACAACTGCTATTTATTTATTTTATCAATCGTTCAAAGCCAAAACTAAAAACAGTAAATTTTTTTCTGTGGTTATTATTTTGATTGGTCTTATGCAACTATTGGAATTTTTTATTTGGAGAAATCAAACATGTGATAATACAAATCATAATTTATCATTATTAATTTTAGTTTTAATAACTTTACAACCTATTGTTGGTCTAAACTATTACAACTATTTATATAAAAGTTTTAATCAACATTATGTTACTATGTATAGTATTATATATGGTCTTTTTACTACCTATATTTTAAAACACTTAAAAAAAATAAAACAATGTAGTAGACCCACTAAAGAGAGTTGTAGATTACATTGGGATTCGTTTAAAAAATTTGTTACGTTATTTTCAAAACAATCATGCTGGCTATTTTTTATATTATATTTTGGACCGCAATTGTTAATGGGATTTGATTTGATAAAAAATAAAACAAATACTGTTATGAAATATCCAATTAGGCATTTTTTCTTACCTGTAACATTTTTAGCAACATTATTTTATGTTTGTTATGAAAGAAATTTATTTAAAAAAATGGTATTAGACCCATCTATTTATTTAGAACATACTGATGCATGGGGTTCTATGTGGTGTTTTATGGCTGCTTTTTTGGGGATTATATCTATATTAAAAATATAAAATAATTGATAATAAAAAATGTTTTCAATTATTTATTCAATAAAATATATCACTTTATTTTTTGCTTTTTTTTTTGTACGGTGACGTTACTACAATGTTCGCTTTTCTTCCGGAACCAGAAGGAATGATATAAGCACTGCTAGTGCCAAATACCTTTTTGTACCTTTTGTTGGCATGTTCACTCCAATTATCCTGATTAATTTTACTTACCATGCGAGTTTCTCTATCTACATTGATACGTAGATATGCACCATTTTTTCCTTTCTGGTCTTTTCCCTTGTACTTAAATCTCCTCCTAATTCCTCTTTTTGCTTTTTTCTGAACTTTTTTTTGTTTTTCTTTTTTTTCTTTTTTTCCGACTTTTTGTAATAGTGCTGCAAGGCTGGATTGTAAAATATCAAGGATTTCCTGAGGACAAGAGTCAGCTTTCCCAATAATTTTCCCTCTTTCTGCATTGAAATGTGCGACCATTTGATTTGCTATTTCCTCATTAAGAGCCAGTCCGAATTCCTTATAAGCCTTTTTACAGGCGGCCGGTGTAAGAGTTAGTGTCAGAGACATGTTTTTGTTATGAGATTATTTTTTGTTTTATGATAGGGTTGTTGTTTGATTGTGAATGATTAGAATTTTCATAACGAATAAAAATTCAATTTTCTTATAGCTGTGAGTTTTGTAAATATCACAAAAAAAAAGGGCGGGGCGCATTTTTTTGGATTTTGGTATACCTTTTTGAAAGGTATTTTTTTTTAATTTTATTGTTTTTTTTGGAAAGGTATTTTTTTTGTTTTTTATGA
>CESF01049355.1_pt1 | contig 10736 bp, 6 predicted proteins | sample 356331 | NCBI WGS metagenome assembly CESF01 (sample SAMEA2621779, study PRJEB7988) | marine metagenome | biome: marine biome (ENVO:00000447); feature: surface water layer (ENVO:00002042); material: "saline water (ENVO:00002010), including plankton (ENVO:xxxxxxxx)" | depth 5 m
CCTGAAAAAATCCAGCTTGTAACATTCGTAGCAGGTGTAGGTGATATTTCTACAGATCTACTTTCACCAGGTGGAGACGCTCACTCAAGATCTGATAGAGAGCTTCATGGTCAATCTATGTTTGACCATAACAAAGAACAACAAAAAGAATTACTCCATTTGCAAGAAAAACATCCCGATAAAAGGATAATGTTGGTTGCAGAAAAAGGGACTATGGGTGTAGGTTCTTCAAGGATGTCTGGAGTTAATAATGTTGCTCTTTGGATTGGAAAGCAAGCCAGTCCATATATACCATTTATAAATATAGCACCTGTTGTTGCAGGCACAAATGGCATATCGCCCATTTTTATGACAACAGTTGGTGTGACTGGAGGTATCGGTTTAGATCTTAAGAATTGGGTTAAATCATACGATGATAAAGGAAATATAATTCTTGATGAAGATGGTGAACCAGTTCTAAAAAAGACCTATTCTGTAGATACTGGAACAGTACTTACTATTAATACTAAAACCAAAAAATTATATTGTGGGGAAAAAGAAGTGATGGATATTTCTTCAGCTTTCACGCCTCAAAAAATGGAATTTATGAGAGCCGGAGGTTCATATTCTATTGTATTTGGTAAAAAACTCCAAACCTTTGCTTCAAATGTATTAAAAATTGATATACCAAATGTTTTTGCCCCCTTTAAAGAACTATCCATAAAAGGTCAAGGCCTCACTGCTGTTGAGAAAATTTTCAATAAAAATGTAGTAGGAAATTCTGGCAAAGTATTACACGCAGGATCATATGCGCGTGTTGAAGTTAATATAGTAGGTTCACAAGACACAACAGGACTGATGACAGCTCAAGAGTTAGAGATGATGGCTGCGAAAATAATTTCTCCTATTGTAGACGGAGGGTATCAATCTGGGTGTCATACCGCATCTGTATGGGATTTAAAATCTCAAGAAAATATTCCTAAGCTCATGAGATTTATGAATGATTTTGGACTTATTACGGGTAGAGACCCAGAAAATAAATATCACCCTTTAACAGATGTTATCCATAAAGTATTAAATGATATAACAATCGATGACTGGGCCATAATTATTGGTGGAGATTCACACACAAGAATGTCTAAAGGAGTTGCCTTCGGAGCCGACTCTGGGACAGTTGCCCTTGCCCTTGCAACAGGTGAAGCATCAATGCCAATTCCAGAATCAGTAAAAGTTACATTTAAGGGTAAAATGCAGGATCATATGGATTTTAGAGATGTTGTACACGCAACCCAATCACAGATGTTAAAAGAATTTGGTGGAGAGAATGTATTTCAGGGTAGAATAATAGAAGTTCACATTGGGACACTCCCTTCAGACCAAGCCTTTACTTTTACAGACTGGACTGCAGAGATGAAAGCAAAAGCATCAATATGTATATCTGAAGATGATACATTAATTGAATCTTTAGAAATTGCTAGAGGAAGAATACAGGCTATGAAAGACAGGGGGATGGATAATGAGAAAGGAGTTCTCCAAAGTCTTATTGATAAAGCAAATAATAGAATAGATCAAATAAAATCGGGTGATAAACCTCCTCTAAAACCTGATGAAAATGCAAAATACTACGCAGAATTTGTTGTGGATTTAGAAATTATAGATGAACCAATGATAGCTGACCCAGATGTTCATAACGAAGATGTATCAAAAAGATATACACATGATACAATTAGGGAACTTTCTTTCTATCAAGGAGAAAAAAAGATAGATCTTGGTTTTGTAGGCTCTTGTATGGTACATAAAGGAGATATAAAGATAGTATCTAAGATGCTAAGAAACTTAGAAGAACTACAAGGAAAAGTGGAGTTTAAGGCTCCTTTGGTAGTTACTGCTCCAACTTATAATATAATTGACGAACTAAAGGAGGAAGGTGACTGGGAAATTCTTCAGAAATATTCTGGATTTGAGTTTGATGATTCAGCACCTAAAAATATGGCCAGGACAGAATACGAAAATATTTTATATCTTGAAAGACCAGGATGTAACTTGTGTATGGGAAATCAAGAGAAAGCCGAAAAGGGAGATACCGTGATGGCTACTTCAACCCGTCTATTCAAAGGTAGGGTTGTTAAAGACTCAGACCGTAAAAAAGGAGAATCACTCCTAGGATCAACACCTGTAGTAGTTCTTTCTGCCATACTTGGTAGAACACCTACATTAGATGAATATAAGGTTGCTGTGAATGGTATAAAACTCACTAGATTCGCTCCCCCTTTAAATCAGATGACTACAAAACCTAGTCATCTTCTATCCTATTAAAATTTAAAATATAAATATTGTGGAGTCGGCGGGATTCGAACCCGCGTCCAGATATGGAAATAATATCCCGTCTACATGCTTAGATAATTTTTAATTTTCGTGATAGAGCAGGGAAATATCAACCAACTTCTATCCTTATCTACTTAAATTCCCATATATGACCGTAGAAAAAAATATATGGTAGATCTTCTTATGACATCATATTAATTAGTTGAAGACCAAAACTAAAAATGATGTGGTTATTTAAATTCTTGGAACTTAAACTGCCATAGCGTAATCGTATTTACGTTCGCCGTTTATAAAAAATTTGTATTTAATTACGGATGTTACCTTCACCCGACATGCAAAAATAAAATTTGTCATACTGTCAATTCCAGTCGACCCCAAAAAACAAAGAACATAATTGTTGCGCAAATCTAATTTATTTAATTTAGATACGTGGAAAAATATATTGTATCGGCAAGGAAATATAGACCAACAAAATTTGATGATGTTGTAGGCCAAGATCACGTAACTACTACACTTCAGAATGCCGTCAAAAATAATAAAGTAGCACAATCCCTTCTTTTTTGTGGGCCAAGGGGTGTTGGAAAAACTACTTGCGCAAGGATATTAGCTAACGAGATTAATGAATTTGATTTTAACAACCCTCTTGAAAACTCAAATAATTTTAATATATATGAGCTCGATGCTGCATCTAATAACTCAGTAGATGACATAAGAAATTTAATTGAACAGGTAAGGTATCCTCCTCAATCTGGAAAATTTAAAGTTTATATCATTGATGAGGTACATATGTTATCAAATGCTGCATTTAATGCTTTTTTAAAAACTCTTGAAGAACCCCCCTCCTATGCCATATTCATTTTAGCTACAACTGAAAAAAATAGAGTTATTCCAACTATACTTTCAAGGTGTCAAATTTATGACTTCAATAGAATAGAGATACAAGATATTAAAAATAAATTAAGTGAAATTTTAGATTCGGAAAATATAAAATACGAAGATGAAGCTCTGCACCTCATTGCAAGGAAAGCAGATGGGGCTCTTAGGGACGCACTATCAACATTAGACCTGATTAAAACCTTTATAAAGGAATCATCAATAAAGCTCGATGACGTAACCAAAAATCTCAATATTCTAGATACTGACTATCTATTTAAAATATCCAATTTCATCTATAATGGAGATGTAACAAACTCAATTATTTTACATAAAGAAATTATAAGTAATGGATTTGAGAGTATAAGTCTTCTATCAGGGTTAACATCTCACTTCAAAAATTTATTGTATTCTAAAAATGAGAAGCTTGTTGAACTGATGGATGTCTCTGAATCAGAAAAAATCAAATATAAAACCCAATCTGAGGAGATAGAAAATGATTTTATAGAAAAAGGCATAGAGTTATTAAATGAGTTTGAGATAAAATATAAACAGTCAAATGATCACCAAATTCATACAGAAATTGTTCTGATGAAATTATCTTCATTAAATAAAAAAAAAACTAAAGTTACCACTGCGGAGAAAAAAGATATAATTAATGTAGAAAGTTCGAAAAAAATTGATCCTGTTATCTCAAAACCTAAGCCTTCTGAAACTAGAATAGAAGAAGAATTAGATAAAGACACGCCAAATCTAAAGAATATATTAAACGAAAGTCCAAAACCAAAAAAAGAAGAAAAGGCTGAAATTATTGAAGAGAAAATAGTGCCCATAATCATAGATTTTAACATAGATAACCTTAATAATGCAATCAAAGAGTTTAGAGAAGGAGTTGGCAATAAGAAGTCTGAGGAGGCAGTACTAAAGAGAGAGATATCTATAGTAGATAGTTCAGTTATTTTATCTCTTGAGAATGAATTAGAGTTATCAATATTTGAAGACTTAAAAAGTAGACTTCATTCTTTCCTAAAATCAAAATTTGATAAGAGTATTGAATTAAAGACTAAATTAAATGTTAAAAAGAAGGAGAAAACAATCTACACCAATAAGGATAAGTTTGAATACTTATCTAAACAGAATTCTAACTTGGAAGATCTAAAAAATAAACTTGGTCTGGATTATGAGTTTTAAACTTCCCAACCTTCTCTGTAGGATCTCCTTACATATCTATTTGCTGCATTATAATTAGTGATCTTCATAGTTTCACCATCCCAAAGAAGTTTTTTTCTACCAGGGTAAAACGAGGTTCCTTTTTTATTTGTTTTCATCTCCATATAACTTCTTATGGCGATATTTCCCATTAAAACTGTCTCAGTCATAGGGCCAGAATAATCAAAAGAAGACGTCAATTTTTTATGTTCATCACTATTAAATCCTGATTTACAGGCCTCAACCCACTTAGATTGGTGTCCAAACTCATTACCAGGCTGATTTGATGTATCAAACTCAACAGTTTCTTCTCCTTCTACATATAATTTAGGAGTAAAACCATAGACCCCAGTTGTAATAATTCCCTTAGATCCTATCATCATGACACCATTTGCACTATTTGGTGTACCTAAAGAATCCTTGGCAGGAATTAGGTCAGGATGAGGTGGTCTTATGCCTCCATCTAGCCATCTCATCTTCAAAGAAGAATTATTTTTTTTCGTTGCATTAAAGTCTAACGTTACTGAAGATGATGGTGGACATCCCTCTGGAATATATTCAGGGTTCCACATATTAATGAATACTTGACCTACACTACACTCAACAGCTGTAGGATAGTGTAAACCTAATGTTCTAAATGGAACATCAATTATATGACAACCCATATCACCTAATGCACCTGTTCCATATGCCCACCAGCCACGCCAGTTGAACGGATGATATGCTTCTGAATATGGTATAGCTGGAGCAGTTCCTAACCAAAGGTCCCAATCAAGATTATCTGGAGCAGCTGATCCAGTTGGCTTTGGAACAGGAATACCCTGAGGCCAGACAGGTCTGTTTGTCCAAACATATACCTCATCAACTGTACCTATTTTTCCGTCGTTAAACCATTCCTGAACTTTTGTCATTCCTGAATTAGATGCACCTTGGTTTCCCATTTGAGACACAATCTTATTTTCTCTTGCCATCTCAGTTAGAATCCTTGTCTCTCTTATATTATGTGTAAGAGGTTTTTGGACATAAACATGAATGCCTCTCTGCATAGCGGAAATCGCTTGAATTGCATGCATATGATCTGGTGTTGATATTGTTACAGCATCAATATTTTTTACTTTATCTAACATCTCTCTGTAATCTTTAAAAAACTGTGCTTTTGGAAATCGTGCTCTTGATTTTTTGGTATATTCACCAGAGTCAACATCACACATCGCCACAACATTCTCTTTTCCTTCATTAGAGGCATTCCAAAGATCTGATGTCCCTTTACCACCAATACCAATTCCGGCAATATTTAGTTTGTCGCTTGGTGATATAAATCCGGAACCTCCTAGTACATGTCTAGGGACTATAAAAAAGCTTGATGCTGCAATTGAACCTTTCTTTAAGAAATCTCTTCTAGAATTTGTAGTGTTATTTTTTTTTGGTGGCATTGGGTTTGGTTGTTTAGTTTCTAATATTGATATAAAATCACTTTAATTTATAAAATTTTTTCTTAACTTAATAGCACTTCAAAAATTAACCATACTATAATGAAAAATTTCAAACTTTCTTTGATGATGTTTCTCCAGTATTTTATTTGGGGAGCTTGGTATGTGACAGCTGGAACTTACATGGCTAAAATCCTAATGTCATCGGGAACTGATATAGGAAATGCATACAGTGCTTTTGCCTTTGCAGCAATTATTTCACCGTTTTTTGTTGGTTCAATTGCAGATAGATTTTTTTCAGCACAAAATGCTATGGGAGCATTACATATAATTGGTGGTTTGATACTAATTTATGCTACACAGGTTTCTTCTTCGATGATTTTTATTTTGACAGTATTAATGTACTCTCTGACATATATGCCAACAGTTGCTCTATCAAATAATATAGTTTTTGCTAATATTTCTGATTCAGGGAAGACATTTCCAATTATTAGATTCTTTGGAACTTTTGGGTGGATAGTTGCAGGCTTAATTATTGGTAAACTACAGTTAGAAAATAATCTTGATAGTATATCGTATACCTTCTACATAGCTGCCTCAGCATCGATATTACTCGGCATATTTTCCTTTGTTCTTCCTGACGTTCCACCTAAGGGTAAGTCTGAAGACTCTGCTTTAGGGCTAGAGGGTTTAGTAATGCTTAAAGATAAATCTTATCTAATATTTTTTATATCTGCTGTACTAATATGTATACCACTATCATTCTATTACTCATTTGCTAATGTATTCCTTAATGATATAGGAATGGAGGGTGCTGCTGGGAAGATGATATATGGCCAGATTTCTGAAGCTATTTTTATTCTTACAATCCCATTACTCTATTACAGGTTAGGAGTAAAAAATATTTTAATCATTGGAATTGCAGCTTGGATTCTAAGATTTGTATTTTTTGCTAATGGTGACTTGGAAACATCTTACTGGATGATAATATCTGGGATAATATTACATGGAGTTTGTTACGATTTCTTTTTTGTGACAGGGTTTATGTACACTGAAAATAAGGCAAATAAAAAAATCAAGAATGCTGCACAAGGATTATTTACTGTAGCAACATACGGGATTGGAATGACTATTGGGTCATGGTTTTCCGGATTAATAACAGAGTATTATACTGTAGAAGGTATGAAGAATTGGTCTGGAATTTGGGAGATACCAGCATATATATCTGCAGCTGTTTTACTATTTTTAATTGTATTTTTTAAGGACAAAAAATAAATAATATGCAAAAAATTTCAATGTTAGGCTCAGGGTTTATTGGGAGATTTTATACTGATTCTCTTCATGGATATAGGAATAAAGATAGAGTAGTTTCTATTTACTCAAGGAGAGAAGAAAGTGCTAAAAAGTTTGCTGATGATTATAAAGTTCCACACTGGACTACAGACATGGAAGAATCTATATCTAGGCCAGATGTAGATGTTGTATGTATATCTCTTCCTAATAACTTACATGAACAGGCTGTACACCTTTGCTGCAAACACAACAAAGCTGTAATTTGTACCAAGCCTCTTGGAAGAACAGCTGAGGAAGCTAAGAGAATGGTTGAGGCAGTTGAGAAGGCTGGGATATTTGCAGGATACCTAGAAGACCTCTGCTACACACCAAAATTTCTTAAAGCAAATGAAAGTGTTAAAGCAGGAAGTCTTGGGAAAATTATATGGACAAAGTCAAGAGAGACACACCCTGGACCTCACAGCGACTGGTTCTGGGATAAAGAGCAGGCAGGTGGAGGGTGTATTCTTGATCTTGGATGTCACTGTATAGAAATCAGCAGGAACTATATTGGAAAGGATATAAAACCAATTGAGGTAATGTGTTGGGGAGACACTCAGGTAAAGCCAATAGATGCTGAAGATCATGCAATTGGGTTAGTAAAATATGAAAATGGAGCTATTGGACAGTTTGAGGTAAGTTGGACATTTAGAGGTGGCTTAGACCTAAGGGATGAGGTGATGGGTACTGAGGGTACAATTTGGGTAAATTCCTTTTTAAGGACAGGATTTGAAATGTTTACAACGGGTAAAGGAGGAGATTATGTGGCAGAAAAAGCTGAGTCTGATTCTGGATGGATTTTCCCGGTTGGTGATGAACTGAATGAGCTTGGATATAATCATATGTTCGCAGACATGTTTGATAACCTAGAAAAAGGAGAGAGTCCTGCCGAGACATTTTACGATGGATATATAGTAAATGCAATTATTGATGCATCATATAAATCAATCAAATCTAAGAGATGGGAAAAAATAAAACTAGATATTTGGAGAGGAAAAGAGGGAGTTGAGAAGATAAGTGCTCTAGATAGTTATGATGACAAATTTTATCTAGTTAAAGAAGAGGTAACGCACTATGGAGATAAAAAATTAATCTTAAAGAGTAAATCTGATGGAAAAATAATAGAGAAAATCATAAAAGATTAAATCTCCTTCTAAGCAGTATTCTATTAGTTTGATTTCCTTTATTAATCTTCTTTAAGCTTTTTAATTGAACACCAAAGAGTTGAGATATATGCCATAAATCTTCCTCATCACTTTTATAGTATGACTCTACCCTTCCTCTCTTTTTTTTCTTAGATAAATAATAAGGTAGTCCAGGAACTAATTTATGATTATTATCTACATCATTATAGGTAATAAATAATTTCTTTGATATGTGATAGACATTTACAATTTGTTCTATATTATCACTAGAATCTATAATTATAGCAGGTAAATTATTTAGAAATATGGTTCTATTAGAGAGTATATTTTTTATTTTTAAATCAATTGAAGATGTTATTTTAGATTCTACAAAGTCTTTTACCTTATCAAAATCAAATGAACTTATTTTTTCTTTTAAATAATTTAAATCGGTCGGAATCAAGAAAGAATACTCTTTATCATTAGGTATTTCATCTGTCTGAATCCACTTATTCAAATCTTTTAACTTTTTGTAGTCAATTGATAATTCAGAGGAAATATCTCTAATATTTTTGAAAATTTGATTTGTATAAATAGAATAATTTCTATCGAATTTATTTTCATCTATATAATCTTGAAATGCTACTTTATGAGCTAAAAATTTTATTATGTACCAATGTGTTTCCTCACCTATATCTAACCTCTTGGCACCATAAAGATTAGGATCAACCTTTAATTTTGCTCCACTTAAACCTTCAAGATAAGATAGGATAGAAAAAATCCAATTTTCAAAAATGAAGTTACTGTTCTTGATATAACGTGCAGCTGCCCTTGTAGATGAAATTATATTTTTCCTCTCGTCTACATCATCATTTATACTAAGTCCATAATCTTTACCTGTCTCCGATTTAAATTGCCAAAAACCAACTGCGTTTGATGATGAAACAGCATCAGGAATTAATGCAGACTCTTGGACCGAAAGATATTTTAAGTCATCAGGAACATTTTCTTCTTCTAAGATCCTTTCAATTATTGGAAAATAAATCTGAATCCTATCGATAAAAATTTGAAAATATTTTTCGTTTGCATGTAAGGCATCTACCTCTATCTGAATAATTTCCTTTGCCTCGGGTTTGATATTAAGTACAATGTTATCAATCCTTAACGAATTTGGTACTTTAGGTGACTCTTGAGAGTATAGATATGGAACTATTATGGTATAACATAAAAGACTTAAAATTATTTTATTGACCATTTTTTATAATAATTGATATACCGTCCCTTATCGGTAAGATCATCTTATTTACATCTGTTAAATTACTAATAAACTTGTTAAAATCATCCATAACTTTTGTAAGTCTATCGTCTTTATTTCCTCTCAAGTCAGTAACCTTACCACTCCATAAAACATTGTCTACAAGTATTATACCATCTGGATTAACTTTTGGTAAGACTATCTCAAAATATTTTTGATAATTTCTTTTATCAGCGTCTATAAATACTAGGTCAAATACATCATCAATTTCAGGTAATATATCGATTGCATTACCTAATTTCTGAACAATTTGATTTTTATATTTTGACCTCCTAAAAAACTCTGAAACTTTTTTATGAAGAGACGTGTCCTTATCAATTGTTATAAGCTTTCCATTTTTACTTAACCCCTCTGCCATGCAGAGTGCTGAATAACCTGTATAAGTACCTATCTCTAATATGTTATTAGGTTTTTTTATTTTTGAGATCATACTTAAAAACCTTCCCTGAAGATGCCCTGATAACATTCTTGGCTGATGAACATTTTTGATAGTGTATTCATTAATTTCCTTGAGTAGTGATGACTCTCTGTCTGAATACGCCAAGCAATAATCTTCAATTCTTTTATCAAGAAAGTCCATACTTCACAAATTAAAAATTTATTAACAATTAATGTATCTTTAACTCAAAAAAAATAAATGAGATATAACAGAATTAACAATTCACTATATATCAAAAATAGAAAAAAATATCAGAGCAAAGTTGAATCTAATTCTGTCTCAGTTTTTGTTTCTAATGATGAGCTTCCAACAAATGCAGATGAATTACTTCCTTTTGTTCAAAATACAAATTTATTATATCTGACAGGAATTGATCAAGAAGATACTTACCTGATCATAGCTCCTCAATTTCCTGATAGAAGGATGAGAGAGATTCTATTTATCAAGAAGACAAGCGAAGAAATTGCTATCTGGGAAGGTAATAAGTTATCGAAGAAAGAAGCCTCAGAAATATCTGGAATAGAAACAGTGTTATGGAATGATCAGTTTGAAAAAATTTTAGCCTTAATATTAGCCGAGTCCAAAAACATATATCTTGATAAGAATGAGCACATAAGATCAGTTACAGAGGTTGAGACAGCGCAGGATAGGTTCATTAGCAAGATAGAATCAAAGTTTCCCTTATACGAAATAAAAAGATCATATCCTAT
>CESF01312444.1_pt1 | contig 10731 bp, 11 predicted proteins | sample 356331 | NCBI WGS metagenome assembly CESF01 (sample SAMEA2621779, study PRJEB7988) | marine metagenome | biome: marine biome (ENVO:00000447); feature: surface water layer (ENVO:00002042); material: "saline water (ENVO:00002010), including plankton (ENVO:xxxxxxxx)" | depth 5 m
AAGATACATTACGACGAATAAGAAATAGTCCTTTTGAACCTATGAATTTAGATATGAATGATTTAAATATTAGTGGAGGTAAAAGAAAAAGAAAAAGAAGAAAAAGAAAAACTAAACGCAAAAAAAGAAAAACAAAAAAAAGAAAGGGTGGTAAATATTTAGCGTGTATTTGTAAGAAAAAAAGAAGAAGCACAGGCGTAAAAAAAAGAAGCAGAAAAAAAACACGCAGAAGAAAAAAATAATTTATCACTAATATATATTATACGTTATGAATTTTAAAATACCAGAAATTGGAAATACTGGTGCGTTTGATACATTTAACATCCCAGATGCCAGAGAAGAAGCATTTTTATCTCAAAGTCAAGAAGATGAAATTAGAAAAAACCAAGCAGAAAGAAAAGAAAGAATCAACACTCCAAGTGCAAATGAAATGACACAAATTATGGGGACAATGCAAAGAATAAGAAATTCTCCTGTTCCAGATAGACCAGCTTCTGCTTTAAGTCAACTTATGAGAACTCCTGAAGCTCAAGAAATTACAAGACAACAACGAGAAAAAGATGAACTTGCTGCAGTACTTGCCGAGAGAGAATATCGCAGTGCCAGTTCTAATAGCTCTGGAAGTAGTAAAAGTAGTAGAAGTTCATCAAGATCAATTAAACCTATGAAGTGTGTTTGGTGCGAAAGAGATATATTTTCATATTATAATGATATGGAAATACATCCATCTTGCTATGCTACTTATAAGATTTTTTATGATCATTATAACGGACAATGGCGACAAGCATTTGGGCGAGATTTAACATTAGAAGAAGCAAAAAAAGAATACGAAAAGTTAGAAAAAAAAGAAAGACTAAAATTACAAAAGAAAAAAAAACGTATTGAAATTGAAAATAATGCCAAATTGATGAGACTTAAAGCTCAGGGACAACAAGACGTGGAAAGGGATATACTTTTTCCACAAATTAATAGATTTTCAGGAATTCCAAATAGTCCTGATTCAGATTCAGGAATTGGTAATAATTATAAAAACGCTGAGTGGCAGACTGGAAATCACTCAGAATTATTAGGTAGTAGTGATGAAGAAGAAGATGAATATCGCTATTCTACACGTAATAGTAACATAACAGAAGAAATAGAAAAAAGAAAGGCATTAGAAGCAGAAGAAATAGAAAAAAGAAAGGCATTAGAAGCAAGAAGAAAAAAACACGCAAAAATGATAAAAAAAAATAAAACAAAATGCAAGAAAAGAAATAAAAACGGAGCGTGTGTTATGCAAGGAGGAAAAAAACGTAGAAAAACAAAGAAACGCAAAAAAAAGAAAAGAAAAACACATCGTAAAAGAAAATCAAAGAAAAGTAAAAAGCGAAGAAAAACTCGTAGAAAATAATTAAATTGACTTACCTATATTTTATAATTTAAACATTATATAATATAGTATTAATAATGGTAATAATCATTTCAGTTGATGGCAATATCGGTTCCGGCAAATCCACATTTGTCGCTCAATTAAAAAAACAATTACGATGGATTAAAAATATGAAAATTATTTATCTTCAAGAACCTGTAAAAGAGTGGGAAAGTTTTGTAGATAAAGCAACAAATGAAAATATTCTCCAAAAGTTTTATACAAATCCAGACAATTGGTCTTTCTCTTTTCAAATGATGGCATATATTTCAAGAGTAGCTCAACTAAAAAATATAATTACCAAACATAAGAATGATAATTATGTTATTATTACGGAAAGAAGTGTATTAACAGATAAAAATGTATTTGCAAAAATGTTGTATGATGCAAAAAAAATTCACGACATAGATTATCAAATATACACAAGATGGTTTAATGAATTTACACAAGATATTAAAATTTCTGGAATTATTTACGTTTATACATCAGCTGAAAAATGCCATACAAGAATTGTTAAAAGAAACAGAAAGGGAGAAAACATTCCAATTGAATACTTAAAACGATGTCATGAATATCACCAAAATTGGCTGAATAGTTATGATGATAAGTTAATTATTGATAATGAAGTAGACGCAGATAGTAATAATAAATTAAATATAATGAAAATAGAACTTGTAAAAGATTTTATTAGTGATTTTATTAAAAATAAAGATGATGTTAATGTTAATGTTAATGAGTGTGAAGTATTAACGAAAAACTATATGGAAAGTATTAACTTTTAATGTTCTAACATCAAATAGTTACTAATAACTTTATTTGGTTTATACTTCAATATATCTAATTCCTTGCAAGTAGTTGGAAATTCTTCATAACCATAAATATCTTGTAAGCATAGCCATTCGAATAAACCTCCAACATAAACACAACAATTAAATATACCTAATTTGTTTAATTGTTCGGCTTTTTCGAATATTTTATTATCATTACAATTTTTTCCATAAATAACAATACATCTATTATGATTTTTAATTTCACTATTAATTATTGAAACTTCTTTTTCTGCAGATATAGTACCACTTATTAAACAAGATTGATTAGATACTGTTAATGTATTTATAATTATATATTTATCTTTATTAGTAATACAATCTTGCATATCTTCAAAATTTATTTTTTGGATTGAAGACACATTATTTCCCATAATTTAATTAATATATTATATATATTAATTTTTTCTTTATTTATTAATTAAATTTAACTATTATTTCAACATCTTCTTTTTTAATTGCTTTAGTTGCTGAAACAGAAAGTTCCTGACGTTTTTTTCTAGTTTTAGTTTTTTCTTTTTTACTTTTACCGTCTTTTCTATATTTGGCTGTATTATTTCTGTTATCCATGTCATTTTCTATTTTTTTCATATTATCTTTAATATAATCAATAACCTTGTTTTCTAGAGCCCATCTAAAAAAATTTAATTGACCAAGAGTTGTTTGTACATAACTATTATTTTTATAAGGAATTGTTATTCTATCCCATCTGCAAAAAGGGTCAAATCTTTTTTTGGAATAAGCTTTTAACTTAAGCTTATAATCCACCCAAACTTTGAATCTACTACTTTTTTCAACTTCTTTACCATCTATATTTTTCTTTTTTGTAATAGTATATATTATATAATGTTTCTTACTATAGTTTGTAACAAACCAATCAATTAATCTCAAACTAATTCTATAAGTGTTTCCGCCATTAATAATAGGAAGAATTTTATCCAAATTATTATTTTTATTATAGAATTTTAATAAGTTTTCTAATAATAATGAATTTTGTGTAGAATAATTTACCATATTTATTTAAATAATTTGTTGTAACTTTAAATCAAAATTAATTTTATTCTTTATATGAACTATTTTTTGGTCTTAAAAATTCATCTTGAACTGTTAAATCATTAACATAATTACTTTTAGTTAAAAATGGATTGATTGTAGTTCTTATAAGTCTTTCTCTTCCTCCTAATCGTTCATTGCAAATTTGTTTATCGTTTTCAGGTTTTTCAGTATCTTTTATAAAACATCTATAATCTATTATTTCTGTTTCATCCACTTCAGCTGTTTCTATTTGTAGTTCTTTTTTTTCAGTTGGAGAAGATTCGATAATAGTTTCAATCTTTTTATAACTTTTTTCCAGTTTTTCTCCTGATTTTCCCCATATGCTATGTTTATAAACAATTTTTTTTTGATCCATTAATATGTATTACTATAATTTTTTTATTAAATTCATTTTTTTTGTAAATAAAAATTTTTTACTATTAGATGTTCTTCTTTTTAAATTACATTTTAAACAAGAAACAACTGTATTTTTGTTAGAATGTAATATTTTATTATCTAGTCTTTCAAGTGTCCACTGTGAATCTTGACGATTATTATTATAGAATAAATAAACATGACAAGAACAATAATAGCATTTTAATTGAGATAAAAATAGTTTTTCAACAACCTCAGTTTCAGTTATAAATTCTTTATCTATATATCTTTCTTTTTTTTTATCCTGACTTTTATAACTGCTTAACTTTTTTCTTATTTTTTTTTTTACGTTGTTTTCTTCCAAAAATTCTTGATTTAAGTACAACATGTTAATAAATGAAATTTCTTGCATATTACTGTAATCTGATTTTTTTTCCTGGTCTGTTTTTTTCAACATAATTATTTTTTTGTTTTCATTCATTTTATTTATATTAGATAAAAAGATATAAAATAGTCGCAATATATATATATAATGTCAAGTGAAGAATGTGTTGAACTTAAAAACATTAATTATCAAACTATGCTTTTAAATAGCAACACTCAAATTAATTCAAATAAACAAAATAGTGAAAATTTAAATGATTTTCTAGAAAAAGAAAAAATATTAAATAAAAAAAAACCTTGGAATAAATTAGGAAAAGGTAATAAAATACAAAAATTAAATAATTATATTATTAATTATTGTAAAGAAAATAAGATATCAGATATTAAAAAAGAAGTACTTAGAGAATATCTATATAAATGCTTAGATAGAAAGAAATTACAGAGAGTAAAAGATATTAATTACAATAAAGAAACAGGTGAAATAATTTCTATTCCTGGACTAACCTTTCAAAAAAATAAGTTTACAATTAAAAGAGCTGACAAAAAAAATACAACATTAAAAGGATTAGCTCCGAAAATTAAAAGAAAGAAAAAGAAAATAAAGGTTAAAAATGAATTAAATTGATTTAGATATATACTACACTATTAATATAGTAATTATATATCATGCTCCTACTTAAAGACTTAGATGAGTTAAACGACATCTTTAATGAACTCGTTCCAAACATTAAACAAGAATGTAAAACAGAGTTAGCTGACAAAGAATTAGAAGAGTTTCAGGAAAGTATTCAAATTATTATTAAAGATTTTGTGAATAATAATTATTATTCGTATAAGCTTGATAAATTTAATGATTTAGTTTTTGAAAATATTGTTAATTTGGTTTATAAACATTTTGTTGATATAGTAGATTTATTTACATACGAAGAAATTGAAAATATAGTTAGGGATAATATTATCTTTTACTTTGAATTTGAGGGTATTCCAAGGTCTTATTCAAATACATTTGGAAATAATAATATTGATGTTGATTCGATTACCGCACAGATTGATTATCTTAGAAACATACCACAACCAGAACAAAGAACCGACGAATGGTATCAATTTAGATGGGAAAGAATTACTGCCAGTTCAGCATGGAAAATACTTGATACTCAAGCAAGCAAAAATCAATTTATTTATGGTAAATGTGTGCCAATTGATACATCTAAATATTCAAATGTAAATATTAATTCAGCAACTCATCATGGTCAAAAATATGAAGAGGTAAGCGTAAAGATTTACGAAAATAAATACAATACCAAAATAGAGGAGTTTGGTTGTATTCCATCAAATGAATATGAATATATTGGCGCTTCTCCAGATGGTATTAATGTTGATCGAACAAGTAATAGGTATGGTAGATTATTGGAAATAAAAAATCCTACTACTAGGAAAATAACTGGGGTTCCAAAAAAATCATATTGGGTGCAAATGCAAATGCAAATGTTTGTTACAGGACTACCAGAGTGTGACTTTCTTGAAACTTCTTTTAAAGAATATGATGAAGAAGAAGATTTCTTGAATGATGGAACGTTTAATTATACAGCTGATAATAAATTAAAAGGTATTGTTGTTTGTATGTCAAATGGTGACAAACCAGTTTATTTATATCCACCAATAAATATTTCTCAAGAAGAATTTGACGAATGGTATGATAAGGAGTTAGATAAAAATAAACATTTAACATGGATTAATAATTCTTATTGGAGACTAGAAAAGATAAGTTGTGTTCTTGTTCCTTATAATAAAAAGTGGTTTGAAAGCATAATTCCTGAGTTTAAAAATATATGGGATATAATTTTAAACGAAAGACAAACGGGATTTAGTCATAGAAAACCAAAAAGTCGTAGAAAGAATACTATTGATAAAAATGATAAAACTACTATCGTAAAAATTGATACTCAAGCTTTTACATCAAATTTATAAATTATCTTTCATATGTTAATGGTTTTGAGCAGTAGTAATTAACTCTTTTTTTACAGTTTTTATTAGGAGATTTAGGTGGTTTAATAGTTTTTACTACTTTGCTTTTATAAAAAGCACCTGACATTAAAGGAATAAGGGAATTTCCTATGTTTGGATGTGACCTATTCTTTATATTATTTGTTTCTTTTAATTTATCCTGAATATTTCTTGTATCTTCAGGATATAATTCATACTGGTCTTTGTATGAATTGCTATTAGCAATCATGTTATCAGTACCAGTATCAGCATTATCATAAGTATCATCTAATATTCCTCCAATATGGGATTTTGGATAAATGCCATAATTCATGAAACCTTCCTCTTTTTTTTTTGAATAAAAACTGATAAATGCTAAACCTAAAACGCAACATACTAAAAAATTTAGAACAATATCATTTTGTTTCATTTATAGATATATATTACTTATAATATTTATTTTATAATCACTTAAAATTACTTAGGTAGGATATATATTATGGAAATCGAAAGTTCGATGAAAACATATACAGACTCTGAAGATTATGTTATTAAGAGAAATGGTAAGAAAGAAAAAATGTCTTTTGATAAAATCTTAAAAAGATTAAAAAATTTGGGCAAAAATAAATTAAAAGTTAATTATACTAATTTGGTTCAAAAAATTATTGATAGACTTTACAATAATATTGCTACTACTGTTATTGATGAATTAACAGCGCAACAATGTGCATCATTATGCACCACACATCCTGATTATCAAACATTAGCGGCTCGTATTTTGGTTAGTAATCATCATAAAAATACATCAAGTAGTTTTAAAAGTGTAATAAAGAGTTTATATAAATTTAAAGATATTCACGGAGTTCATAGTCCTATTGTTTCAAAAGAAATTTATGAGTTAAGTATTAAATATAGTAAAGAAATTGATGAAGTAATTGATTATAACAGAGATTTTTTGATTGATTATTTTGGATTTAAGACTCTTGAGCGTGCTTATTTAATGAAAATAAATGGATCTATTGTTGAAAGACCACAACATATGTGGATGAGAGTTTCTATGGGAATTCATGGTGATAATATTGAAAAAATTAAAGAAACTTATAATTTAATGAGTTTAAAATATTTTACACATGCTACACCAACTTTATTTAACGCAGGAACAAATAGACCTCAATTAAGTTCTTGTTATTTGCTTGCTATGGAAAATGATAGCATCAAGGGTATTTATAATACGCTTGGGGATTGTGCTGCTATTTCTAAGTGGGCAGGTGGCATCGGCCTTCATATTCATAATGTTCGAGCAAGTGGTAGTCATATCAGAGGAACTAACGGAACTTCTAATGGAATTGTTCCCATGCTTCGAGTATTTAATAACACGGCACGCTATGTTGATCAAGGAGGCGGCAAGCGAAATGGTTCTTTCGCTATTTATCTCGCACCTTGGCATGGTGATATTTTTGAATTCTTGGAAATGAAAAAAAATCATGGTGATGAGGAAGCGCGAGCACGAGATTTGTTTTACGCTCTTTGGATTCCAGACCTTTTCATGGAAAGAATTAAAACGAATAGTAAGTGGTCTTTAATGTGCCCTGATGTTTGTAAAGGTCTAAGCGATGTTTACGGTGAGAATTTTAAGAATTTGTATGAAAAATATGAAAATGAAGGCAAATTTATAAAACAGATTAATGCTAGAGATCTATGGTTTAAAATTTTAGATTCACAGATTGAGACGGGAACTCCCTATATTCTTTACTCTGATGCTGCAAATAGAAAATCAAATCAAAAAAATCTTGGAACAATTAAAAGTAGTAATCTTTGCTGTGAAATTATTGAGTATTCTAATGATAAAGAAACTGCTGTTTGCAATTTGGCAAGTGTTAATCTTTCTTCTTTTGTATCTAAAAGCAAATTTAATTTTCATAATAAATCATTAAATATTTATACAAAAAATGATTGTGTTTATTGTAAATTAGCTAAGAATCTATTAAAAGAACATAATATAGATTATAACGAAATAAGAATGGAAAAGGAGTCTTTTAAGAAATATTTTTATGAAACATATGAAAAAGATGTTGGGACTTTTCCGCAAATTGAGTGTGATAGTAATTATATTGGGACTTTTGATGATTTGAGCGATATGTTATCGCCAACATATGATTTTGATAAACTTCATTCAGTAGTTAAAGTTATGACTGAAAATTTAAATAAAGTTATTGATGTTAATTTTTATCCTACAGAAAAAACTCTTAGAAGTAATTTATTGCATAGACCTATTGGAATTGGAGTGCAAGGTTTAGCTAATTGCTTTGCTCTTATGAATATTCCATTTCATTCTAATGAAGCAAAAGAGCTGAATAAATTAATTTTTGAGACTATTTATCATTCGGCACTTGAGAAAAGTAATGAACTTGCTGTAAAAAGAAAGGATGAACTTATTGCTCTTTATCGTAGTTGGGTTAATAAAGAATGGTCTTTTACTTGTGAATTTGATGCTACTATTGATGAGCCGCACTGTAGATCATATAAAACTTCTTTTAAAAATATTCAAAAAATCCTTGATGATGTTAAACCTATATATGCAGAAATGAAAAATTTTAAAAATCTTTCCACTATTGGTTCTTACAGTTCATTTAATGGTTCTCCTATTAGTAATGGAACTATGCAGTTCGATTTTTGGGAAGTTAATCCAATAAAATATGACTTCGAATCTTTAAAGAAAAGTATTATTAAAACAGGAATTAGAAATTCATTACTTGTTGCTCCTATGCCTACTGCTTCAACTTCACAAATTTTGGGAAATAATGAGTGTTTTGAACCTTTTACATCTAATATTTATCTTAGAAGAACAATAGCTGGAGAATTTGTTGTTATTAATAAACATCTTATAGATGAATTAATTGCTATTGAACTTTGGAATGATAATGTTAAAAATCAAATTATTGCTAGTGATGGTTCAATACAAAATATTAAAGGAATCCCTAGCTTTATTAAAGAAAAGTATAAAACAGTTTGGGAAATTCCTATGAAACACATTTTAGACATGTCTGCTGATAGAGGAGCTTACATTTGTCAAAGTCAAAGTAATAATTTATGGATGAAAAATCCTGATTATAAGAAACTTACTGCCATGCATTTCTACTCTCATAAGCTTGGATTAAAGACTGGTATATATTATTTAAGAACACAAGCCAAATCTGCACCACAACAATTTACTATTGACCCAACAAAAACCAGCAATTTAGAACATGATAATAATGAACCTTGTGAAATGTGTTCGGCATAATGTTTTTACTATATTTATATTTTATATAATTTATGTCAAATATTAAATTATATAAATATTATTTTGGAAATAATAAGGAATATGATAAACATATTTTTGAAAGTTTTAAAGTAAGATTTAAAAATGCTCCTTTTCCTTGGTTTTCAAATAATATTGAAATAATTACTTTAGTGCATATTAATAATAATCATTTCACTATTTTAGCTTGTTGTCAAATTGGTCAAAGTGATATTGGTGATAAACATACAATTTGGAATTTGTTTAAAACCTTAAAAGCTGAGAATATTAAACATGTTTGCTCCATGTTTTTAAAAAAATTATTCCAATATTATAATTCAAATTATATTCAAGGAGAAAAAATGTTGAACTTATATGTTATTCCTGAAATATCGCCAGCTGCATATAAAAGTTATTTATATAATGGATTTAAAATTAAAAAAGAAAAAAATTTTAAAGTAACTAAAAATAATAATAATTATGAAGCAATTTTTATGAAAAAAAACTAATTTTAAAATATTATTTATTTGTAAAATGAATAATATCTTTATGTGTTCAAATAATGAAATTCCAAATCATGTATTTAAAAAATGGAATTCTCTTAATATAAATTTAAATTTGCAAATTTTTTACGATGATAGCTTTATTTCTTATGCCGAATCTAATTTTGAACCTTATTTTTATAATATAATTAAAAACATTAAAAAAGAAGAGCAAACATTTTTATTTGGCTTATTATGTTTATATTATTCAGGTGGAATTTATATAAATCCTGATTATTATCCTGAAATATGCCCTACTATTATTTTTGAAAATAGTAAAAGTGACTGTTTTTTTGTTTTAAAAAAATATAATAAAGAATTAGAAAAAAATTTTTTCGCTGCTAGAGAAAAACATAATCCTTTTATTTTTTCAATTATTTTAAATATATGTAATAAGTTTTATAATCCTAAAAATAGTTTCGCCACATTTATTGATTTGTTGACTAAAATAATTCCAAAAAGTATTACTTTAAAAAATAACCAAAAAATACCTGTATCTTATCATAAATTTATTTATTTAAATGAAAAATATTCAAAAAATCCTATACAATTTAATAAATTTCCTGTTAATATAAGTAATTATGAAAATATTTCATGTAAAGTTTTTAAAAATCCTTTTGGTGCTAAATTTAAATCAAAAATAGATTATAAAAAAAATAATTTAATTATTAAAAGAGAAGATAAACAAGATGGATGGGAAACTGAATTAAATTTGGAAATAAAAATAAAAAAAAATATTACCGTTGAAACAATTAATAGCGTTAAAGATAGATATACTAATATTTATAGTATTTTTTATAAAAATGAAAAATTATTTAATGAAAAATATTCAACAACAGATATATACGATATTCTTAATCCTGAAATTGATGCTGAAACTGAAGCTGAAACTGAAGC
>CESF01139162.1_pt1 | contig 10722 bp, 10 predicted proteins | sample 356331 | NCBI WGS metagenome assembly CESF01 (sample SAMEA2621779, study PRJEB7988) | marine metagenome | biome: marine biome (ENVO:00000447); feature: surface water layer (ENVO:00002042); material: "saline water (ENVO:00002010), including plankton (ENVO:xxxxxxxx)" | depth 5 m
AATTATAAAACCAGTAGCAGCAATGCTACTGGTTTTTTTATGGGAAATTTTCAACTTGCTCACTTATTAATCGCTTGATCCTTTTTGTGTTTATTAGTTGTTTAAAACTCGCTGTATTTGTAAAAAAAACTAGAAATATTACAAATTTAGTTAACACTTATAGGTAATAAGCCGATAATAGATATAGACAACAAAATAAGGTATACACAATGGCTTCAGGCTTCTCTTTTCAAAACCTCAGCATAAGTAAAAAAATACATGCGATTACCAGCATTGCGGTTGTAGCATTTTTAGCAATCGTTTTGATTAATTACTTTGCAATGAATGACAATAGAATCGCACTCGATGAAATGGAAAAGTCTTCATATCAGGTTGTTAAGTTAACATCAGCAAATGTAAGTCTTTTAGAAAAGCTCGATGAGCTTTATACGCAAGCAGTTACATTTGGTGAGCAGGAGTTAGTAGAGAAAGCAGCAGACACATACAATGCACTAAGCAACAACATAAATGCGGTTGAGCAAATAAACGCTTCGTATATTCATAGTGACACGAAAGTTCAGTTAGCAAACTACGAAAAAATATCAGCCAGTATTGCCAATGGCATGGTAAATGGAACCGCTGACTTCAGTAAAATTCAGCAACAAGCACAAAGAAAAACAGCACTGTATAATGATGTGCTTGAAAAGTTTAAAACCGCTCAAGCAAAAGCGGACGATCGCTTTTTTGAGTTAGTTGCAAGTACTAAAGAGCGTTCTGATCACGCACTGACACTTATGTTGGTAGTATCTATTGTTTCGTTAATTTTACTGCTATTTATGGCTATTTGGATTGCTAAACGTATTGCTGCCTCTGCAAGTGATGCCGCTAATAACCTGAGTCTGCTCGCAAACGGTAAAGGGTCGCTGAGCACTAATCTGAGCGTAAATTCAGAGGATGAAATTGGTCAAGTATCAATTAACTTCAACTCCTTCATCGCTTTGCTGAAAAAAACAGTACTTGAAGTAATCGCGGTATGTGAGCCACTAATGGAGAACTCAACTCGCTTAGTGCAAGGAATGGAGCAGGCTGAACGCGCAACCACAAAGCAAACAACAGAGGCTGAGGTGGTTAAACAGTCTATGGAAGAGATGAAGCAAAGCGTGGGTGATATTTCTCAATCGGCGGCAAGTGCATCAAATGCAGCGCAAACAGCAGAAAAAGAGGTAGAACAAAGCAGAACTCAAGTTCAAATGTCAGTCACCGCCTCGCGTACGTTAAGTGATGAAATAAATCAAGCCGCCTCAACTATCAATAAGTTAGCTGATGATACAAAAAATGTGTCTCAAATTCTTAATGTGATTACATCTATTGCTGAGCAAACTAATTTATTAGCACTAAATGCTGCTATAGAAGCGGCTCGTGCAGGTGAGCATGGTAGAGGCTTTGCCGTGGTTGCGGATGAAGTAAGAGAGCTTGCATCACGTACAGCACATTCAACGAATGAAATTCGTGAGTTACTTAGCACCTTGACTGAGGCTGCAAATGAGTCTGTGACGGCGATGACATCAGCGCGAGATATGGCCACAGATAACGCAACAGCAGCAGAGAAAACTGGCGTTTCGATAGAAAAAATTGCAGAGCAAATGCTAGAAATAAATGGTATGAACTCACAAATCGCCGCTGCAACAGAAGAGCAAACATCGGTTGCTGCGATGGTTGTAGAAAATGTAACGAATATGCATGAATCGTTTGAAGACACCATGGACTCACTCGCGGCGGTGAGGGATGTAGCGAAAAACCTACACTACCTTTCAGATAACCTTTTAGATGCCACCGCGAAGTTTAAAATTGAGTAATATTACCTGTAATAATACTTAATCATTTTAGAGGCTAAGCTAGGCGGTAGCTGCATTAAAAAATCGTTATTTAGAGCAACTAAATAACGTTTTTTTTGCCTAGCTATCTACACCCTTGTCCGCCACTCAATTGCTTATTTGTTTAAGCATATTAGTATATAGCCTTAATTTTTAGATATAAAAAAACCACCTAATCGGTGGTTTTTTATATCTAGCTACCGCGCTTAAAACGTAGCAACTACCTTAACTTTATCTGTTGCCTTACTGCTGTCTATGTAACCAATTGAGTCGCCATTACTAGCAACAAAATCAATAACAGCTTGGTCAGAATCAAATTTCTCTGGAGGTGTACCTTTACCGGTAAAAACAAGTTTTGACCAATAGGCATTTAACTGGCTACTTGATTTACCAACTACTTTAGAATTGAATTCATCAGCAACAGCGGTACCATTTTGAGTAGCCGGGCTCACTTTATTACCGTTAGCAAATGATTTTGCTTTTCCTAGGTAAATCTTTTTAATAGTATCGGCATCAAGTGCACTTGCATTGCCAGGGTTTACTATTACCGCAACTTCAGCATAGGCGCTAAACGCACATACCGACAGTACACTGGCTAGGATTAATTTTTTCATATTTCGCTCCAATTAGAATACTAAGTCAACGCCGACAGCTACTACATCAGTTTCAATGTTTGCTATGTCGTCATCTAAGCGACTAAAGTCGATTTTAAATGCAGCTGACGGGTGGAAGTCATAACGGGCGCCGATGGTGTAAACATTACTTTTTGCTTTAGAGCCTTCTAATGCTGAATTTATACCTGCATTTAATTGCGGCACAGCTGTAAGTGAATCATAACGGTTGTTATCGTGTTTATCGTCGTTGTTTTCATAGGTAACGTGAACAAGCCACTCATCCATACGATAGCCTAGAGAGGTATAGTATTGAGTTTGCTCAGCTAAAGCGCTGTTATCGACTTCAAACTGAGTATACTCTGCATCAAATAAAATATTGTTGTAGTCAATTGAAAAGCCAAGCGCGAAAAATGCTCCATCGTCTTCATCTACAGCAATGCTATCTGCTTGATCAGTGAAACCCGAGCTGCGAAGAGTTGCCTCTAGGCCATTAAGGGCGATACCAGCATCAGTATCATTTTCAATGTCAATGGTGGTCTCTGCCACAAAATAGGCAACACGTGCGCTAAACCAATCGTAACTAAGTGACCAGTTAAGACCAGCGATATCATTAAGCTCAGTTTCACCATTGACCGACACTACTGCGATATTATCTTCAAAGCTACCATATATGACTTGAATACTTGAGTCCCAATCACCGATTTGTGATGTATATAGTAAGCTCAACCCTTCGTAAGTAGAAAATGGCAAATTGTAAACCGATTGAGGAGGGCGAACCCAGCGGTAAGTGTAACCTACATCTAGAAAGTCAGAGTATTTGTAGAATGGCGCACGCATTTTACCAGCGCTGAGTTGTAACTCATCACTAAACTCATAAGTTAAATACGCCCATTCAAAATCTGCATCAAAGTCATTCTCGCCGCGAGCCACAATTTGCGCTGTTGCGCTGAGCTTTTCCTGAAGATCGGCAGATAGTTGTAATGCAAATACACTCTCATTTTTAAATGAGATATCGTCATCATATCCGTATAAAGTTTGATCACTGTCTAGACTTTTGCCACCTACTATAGATGCAAAGCCATTTATGCGAACTTCAGCACTCGTGTAACTAGATGCAAGTGCGGCACATATTGCTACTGCTACAGATAGCTTTTTCATATGTATTTCCTATTTGTTATTTAGATGTTGATTTCATGGGGATTATAGAAGTGATTTTAGTTTTTATCTAATAATTTTAGCTAGTTAGTAAAAAAAGAAGTGAGCATTTAGTTTATATTGAAGTTTACAATTGTTAATTTTGAGGGTTTAGTAATCAAAGTTGTTGATTTAATTAAAGTTAAAAATTATTTGAATTTATTAAAGTTGTTTATCTAATAATTTATAAAATAGTAATTACTGTTTAATTAATTGTTTATCTCTTATTTATCTTACGTTTTGCTTGTTTATAAACATTAAACATAGCGTTAAAGCGGACTTTAAGAGAGTGATAATAATAAAGAGGCTACCTTTATCGATTACGAGTCACTTAAATGTTTATACCAAAAGGTATGCTTAGCTACAGTGTATTTAGTCTTACCCTTTGTTTTGTAATCAAATAACAACTTCCTAAACCTGAATTTTAGCTTAACATTACCACTGTATTAGCAAGGTAGTTCAAAGGAAGTGACAGTGATGAAGAGGCTAGCATGGTTAGTATTATGTTGCTTTGCATCCTATGCATATAGTAACGATGAAGTAAGTATTACATTGGTGGGGCATATTTCTCCGGTGTGTGAATTTATCTCACAAAATAATAACCTAGAGTTTTCTTCTGATGGCGTTGCTAATACAACATTAGAGATAAACTGTAATTCGCCAATGCGAATATCAATGCAGTCACTTAATGGCGGTTTGAGTCATGAGCAAAGCAGTAGAATAAGTTCATATAATATTAACTGGAAGTTGGAAGGTGCCAACAACAATGTGTCTGTATCGGCACAGGCAACCAAATCGACATATAGTTTTAATATTAATGATATTTTATTTGATAGCATTGCTGAGATTCAGTTAACTCTAGATGAGCCCTTGATATATGCAGGAAGCTACCAGGATGTGATCCGCATAGAAATGACACCATCAGTAGTATCGGGTGGCGTGCTTTAAACGCACACTTATTAAACATAACAAACTATATGTCACATGGATAAGGAATATAACAATGAATAAACTAATCGTAATTTCAGCAATCGCAGCACTATCTTCAGGTTCAGCACTAGCAGAAAACTTAAATGTAGGTGGTGCCGTTGAGTCTGTATGTGAAGTAAGCAATATTGCAACAACACACTACTTTCCAGCTCTTGCGTTGGGGAATACAAAAACAGTTAATTTTGACTTGAAATGTAATGATGTGGATGGTGCAACACTTACTTTAACTACTTCTGAGGGACACCTTCAAAACGCTGATCACGAAGACAGAGGTGTAGGATACACTGCTCATTTAACAGCAGGTCCTTATGACTTTACTTTGTCAGCTGAAGATGGAACGAATGATCAGAGTGCTTTTCAAAGCAATGGTGGAAGTAACACATTAGCAACGACAGGCGTAACAGGAATGATTGACCTAGAAGTTACTCAGACTCCTGTATATGCAGGTACGTATGCAGATACTTTAATGCTAACTGTAACAGCAAACTAAAGTTAAATAGAAAAGGCAGTGACTATGCACTGCCTTTATTCAGGAGGGAATTCTATGCATATTTTACTTATCTTTATATTTTGTTTGCTTTCATTTTCAGTCAATGCCTTTCAAGTGAGACCTATGGTAGCCGATCTCAGCTCTCAAGGTAGTCAGTCGCAGCAAACACTTCGAATAATAAACCCATCGGATAAGCCCTTAACTATTGATGTTTCTGCTTTTAATATGAGTATAAGTGATAATGGCGTTGAGTCTTTAGAGGTAAACGAAGAAGACTTCTTAATTATTCCTATGACAACGATTATCCCACCGGGAAATAGTCAATCGGTAATCGTTCGATATATTGGGGAGCCCATTATTAACCACTCTAAGTCTTATCGAATTACCGTAGAACAAGTGTCAGTTAACTTGAACGAAAATGCCCAATCTGGTGTTGGTATGTCACTTAGTTTTAGAACGCTATTTAACGTTGTTCCCGATAATGCTAAAGCTAACCTAATAATTAAAGAAAAAAAACAATTAGCAGAAAATCAATGGGGTGTGTCGTTAGAAAACCAAGGGAATAAATATGTACGCCTTTCAAAAGGTCAGTGGAATATTAAATCTAAGGGTAAAGTATTAACTTTAGAAGGAATGGATCTGAGTAGAGCCCTATCAGGTAAAATTTTACTTCCAAATTCAAAAAGCAATATTTCAATTTCAATACCAAAAGAGTTTCAAGCTGCTGATAGTGAGTTAGAGGTTATATTCTAATGTTTTGTGTTCAGTGGCTCTCCCGATGTTTAATGATACTAATATGTAGTATTTTTATATCGGTAGAGGCTCTGGAAGTAACACCTATGGTGATTACATTATCTCCGGAGAAGCCTTCAAAAATACCTTCCAGTCTAATTTTTAATCAACTGCCTAGAGAGATTGCATTTGATATTGAAATATATGAAATCGATTTTTCTACACCGAGTCCTTCTTTAATTAAGCTGGAAGATTCTCCATTATGGGTATTTCCTCCCTCACTATTTTTACAAGAAGGGCAAGGTCAGAGGATTCAATTTAGATGGATTGAACAGAGGCTTCCACAGCAGGATAAGAGTTATCAGGTCAGTTTAATAGAGCAGCCGTTAGCTTCTAATATCGGAAGTGGTACCTCGCAACTAAAAATATTAATGAATGTAAATTTAGTTGTTCACGTAGACAGGGATATATATTTACCTAACTTAAAAATACTGACTTCTAGAATAGAAAGTGGGGAGGTTTTAGCCCAAGTCAAAAATGAAGGAGAGGGGGCTGCGCGGCTCAGTGACTATAAAATTAAAGTAACTACAAATAAATCCGTTGTAACTACTTTTGAAAAACAAGCATTATTGGAGAAGGGGTACGATGTTTTTTTTGCGCCTTATGCCACACAGACCATAAAAGTTAAGCTACCTGAACATATTGAAAGCCGTGAGGTAGAGTATTTAAGTTTAGATCTGGTGCAATGAAAACTTTAGCAGTGTTCCTCTTTGCTGTATTTTTTTTACCACTTAGCGTGTTAGCAAAAATAAACCCTTCTAGTAGGACAATTGAACTTAATGTGTCAGTTCAATTAAATAAAAGCCCTATAGGTCAAGTCTCCCTTAAAGTTGATAAAAATGATGCCCTTTTTTTAAAGTGGGACGAATTAGAGCCACACCTTCGCGAAATTTTACTTGAAGAAAAAGAGAGGGAGCTATTTAAGGTATTAAAAGGCAATACTTTAGCGGTAACTTCATTAAGGGAACTAGGTTTTAGTGTTGTGTTTGATATGAGTGATTTTAGTTTGGACGTTGTTGTTCCCGTAGAATTAACCCGCCCGCAAAAATTAAGTGCGCAAATGCAAAGGAAAAGGTTGAAGGTTATTGAACCAGCCAATGCAAGTGGGTTTGTTAACGCATATGCAAGCTACGTTCACCAAGATGATAAGGAGCAACAGCAAGTTCAAGAGCAATACGCATTACGATCCGAAATTGTAGCGAGTTGGCAAGGCTGGGTGGTAGAAAATGAATTCGAATATAATAAAATGTCGCAGCCAGCCTCATCAAGTTTTAACCGGCGAGGAACTCGGCTTATTCATGATTTACCAAATTTAGGTATGCGTCTTTCTCTTGGAGACAACTTTAGCTCTGGTGGCTACTTCCAGAACTCTTCTCGTTTGTTAGGCTTTTCAATAGCACATGATTTTTCTCTATTATCAGACAGGCCCATAAGGCCAACCGCTTCACGTAGCTTTACTCTTCAAAGCCCTTCAAGTGTAGAGGTATATGTCGATGAACGAATTATTCAGCGCCTTAATTTGGTTGCGGGTATTTATTCTTTAGATGAGATACCTTTGAGCGAAGGCAGCAATAATATCTCTCTAAAAATTACTGATATAGCTGGCGTTGTGCGCTATGTAAACTTTGATGTTGCAACTGGCTTAGATCTATTTGCTCAAGGGCAGCTTGAATATGAAATTCACTTAGGCGTTCCTGCTGAGGCTGGCGATAAACTCGAGTATGAACCAGATTCTCCCTTCCTCAGTGCCTATCTGGATTATGGCCTGACCCCAAGTTGGACTGCAGGGGTTACAGCGCAGGGAGATAAATACGCTCAGCAAATTGGCTTTAAACAAATCTATGCAGCTCAAATAGGCCAACTGGCATTTGAGGGCGCATTTAGCTTCGCGGAACACCAAGGATACGCTTACCGTACTGTTTATAGTAGCTATAATATGAGCAACTTAGGAAGTGAGCTAACGCTCGGTTATGAATACAGTTCAAAAGACTTTACAGCTTTAGGTTATCGGTCTCAAGATACGTTTAATAACCGCTATAGAGAACACTATGCACAGGCGAGTTATAGTTATTATGTTAACGATAGAACATTAGCCTCTTTTTTTACAAATATTTCCCGAGATCATCAAAGTGTTCAATTTGATAAATCGCTGGGAGTCAATTTCTCAGGCGACTTGGTAAATAGTCAGTGGAGATATACTGCAGGGGCGCAATGGGATGAGTTAAAAGGTGAGCGAGAGTGGGGTATAAATTTATCATTTACCTATAAATTTAATAACCAGCATAGAGTTAAACTATCCCACCAGTCTAGACGTGATAAAACGAGACTAGAATTTACCCAAGACAGTAATCAGCGTTTTGTCGGTGCTTTGAACTTTCGAGCTGGTTTAGAGAGCAACGAATTAAATAAAACTATCTTTGATTTAAACATGCAATATAACGCAAACCGTTTTGCTGCTAACCTTGAACATGCAAGTTTTTATAAAGATTTAAATGCTCGCTCTGCTTATCATCAAAGTCGTGTAAGCCTCTCATCTAGCATAGCTTTTGCAGATGATGCATGGGCATTTGGAAAGCCTATATACGATAGCTTTGCTTTGGTTAACGCCCACAAAAGTTTAGAAAATAAAGTGATAACATTAGGCCGAGTTGAAAATGACTATAGAGCTGATAATAGAGATTTCAAAACTATATTACTTAATGATTTGAGCTCATATGACAATATTAACATTCCTGTTGATATTGATGATCTAGCCCCAGGCTATGATATGGGCTCTGGCATGCTTAGCTTTTACCCTAAATACAAAACTGGACATAAGGCAATAATTGGGACTGCAGCAAATATTTCTGTTATTGCAACTCTTCGAAGTAAGGACGAGAGTCCCTTAGCCTTAATGGTTGGAAAGGCTATTTGTCAAGATAAAGCATCGGCCAAAGAGTATACATTCTTCACAAATAAGCGGGGCCGCTTTGCAATAACTGGCCTTGCTCCTTGCCAGTATAAAGTGACCTTACAAAATAAAGATAGTACTACATTTTTAATAGAGGTTCGTGATGCAGAGCAACTTCAACGAAAAGGGGTTATTTATGTTCATTAAAATTGTGTATTTAGCAATAAGTATATTTTTACTAACTATGGCAAGTAGAGTTAATGCTCAGTGTGATGCAAGTATTGGGGAAATTGAATATTTGTTTGATGACCTGTCTTTTTATCACGTGAAATCACAAGTCGATGCTGAGAAGACAATTCGAGTAGACACAATAAATACGTCGGATTGTACTTTGTATTTTAGTCTTTCTTCGCAAAACCAAGGATACCTTAAAAGTAACTCTCAATTTATTGACTATCAAATTCGTCTAGAAAATCAGTTGTTAAGTAGGAGCATCAATCAGGTTAAGCTTAACAATAGCAAAGTAGATATCAGGCTAGTGATCCCCGCAGGGACGCCAGTAAAAGCAGGGTATTACACTGATAGGCTTGAGTTGAGACTCTATGATGAAAATAAGCAAACCGTAGATGAAATAGAAATCGAGATTGAAACTAATATTCAACCCCGAACTAGTTTATCTTTATTAGGTTATAACACTTTTTCTAATACTGTTTATTTGGGAGAATTGAAGCCAGCAGAAAAATACACCATGTTACCTAGCTTACAAATAGTGACTAATACGGATGTTCAACTTAATGTAACCTCAGAGAATAAAAGTCGTTTATTACACTCTATTTTTAGTAATAAATATGGTATTAGCTATACATTGCAGTTAGGCTCAGAAGAAATTAACTTAGTAAAAGCTTCAAGTCTAAACTTTTCGTATTCTGGCCAGACTGAGTTTTACATTCCGCTTAGCATTCAATTGGAGGACTTCACACGTCAAGCCGCTGGAGAGTATTCAGATGTTATTCGTTTTCAAATAAGCCCACTTAATTATTAACTTTACTTAAGTTTTTTTGGCACCAAAGCAATGCTTGTTGTTTGTTTTTTACAGATATTTTTTGATAAATTTTATGTAAATGCACTCTGACAGTGGCTTCACTTATAAATAAGCTATCTGCAATAGCGGTGGAGTGTAGACCGGAGAAAAGCAAGTTTAATACTTTAATTTCTTTACAAGTAAGGTTACTTGATTGCAGGGTGGTTTGCTGTTCAGTGGCTAACATTTGTCTCATCCAGCTGTCAGTGACATCACGGGGAAACCAGAGCTTACCTTGTTCAATAGCTTCAAGGCCTTGTTGAAAAAGGGAGTCATCTGAACTTTCGTAAAAAAGTCCCTTTAAATTAGGCCATTCTTTTAAAGCTAATACGTCACTATTTTTTGGAACATCAAAAATAACTAAGCTTTTATAACCGTTATCTTGCATAAACTTATTGATAAGTTCATAAGTTGTGATTACATTAAGTGCTTGGTAATTAACTAATAAAATGTTGTAGTTAGCTGCTACACAGAAAAGTGAAGTATAGTCTGGACTATTAAAGCACTTTATATAGCGTATTGGAGTATTTTTAATATCCATAATTTCTGTCCGTAGATGCAATAGTAATACTATATTGCTATTTTTGGTTAATATCAATCATAGTGCATAGTTCGATAAGCTATACGAAGCTTTAATTAATGTGCTTTATGGAATAATGGTTCTCTTATATGTAAACATAAAAGGTGCACAAAATTAGAGTGTGTATAACGTGATTACTTTTTAGCAAAAGGCCCATTTTTTTGTGTAGGTTATCCAACAATAATCAAAAGTTATAATTAATTTGTACCTGTATGTTTATTAAATGAAAATTTTTATA
>CESF01127072.1_pt1 | contig 10710 bp, 8 predicted proteins | sample 356331 | NCBI WGS metagenome assembly CESF01 (sample SAMEA2621779, study PRJEB7988) | marine metagenome | biome: marine biome (ENVO:00000447); feature: surface water layer (ENVO:00002042); material: "saline water (ENVO:00002010), including plankton (ENVO:xxxxxxxx)" | depth 5 m
GTTCTTATGCAATTTCACATAACCTTCTGGTGCTGTTGTTAGTTCAATATCACCTTCTTCAGAAGCGGCAACGACTTTATCAATATCAAAAGAACCTGCTTTTTCAACGGCAGCTTTCCATAACCAAGGACCTAAGTAAGCGGCTTGTGTTACATCACCCATTACACTGTCTTCACCCCACATTTCTTTAAATGCTTTCACAAAGGCTTTGTTGTTAGGGTTATCTTGGCTTTGGAAGTACTTCATGATTGAGTAGAAACCTTCAAGGTTTTCACCACCAATACCTAGAACTTCATCTTCGGTTACTGAGATTGTTAGCAGTGTTTGTTTTTTAGAAGTAATACCTGCGGCTTTTAATTGCTTAAACCAAGCAACGTTACTTCCGCCTACAACAGCCGCGTAAATAACATCAGGTTTTTTTAGACGAATTTTATTAATTACAGAACCAAATTGGGTATTACCCAGTGGCTTATATTCTTCACCAACTACCTTGCCACCTAATACTTTTTCAATGTGCTTGCGAGCAATCTTCATTGATGTTCTTGGCCAAATATAATCAGAACCAATTAGGTAGAATGTTTTAGCTTTCTTTTCTTTAGAAACCCAATTCAAACCATCCAGAATCTGTTGAGTCGCTTCTTGACCTGTATAGATCACATTTTTCGACTGTTCTAATCCTTCGTAGAATGTTGGGTAATATAAAAGGCCGTTTTCTTTTTCGAAAACAGGTAGCACTGCTTTTCGTGATGCTGATGTCCATGCACCAAATACCGCAGCAACTTTATCTTGTACTAAAAGTTTTTTACTTTTTTCAGCAAATGTTGGCCAATCACTTGCGCCATCTTCTTGTATGATTTTAATTTGGCGGCCTAAGATTCCGCCCGATTCATTAATTTGTTTAATGGCTAGTTTCTCAGCTTCCTGAGCGCCTGTTTCACTGATAGCCATCGTACCGGTGAGTGAATGTAGAATACCGACAGTTACCGTATCTTTAGTGACGGCTAAACCTGTTGTATTAACCTCAGCTGCTGATGACAAGCTGATACTGGACAAAAGAATAGCGGCGGGTAGAGACATCAACCCTTTTGCTAAGCGTCTGCGCATAAAACTGGATAGGCCAGAGTTGCTCGTATTTTTCATAATGTAACCTCTTCGTATTTATCAAAAGAATAAGTTTTTTGGTCACAAAAATTATGTCTAAGTTTTTTAATTTCTAATATGCGCTAATCGCTCTAGCCACCTACGTCATTTAACGTATATGGGCTGGCATGGCTTTTGTAAGCCTGATGATACGCAGTAAGTTTCTTTACTCTAAATTGTCAGGAAGACGTTATTCTTTGGATAGCTAAGAATGAGAGAGCAGCATGTATCAGGTACTCGGCGAAACTATAATCGCTGGGTTGCCAACCAAACATTAGAGGATTATTCGTTACGCTTTACAGCGAAAAGTGCACGAAGATGGTCGCTAGCGAGTGTTTCAAATACTGCTTTGGGTGCAATATCGTTTCTTGCCCTAGAAGCTATTGGTGGTGTAATTACACTGCATTATGGGTTTGATAACGCAATTGCAGCCATTATGGTGGTTTCACTTCTTATTTTTTTAATGGGTTTGCCTATAGCGTATTATGCTGCTCGATACGGTGTTGATATCGACTTGCTTAGCCGTGGTGCGGGCTTTGGGTATATAGGATCAACGATCACTTCGTTAATCTATGCGTCATTTACGTTTATATTTTTTGCACTTGAAGCCGCCATAATGGCGTCAGCACTAGAGTTACTATTTAATATTCCTCTTAGTATTGGCTACCTTGTAAGTTCACTTATCGTAATTCCCTTAGTGACACATGGAATTACTTTTCTTAGCCGCTTCCAATTATGGAGTCAGCCTTTCTGGCTCATTTTACAATTGCTGCCTTTTATCTACATTTTGCAGAACGAATTCTCGGCAGTGGAGCAGTGGACTGAATTTAAAGGCATAGCACCATCACAGGGCGATGGTTTTAATATGTTATTTTTTGGTGCGGCTTCAGGTGTAATATTTTCGTTGGTGGCTCAAATTGGTGAACAGGTTGATATATTGCGTTTTTTGCCAGAGCGGGATAAATCAAATCGTTGGCGCTGGTGGGCAGCCCTACTAGCCGCAGGGCCTGGGTGGATTATTGTTGGGATTATAAAAATATTCGCAGGATCATTTTTGGTTGTTTTAGCACTCAATCATGGTGTTTCCGCTGAGGTTGCAGATGACCCAATTCAGATGTATTTGATCGCATTTAGTTATTTAAATTTTTCACCGACGGCCACACTCGCACTCGCGGGAATTTTTGTCATTATATGCCAGTTAAAAATTAATGTTACCAATGCGTATGCGGGGTCAATTGCATGGTCGAACTTTTTTTCTCGCTTAACTCATAGTCATCCTGGAAGAGTTGTCTGGTTGGTATTTAACGTTGTGATTGCTCTGCTGGTTATGGAATTAGGAATATATGATGCGTTAGAAAATATTCTAGGAATTTATTCCAGTGTAGCGGTTGCTTGGATAGGGGCGTTGGTGGCCGACTTAGTAATTAATAAACCACTGGGGTTAAGCCCTAAGCATATTGAGTTTAAGCGTGCCTATTTATACGACATTAACCCTGTTGGTGTTGGGGCAATGTTAATAGCTTCAATATTAGGCATTACGTCGTACTCTGGTGAGTTAGGTGAACTTGCTCAAGCATTGTCACCTTATATTGCGTTAGCTACTGCTTTCATTGTCTCGCCTCTTATTGCAGTGGTTACTAAAGGCCGTTACTACATTGCTCGAACGAGTATAATCACCTCTACTAGTAATGGTTTTGCAGGCTGTAAAGTCTGTCAGAATGAATTTGAAATAGAAGATATGGCTTCATGCCCAGCCTATGGTGGAGCTATTTGTTCCTTGTGCTGCTCATTAGATGTTCGTTGCCATGATCAATGTAAAAAAGATGCTCGTTTAGGTGACCAGCTAGCACGATTAATCTCAGTGATTTTGCCGCAACAATTGGTCTCAAAGATGAATGCAAGAATGTTGCAGTTTTTGGGATTGTTTACGCTAGTTACTGCAATTATTGCAGCATTATTCTTACTAGTATATTTACAGGGATCAGAGATTGAACCCAATATAAAAATATTTTTATCCTCGACGCTCATTCAGTTATTTTTCATATTATCTATCATCATAGGCGTTTTTACTTGGTTGTTTGTACTGGCAAATGAAAGTCGAAAGTTTGCATTATCTGAATCTCAACGACAAACCGAATTATTATCGAAAGAAATTGAAGCTCACCAAGAAACGGATCATAAACTTCAACAAGCTAAGGAAACAGCAGAAGCATCCAATCTGGCAAAGAGTCGTTATCTTACAGGAATTAGTCATGAGCTAAGAAGCCCCTTAAATTCTATATTAGGGTATGCACAGTTATTAGAAAAAGATAATGGCTTAACAGAAGAACACCGTAATAAAGCTAAAATTATTCGTCGAAGTGGTGATCATTTAGCTGATATTATTGAGGGCTTGCTTGATATATCACGTATAGAAGCAGGCCGGATTGAGTTTCGCCGAGACCAAATTCCACTTCAAAATTTGATTGATGAATTAATAGAAATGTTTGATCTACAGGCTGATGCTAAAAATATTCAGTTTGAATACATTGCACGAAGTTCAATTCCTAATGTTGTTATTGCAGATGAAAAACATCTTAGGCAAATACTAATTAACATATTGTCGAATGCTGTTAAGTTTACTCAGAAAGGGAAAATATCTTTAAGTGTCAGCTATCGTAATCAGGTAGCTGTATTCACGGTTACAGATACGGGTGCGGGTATCGCTAAAAGTGATGCAGAAAGAATTTTTGAACCATTTGAACGCATTCGAACGTCATCGCAATCTCACATTCAGGGCACGGGTCTTGGTCTTACAATCAGTAAATTGTTAACAGAAATAATGGGTGGAGAGATTGTACTTACAAGTGAGTTAGGAGTTGGCAGTACATTTAGGCTTGCAATGATGCTTCCTCGAGTTTTTGAACCAAATATTCGAGTGCAGCGCACAGCCACTATAGAATCTTATATCGGTGAAGCGAAAACAATTATGGTTGTAGATGATGATGCTTATCACCGTGGACTTATTAGTGAAATATTAACGCCTTTAGGATTTATTGTACTCGAACTTCCTGATGCTTCTGCCTGTTGTAATTACGAAAGTTTGGGAAATATTGATTTGTTTTTGCTAGATATTTCGATGCCAGGCATGAGTGGCTTGTCATTGCTTGAGGTGCTACGAAATAAAGGAATTAGCGTTCCAGTGATTATGCTATCAGCAGATGCCTATGAAAAAACCAGCGAATCGCTGCCAGAAGAGAATGACGTTCGCCTGTATGATGAGTATATAACGAAGCCTGTCCGAGACAGTATTTTGTTAGATAAACTTGCGAATGCACTCAGTTTAACTTGGCGCCATGAGTCGGATACAAAAAAAGAAATCAGTAATAGCGTCGCTTCTGTAGAGTCGGGTACAAATAGCAACACTTCGTTTGAGGGTGTAACCGAAGATGATTATCGTGAGTTAATTTCATTAGCAGAAATAGGATTCATTGATGGCATTAATAAAATGCTATCACGCATAGAGAAAGCGGGTGAATCCAATCACTTTATCCATCTTATACGAAGCCATTTGGTTAATTACCAATTTGAAAAGATAATCGATGTGAGTAAAAAGGGTTTATATCATGATCAATAATGAGTCGAAAGGTATTGTGTTGATTGTTGATGACTCGGCTGATGCTTTAGGTATGTTGAATGAATCTTTATCCAATGAAGGTTATACCGTGTTTGTTGCAATGGATGGTATTCAGGCGTTAGCTGTTGCAGGGCGAATGGCACCTGATATCGTATTAATGGATGCAACAATGCCTAATATGGATGGTTTCGAAGCTTGCAAAGAACTTAAAAAAAACAGTGAGCTAGATGATATTCCTGTCATCTTTATGACAGGACTAACTGAAAGTGAAAACGTTATTAAAGGCTTTGAAGCCGGTGGTGTTGACTATATTAACAAGCCTGTAAAACTCGATGAGTTGCTCGTTAGGGTTAAAGTGCATCTTAATAACTCGCGCATGACTCGAAGTGCTCGAGTCGCTTTAGATGAAGTGGGGCAGTTGACATTTGCCTGTGATATTAACGGGCGAATTGTATGGTCAACGGCTCATGTAAGACAACTATTGACTTCTGATAACAGTGACGATTGGTTATCCATACAATTGCCTGATCAAATAAAAACATGGCTCGCTCACAATCCAGAAAAACACAGCGCGATACAATTAAAAGGCCTGGATAATAATGTACAGGTTAAATTTCTAGGAAGAGTATCTCCTGGTGAGTATCTACTGGGATTATTAGAAGATGATGAGACTGTTAGCCGTACAGCACTGAAAGCTCGCTTCGAATTAACGGAAAGAGAAGCTGAAGTATTATTTTGGCTATCTCGTGGCAAAACCAATATAGAAATTGGTCAAATACTCAGTATGAGCCCTCGAACGGTTAACAAACACCTTGAGCCTGTCTATCGAAAACTATCGGTTGAAAATAGAACCACCGCTGTTGCTGTTTGTTTGCAGTATATTAGCCAGCGATTATCAATTTAGATCTTTTGAGCCTTAAGCAATTTTTTATGCGCAGGTAAGCCTAGTGAAATAATAGCGGTTAGGATAATAAAACCAGCAGATACCCATAAACAAACAGCAAGACCATAAACTTGGAATAACCAGCCGGACAGTATAGTACCGACTAAACGCCCCATTGCATTAGCCATATAATAAAAGCCAACATCCAACGAAACACCATCATCTGTTGCATAGCTAACAATTAAGTAACTGTGTAATGAAGAGTTGATTGCGAAAACAGCCCCAAATATCATCAGTCCTGTTAATAATATAAGCTCTGTATGCCAGTCATAAGTGAGTGATAGCGCAATGAGTATTGGCATTATACTAAGGACTAAGGCCCAAATAAGTGCGTGACGGCCATCAGGTGCATGACCGCTTTTAGTACCTGTGATTTTGGGGGCAATGGTTTGTACGAAACCATAGCCAATAACCCATGCAGCTAAAAAACCACCAACTGACCAATGATCCCAACCAAATGTACTGGCCAAATAGACGGGCAAGGCAATTACAAACCATACATCCCTAGAGCCAAATAAAAATAGGCGAGCAGCGGATAAATAATTAATGGCTTTACTTTTCGAAAATAGCTTGGTGAATTTTGGTTTATTTTTCGCTTTACCTAAATCTTTTTCTAGGCTGACTAAACTGAATATCCAAACGACCGCCAGCGCAATTGCCATGCCTAAAATAGCACCCTGAAATTCAAATAAGCTTAGCAGGGCTCCGCCTAAGAAAAAACCAATGCCTTTTAAAGCATTTTTAGAACCGGTAAGAATCGCAATCCATTTATAAAGCTGTCCTTCTTCATTCTTAGGAACTAATAATTTAACTGAGCTTTTAGCGCTCATCTTATTAAGATCTTTAGCAATACCCGATAGCGCTTGTGCTGCCATAACCCAAGGTATTAATAGCATTTCTGTAGGTACTAATAACATTGATAGAGCGGCAATTTGCATAAATAAACCAATATTCATGGTTTTATTTAAGCCGAGTCGTGCACCAAACCAGCCACCGAGTAAATTAGTAATAACACCAAATACTTCATAAAAAATAAACAGCATGGCGACTTCGATTGGGCTATAACCTAAACTATGGAAGTACAAGACCACCAACATTCTTAAGGCACCATCGGTTAAAGTAAATGCCCAATAGTTACCAGTAACGATCATGTACTGACGAACATCTGGTGATAGCTTCGCAAGCCAACTCATGCTGTAAATCCTACTTTTAATGATCTAAATCGGCTAAAGCAACCATGCGCATTAATTCAGCCGCTCTGTTTGCATAGCCCCATTCGTTATCATACCAAGCGTATATTTTTACTTGAGTACCATTAACGACCATTGTGGAAAGTGCATCAATAATAGATGAGCGAGGATCGGTTTTGTAATCTATTGAGACTAAGGGGCGCTCTTCATATCCTAAGATATTTTTCAATTCACCTTCAGAAGCCTCCTTAAATAACATATTTATTTCTTCAGCAGTCGTTGCTCGTTCAACTTCAAAAACACAATCGGTTAAGGATGCATTGGATAGAGGAACACGAACCGCATGACCGTTTAACTTACCTTTCAACTCAGGAAAAATATGAGTGATCGCTGTAGCAGAGCCGGTTGTTGTTGGAATTAAACTCGTTCCGCAAGAACGAGAACGGCGTAAGTCTTTGTGTGGTGCATCTAAAATAGTTTGAGTATTTGTGATGCTATGAATGGTAGTCATCGAGCCGTGTTTAATACCTAGCTTCTCATGAATAACTTTTACCACGGGTGCAAGGCAATTGGTTGTGCAAGAAGCAGCAGTCACGATCGAATGTTGAGCTTTGTCATAAAGGTGTTCATTCACCCCCATTACCACATTTAAAACACCCTCTTCTTTAACAGGTGCAGTCACAACTACCCGTTTTACACCTTGATCTAAATAAGCTTGTAGGCGAGATGTCTTATTCATTTTACCACTGGCTTCAATAACAACATCGCAGCCTGACCAATCGGTATCTTCGATGGCCTTATTTTGAGTACAGCGAATGCGTTGACCATTAATCACCATATAAGAACCATCAGCATTATTCTCGCTGGTAGCATCGTGTTGCCAACGTCCGTGAACAGAATCGAAGGTCAATAAATGAGCAAGGGTAGTTGCATCTCCAGCGATATCATTCACCTGAACAAATTCAACCTCGGGCCAATCAAACGCCGCACGTAGTGATAAACGACCCATGCGGCCAAATCCATTAACGCCTACTTTAATAGTCATAAAAACCTCAGTACTTTATCTATTTTGAAAGCCATTCAATAATTTGATCTGTATGTGGTATTGAGCCGGAATGAACCAGCTTCTCGTCAATTACTACCGCAGGTGTACTCATTACGTTATAAGACATAATAACTTGTACATCTGTCTCTTTTGTTACAGTTACTTCAACACCTTGATCGTGTGCAATTCTTTCGATGGAATCTGCAGTTTTAGTGCATTTTTTACAACCGCTACCTAATACTTTGATCTGTTTCATAATTCACCTATATGACATTTATAAGAAAGAAGAAAACGAGTTAAATATCCATCCTACGAGTGTAAAAGACACCAGCAGTAGTAAGAAAACAGTGGCTAATAATTTCCACTGCATTACCTGCTTAAGAAGAATGAATTCTGGAAAACTTGCAGCGACGGTACTCATACAAAATGCCAGTGTTGTACCTATAGGCAAGCCATTATTAATCAAACTTTCCATCACAGGAATAACCCCTGTGGCATTTGAATATAGCGGAATACCTAAAAGAACAGCCGCAGGGACTGACCACCACTGCCCGTCGCCTAAGTGTTGCTCAATCCAACCGTCGGGAACAAAGCCATGTAAAGCAGCGCCTGCGCCAACTCCGATAATGACCCACTTCCAAACCCTACCGAAAATTTCTAACGTTTCATCTTTAGCGAACTCATGGCGTTCAGAAAAAGACAATTTTGAATCTTCTTGAGAGCTATCTATTATGGAGTCTGCAGTGGCGTTTTTGTTTTTACCATCAGCAAGTGCTTTCGCTGCAAATGATTGGAGCCAGCGCTCTGCTTTAATAGTATCTAAAAATAGCCCACCTAAAATGCCGACGGTTATTCCGACCACGATATAAAGCAGAGTAAACTTCCAACCCAATAAACTCATCAATAATAAGATGGCAACTTCATTAATAAGTGGCGAAGTAAGAAGAAACGACATGGTAATACCGACAGGGATACCGGCAGAAGTAAAACCAAGAAAAACAGGAATACTTGAGCAAGAGCAAAAAGGAGTAATTGCCCCAAAGCCAGCCCCAAGAACGTAACCAACCCCACGGTTTTTTCCGGCCAAATAATCTCTAACGCCTTCTATATTTAAAGAGGCTCTTAAAAGAGCGATTGCGTATATCATCACGAGCAATAAAACATATATTTTACTGACATCCTCAATGAAGAAATGCACCGCATCACCCAGTTTAGAGTCTGGTGATAGATTAAAAATTGAGTAAGTTAGCCAATTGGCAAGTTGCGTGAAAATCTCGAACATTAGACTTCTCCAAACCAGTGTTGAGTTTTATTGGAAAACCAAACTAGGCTTAACATAACTGGCACTTCAACCAACACACCTACAACGGTTGCTAGCGCAGCACCAGAATGTAGGCCAAATAAAGAGATAGCGACTGCGACGGCCAGTTCAAAAAAGTTTGAAGTACTGATCATGCAAGCGGGCGCAGCAACCTTATACGACAGTTTCATTTTAAGGGCGATAGAATAGGTAATGGCAAAAATACCATACGTCTGAATTAATAACGGAATCGCTATTAATACAATCGCTTCAGGCTTTGCCAAAATAGTTTGAGCCTGAAAACCAAATAATAAAATAACCGTACACAATAAACCAATCATAGACCAAGGTTTCAACATAGCTAACAGCTGATTAAGTGATGAATGATCGTGTTTTTTATCAACCAGCTTGCGGGTCAAAGCTCCAGCTAATAGCGGAATCACAACATATAAAATAACCGATAATATTAATGTGTCCCAAGGTACCGTAATATCAGTAACCCCCAGTAGGAAACCTGCAATAGGTGCAAACGCAAAAATCATAATAATATCGTTTACAGATACTTGAACTAATGTGTAATTTGGGTCGCCTTTTGTAAGCTGGCTCCAGACAAATACCATCGCAGTACAAGGAGCTACGCCTAATAGAATCATTCCCGCGATATATTCAGTGGCCGTTTGTGGATCTACCCAGTTAACAAAAAAACCTTTGAAAAATAACCAACCTAAAAAAGCCATCGTAAATGGTTTAATTAACCAATTCACTACAAGGGTTAAGACCAAGCCCTTCGGCTTTTTACACACATCCTTAATAGATGAAAAATCGACCTGAACCATCATCGGATAAATCATTAGCCAAATGAGTAGAGCCACAATGAAGTTAACATGAGCATATTCTAAAGATGCTATTAACTCAAAAACAGCCGGGAATAGATTGCCTAGTATCACGCCTACCGCAATGGTAATTGCGATCCAGATACTTAAATATCGTTCAAAATTTCCCATTTTTATCCCGTTATAAACGTTAAGGTTAAATGCAGCAGGAACGTATACGTTCTGGTCTATTACCCATTGCGTTAAGCTGCATTAAATTATCTTTAATAAATTTGGTATTGGCTTTGAGTGTTACTGACAAAATATCGATAGCCCACTCAGGTAGCTCTGTATTAATGCTGTAAAACACCCACTTTCCTTGGCGTTTATCAGTCAGTAATCCACAGCTGCGTAATTGTGCAAGATGACGAGAAATTTTGGGTTGGCTTTCATTGATGGCTTGCATAAGTTCACATACGCACAATTCTTGCTGATTTATTATCAGTAATAGGCAGCGTAATCGTGTTTCATCCGCAAGGCATTTATAAAACTGTACAGGAGACATAAAGATACACATCTGTTTTCCATATATATGAAAAATATAATATATGAAAAAACAGATATGGCAAGGGTTTTAAGAGATCAAAATCTACATTCCCCTTTT
>CESF01138726.1_pt1 | contig 10693 bp, 9 predicted proteins | sample 356331 | NCBI WGS metagenome assembly CESF01 (sample SAMEA2621779, study PRJEB7988) | marine metagenome | biome: marine biome (ENVO:00000447); feature: surface water layer (ENVO:00002042); material: "saline water (ENVO:00002010), including plankton (ENVO:xxxxxxxx)" | depth 5 m
TTTCTAATTTCTAATTTCTAATTTCTAATTTCTAATTTCTAATTTCTTCAAAATTGTACTCGATTATATCTACATAAAAAAACGGGCTAATTTTCATTAACCCGCTTGTTAGTATTGATTACGAATTTGTATTAATCTAATGTCCCGCTGATAGCATACTTTAACACCCAGTTTTTTGCAGGACCTGTATTATTTGCAAGCTTTAAAAACTTACTGCGCACCCAGCTAAGTGGTTTAACCTCATTTGAAAAGCCAAAGTAACACGCATCCATCATACTCATCATTAGTAAATTAGCGTGACGGCGTTTTTTCTCATAGCGTTTTAATAAATCATGGTGACCAACATCCTGTTGTTCTGCCAAAATATCAGCCAACGCGACGACATCCTGAAAACCTAAGTTCACGCCCTGACCTGCAAGTGGGTTTATTGTGTGAGCCGAATCGCCAACCAAAACTAAACGCCCCTGTGAATAATCATTAGCATGTTGGCGTGCAAGTGGAAAAACGGCATGTTCAAGTACCTCAAAGTCGCCTGGTAGCTCAGGAAAGTGCTCTATAAGCTTTGCTTTCAGTTGTTCATTTGAGAGTTTATGCCATTGCTTTAATACCGCAGCGTCGTGATAGCAAATTAAATTGGCATACGGTGCCTGCATTGGCAAAAACGCCACAGGTCCGGTTGGGGTAAATTGTTGCCATGTTTTTACTTGCTGCGGTGCATCTAATTTGATTAAAACCCCCATGCAGTGTTGGCCGTACTGCCAACCCGTTACACCTAAGCCAGCTTTGGTACGTAATTGGGACTGTCCGCCATCTGCAGCAACAACTAAATCAGCGGTATATTTAGTATCACCATAATGTAAGGTAATTGCATCAGGCGTTTGACTAATATCTGTGATTAGTGACGTTTGTTCTATTACTTCAATGTTGTACTTAGCAAATTGTTGCCAAAGACTGGCTTGTATTAAATTATTTTCTATTAAATGACCTAAATGTGTTTCGCCAATATCTTTGCAATCAAACAATAGATTCTCGTCTTGCTGCTGGTAGGCTTCAAGCTGTTGATAAGGCGCGATGCGATTTTGCCTAAGTAACGGCATTGCACCTAGGTCGTCGAGTAAGTTTTCTGAAAAACGATTAATAGCCGAAATGCGAATATCTACTTTATCTGAACTAAGAATGTGATCAGCATCGATAAGGTGCTTTTCAATGACGGTGACATCCCTACCCTGTTTAGCCAGTGTTACCGCTGTAGCAGCGCCGACCATGCCACCACCGACAATTATTACCTTATTTTTATTCATTTAATATTCGCTCATTTGGCTATTAAAATACGCGACAAATTGTAACGTAATTCAATATTGCGTGTCAGTGCATTTACCGCTTATGAATTTCAAAACAGTAACTTGTTTGATTTCACACCACAAAGATAAAAACTATACTTGGATCTGTGCGGGTATCCAGCTAAAATACGCGTCCTTTAGGTCGGCATACTGCCACTTAATCCTGTTTCTAACACATTTTTGTGTCACTACCGAATTGAAAACGAGGCTATATTTCAATGAGTAAAAAGCTGCATATTAAAACCTGGGGTTGTCAGATGAACGAGTACGACTCTCAGAAGATGGCTGATCTACTAGATGCGACTAACGGCTATCAGTTAACTGAAGAAGCTGAAGACGCAGACGTGATCTTACTCAATACCTGTTCAATCCGTGAAAAAGCACAAGAAAAAGTATTCCATCAGCTTGGCCGTTGGAAACTGTTAAAAGACGACAAACCAGAATTAATCATTGGTGTTGGTGGCTGTGTTGCCTCGCAAGAAGGTGACTCGATTCGTCAACGTGCGCCGTTTGTTGATGTAATCTTTGGCCCGCAAACATTACACCGCTTACCAGAAATGATTAAGCAAGTGCAAAGTGGCGACAGCAGCTCGGTAGTTGACGTTTCATTCCCTGAGATTGAAAAGTTCGACCGTTTACCTGAGCCAAAAGCGGAAGGCCCTACTGCGTTTGTATCAATTATGGAAGGTTGCTCTAAATACTGTACATTCTGCGTAGTACCTTATACGCGTGGTGAAGAAGTAAGCCGTCCACTTGATGACGTATTACTTGAAGTAGCACAACTTGCAGAGCAAGGCGTTCGTGAAGTGAACCTACTTGGACAAAACGTAAATGCGTATCGCGGTGAAACTCATGACGGTGAGATTTGTTACTTCTCTGACCTACTACGTTATGTAGCTGCAATTGACGGTATTGACCGTATACGTTACACCACATCGCATCCTGTAGAATTTACGCCAGATATCATTGATGCGTATGCAGACGTACCTGAGCTTGTTGATCACCTACACTTACCAGTACAAAGTGGTTCAGACCGTATTCTTAATTTAATGAAACGTGGTCACACTGCACTTGAGTACAAATCTACAATCCGTAAGCTACGTAAAATTCGCCCTAACCTAAGCATGTCATCTGACTTCATCATTGGTTTCCCTGGCGAAAGTAAAGCTGACTTTGAAGCAACCATGAACCTAATTAATGATATTGGTTTCGATATGAGCTTCAGCTTTATCTACAGTGCGCGACCTGGTACTCCTGCTGCTGATTTACCTGATGATGTGACAGAGCAAGAGAAAAAAGAGCGTTTATACCTTCTACAGAATCGTATTACGCAAATGGCACAACAAATCAGCCGACAAATGTTTGGTACTGAACAACGTATTCTAGTTGAAGGCCCTTCTAAAAAGAATCCTATGGAATTACGTGGCCGTACCGAGAATAACCGTGTGGTTAACTTTGAAGGCCCTCACTCAGTGATCGGTCAATTCGTTGATGTACGTATTACAGAAGCATTGCCAAACTCTTTACGTGGTGAGTTAATTCGTACAGAATCAGAAATGAACTTACGTCGTGATGTGGCACCTTCAGCTATTTTAAGTAAAGCTGCTGAAGCTGAGGCCGCTGCGGCCCCTAACGAAATTGGCGTTGCTACTTTCGTACCTTAGGGTGACACTTGGTGCAGGCACTGCCTGCACCCATCAATAGGAAGCAATTTTGAGTAATCAGTTAAAAACATTAGAGATTTATTTAGAACCCGCCGACAACAAACGCCTTTCATCTTTATGTGGTCCGTTTGACGAAAACATTAAGCAAATTGAACGCCGCCTTGGTGTTGAGATAGCACACCGTGATAATTTCTTCAGAGTAACCGGTAAACTGCACCTTGCAGCAGCGGCTGTTGAGATCCTAAAAAACCTCTATATTGAAACTCAACCTATTCGCGGCCTGATTGGCGAAATTGAACCTGAAGCCGTACATTTGGCAATTAGCGAATCAAATGCTCTTGAGCAAGATGAAAATCCAGGTGTATATGGCAAAGACATGGTGATTAAAACTCGCCGTGGCGTTATTAAACCGCGCAATGATAATCAAGGCGTGTATGTTGCTAATATTTTGCATCACGATATTACTTTCGGTATTGGCCCAGCCGGTACAGGTAAAACTTATTTAGCCGTTGCAGCAGCTGTTGATGCCTTAGAGCGTCAAGAAATTCGCCGTATTTTATTAACCCGCCCTGCAGTTGAAGCAGGTGAAAAGCTAGGCTTTTTACCGGGTGACTTAAGCCAAAAAATCGACCCTTATTTACGCCCATTATACGATGCGTTATTTGAAATGCTTGGCTTTGAGCGAGTTGAAAAGCTGATTGAGAAAAACGTTATTGAAGTAGCGCCCCTTGCCTACATGCGTGGTCGTACACTGAATGACGCGTTTATTATTCTTGATGAAAGCCAAAACACCACAGCAGAACAAATGAAAATGTTCTTAACCCGTATTGGCTTTAACTCAAAAGCGGTAATTACTGGTGATATTACACAAGTCGATTTACCCCGTGGTGCTCGTTCAGGTCTTCGCCATGCCATCGAAGTATTAAACGGTGTAGATGAAATTAGCTTTAACTTCTTCCAATCACACGATGTGGTGCGCCATCCGGTTGTTGCCCGTATCGTTGAAGCTTATGAGCGCAACGATGAAGCAGAGCGTTTAAAACGTGCTGAGAAACAACGTGCGAAAGAAGCGCAAGCAAACCAACAAGAAGCAAACTCGTGACCGAATTAGATTTACAAATAGCCTGTGAGTTTGACGACTTACCAAGCTTTGAACAATTCCAGCTGTGGGCTGACAAAGCCCTTAGCAATTACCGTGAAGATGCAGAGCTGACCATAGTGATCAGTGATGAAGCGCAAAGCCAGCAGCTCAACAATGATTACCGCGGCAAAGATAAACCGACTAATGTCTTATCTTTTCCATTTGAAGCACCACCGGGCATTGAGTTACCTTTAGTAGGTGATTTAATCATTTGTCCGGCCATTGTTTTAGCCGAATCAATTGAGCAAGAAAAGACCTTTCACGACCATTTTGCCCATATGGTTATCCATGGATGCTTGCATTTACTTGGATTTGACCATATAAAGGACGAAGATGCACTTGAAATGGAAAGCATAGAAAAGCAATTACTTGCCGATCTGAACATCGCTGACCCATATCGAGACGATATTTAAATTAACGGAGCAATTAGACGCAATGAGCGACGACAACTCGCAAACTAGCCAGGGTTCTTCTGGCAAAACGTGGCTGGGCCGCATAGCCCAAATGTTGCAAGGGGAACCCCAGAATAGAGAAGAGCTGGTAGAAGTAATTGCCGATGCGCAAGAACGCGACCTTATCGACCCTGAAACCAAAGACATGATTGAAGGGGTACTAGGTGTATCAGAGCTAAAAGTGCGTGACATCATGATCCCACGCTCGCAAATGGTGACCTTAGAGGTTGATACACCTTTAGAAGAACTATTGCCTATGATGGTTGATTCAACACATTCACGCTTTCCAGTGGTGTGTGAAGACAAAGACCATGTTGAAGGTATTTTATTAGCAAAAGATTTATTACCACTGATCATCAATAAAGATGATCAACTACCTTCATTACGTGAATATTTACGCCCTGCGGTTGTAGTGCCTGAAAGTAAACGTGTTGACACGCTCCTAAATGAGTTTCGTCAACAACGTTACCACATGGCTATCGTTATTGATGAGTATGGTGGTGTGTCTGGTCTTGTAACTATCGAAGATATTCTTGAAATCATCGTTGGTGAAATCGAAGACGAGCACGATGAAAGTGAAGACCTACAAGATATTCGCCAAGTTGCAAAGCACGTTTACGCTGTGCAAGCACTGACTGAAGTTGATGACTTTAACGAATATTTTAAAACCGGTTACAGCACCTCTGATGCTGACACCATAGGTGGTATTGTTTTACATGCATTTGGCCATATGCCAAGCCGTGGTGAAACCATCGAAGTAGAAGGCTTACACTTTAAAGTCACTAACTCAGATAACCGCCGCATCTTACAATTGCAAGTCACCATTCCAAAGGCTGATGATAACGACAGTGAAGAAACTGCTAACTAACCTAAGCCACCTTGCAAAAGATAAAAAAGCCTGGCTCGCACTTGTTGCGGGCCTCTTTTTAACCTTAAGTTACGCACCCTATAACCTATGGTTTATAACTTTTCTTTCTCTTGGTGCCCTGCTCTACTGCATAAACCCACTCGCAAACGGTAAATTAGCTGCTAAACAAAGTGCTAAATATGGCTTTATATTTGGTTTAGGCTGGTTTGGCGCCGGCATAAGTTGGGTTCATGTATCAATAGCGACCTTTGGTGGTATGCCGTTAATAGCATCACTATCATTAATGGTGCTGCTATGTGCTTATTTAGCTCTGTATCCTGCATTAGCCGCTTGGCTGACTACACGCCTTGCTAAAGGCCCATATAGCTTTATCTGTTGGTTACTAGCCGCTATAGCAACCACAGAGTACTTACGTGGCACATTGCTGACAGGCTTTCCTTGGCTTAGCTTTGGTTACACGCAAACAGACAGCCCACTTAATTTCTTAGCGCCCGTAATTGGCGAGTTCGGTATCACGCTTGTATGCATGTTAATTGCGTTTTCCTTATATCGTATAGCATACAAAGATACTAAACCACTTATCGCCTCTGTGGCTCTTTTAGCAGGCTTATATACGATTGCAAACAGCAATCTGCTTCACTACCAAGACAAAACTATTAAAACTGTACTGGTGCAGGGTAATATTAAACAGCATCTTCGCTTTGAGCCGTCTGAGTTTTGGACGACGATGAGCAAATACCAAGATATGACTCGCCTACATTGGAATGCAGATTTAATTGTCTGGCCAGAGGCAGCAGTCCCCGAGCTTGAAGCATTATCAACCGAGTATTTAACAGGCCTTGATAGTGCTGCAACGTTTAATAACACTGCACTTATTACCGGCATCGTCGATTACCAATACGACACGCGTAACATTTTTAATACTTTGATTGTGCTGGGTAAAAAAGAACAAGAAGACAGTGAGGGTGATTATCAGTATTTAGGTAAAAACCGCTACCAAAAGCATCAGTTATTACCCATTGGTGAGTTTGTGCCGTTTCAAGATTTTCTGCGCCCAATCGCACCACTGTTTGACTTGCCGATGTCATCTTTCACCCGTGGTGATGAAGTGCAAAACAATTTACGCGCAAATAGCTTAAATATCTTGCCGGCTATTTGCTATGAAATTGCCTTTGCCGATTTAGTTCGTGGTAATTATCGCAGCGATTCTGATATCTTATTTACGGTTAGTAATGATGCGTGGTTTGGAGACTCTCATGGCCCACATCAGCATATGCAAATAGCGCGTATGCGCGCCCTAGAATTACAGCGCCCGTTAATTCGAGTTACTAACAATGGTATTAGTGCCGTTTACGACCCCATCGCTAAATCACAATTAGCTATGCCGCAATTTAAAGCGGATGTACTCGAAGCCAATATCACTTTAATTAAAGGCGATAGTATTTACAGCCAATATGGTAATTGGCCAGTATGGGCCGCAGTCATATTACTCAGTACTGTTGGTTTGATTTTAAGACTCAAAAAATAACAAAATAAAAGGCTTCATTATGAAGCCTTTTTTGTGTTTTATACTCATTCGCTTAACTAAGTGAACAAGTACTATTGCAGATTAAATTTAAGATTCTATCTTTATCAACTCTACGTCAAATATCAGCAATGAACCTGCTGGAATACTGCCTACGCGTTTACGGCCGTACGCAAGCTGCGGCGGGATATAAAAGGTAAACTTATCCCCTTCGCTCATGAGTTGTAAGCCTTCAGTCCAGCCAGCAATCACTTGATTTAAACCAAAACTGATTGGCGAATTTCTTACCACTGAGCTGTCAAAAACACTGCCATCCATAAGCGTACCATGATAGTGAACCTTTACTTTACTGGTTGCACTTGGCTTTGCGTCATTACCTGAACTTTGCTCAATTTTGTATTGCAACCCAGATGCTGTTTCATGAACATCGTCGGCTTTACTATTGTTCGCTAAAAAGTCCGCTGCTAGTTTTTCATTTTCAAGGGCTTGTAGCTTCGCCTTTTTACTATTTTTAAAAATTAAAAAGCAAAAAATACCAATGATCAGTAAAAGTATTAAATTAATCATTCTGCGTCCTTCTCATCATCATTATCGCCATTAACGATATCAGCAATATTGGCAAGCCTTGCTAATGCTAGGGCATTTATTGAGCCATCAGGATAACCTTGTGGTGTCATTTCGCCTGCGTCTTTATCCATTAATAAACTCAGTGCTTGATCAACTGTTTCAACGGCATAAATGTTAAAGCGTCCTTTTTCTACCGCATCGAGCACTTCGTCATCAAGCACTAAATTGACTTGATTTGATTTAGGAATAATCACCCCTTGCTCACCAGTTAAGCCACGCATTTTACAAAGCTTAAAGAAGCCTTCTATTTTCTCGTTGACGCCACCGATTGATTGCACGTCTCCATGCTGGTTAATTGAGCCTGTAAGCGCGATAGATTGGCTAATAGGTAAATTAGTAATTGCCGATATTAGCGCGCAAAGCTCTGCTAATGAGGCGCTATCACCATCAATGTAACCATAGCTTTGCTCAATTGCGATATTGGCACTGAGCGTTAGGCTAAATTGCTGAGCATATTTATTACCTAAGTAACCGGTTAATAGCATCACCCCTTTTGAGTGAATTGCTTTACCCAGCTCGGCTTCACGTTCAACGTCAATAACGCCATCTGCACCTGCGTACACAGTGGCGGTAATACGTGCAGGGGTACCAAATGAAGTATCACCAATGTGCAGCACGGTTAAGCCATTCACTTTGCCCACGGCGTGACCTTCAGTAGCAATTAAAATTTGCCCCTCTTTGATATCACTCAACATGGTTTCTGAAATTTGCCCGGTGCGATATTGCTTACCTACAATAGCTTCATCGATGTGATGAGCATCAATCACAGTTTGCCCATCTTGCTTGGCATAAAAACTGGCTTCTGCCACTAATTCTAATACATCAGCAAAACGAGCTGAGAGCTTGTTATGATGTTCAGCTTGACGATAACTAAATTTTAATAACCTCGCCATCGCTGCTTCATTTACTGTGCAATTAAGTGTCTGCTGACAATATTCAGTGACCTTGGTAATGAACTGATATTGCAGTTTGTCACTGCTTGGCAAATAATAATCAAAATCAGCGAGTACACGAAATAACTCAGCAAACTCTTCGTCATATTCACCTATTGTGTAATAGAGCTCCCGTGAGCCTAGCAGCACTATTTTTACATCAAGGGGAATAAGCTGCGGACGTAATGTAAAGCTACTCCCCACAGAGCTGTCTTGATAAGGTAAGTCGTTTTTGATTTGATGCGTTTTTAAAGATAACTTAAGGCCATCCCACACTTGTGGGTTAGACATAACTTTCTCTGCATCCATAATCAAATAACCACCATTAGCACGGTGCAATGCACCTGGTTGTATTGAACGGTAACTGGTGATTAAAGAGCCTTGCGAAGTCGCATATTCAATTTTTCCGAAGATATTACCAAACGTTGGATTTGGCTCATACACCACAGGCGCTGCATCATCTTCTTTGTATTCTACTAAGATATTTGGCGCAAAGAAGTCTGTGAGCATCCCTTTACGGTCAAAGTCTTCTTTATTTTCGTCGTTTTCATCGTCGTCGAGCCACTCAAGCACTGCATCAATGATTTCTTCACGAATGTCTTTTAAGTAACGTAACACACCAATATGCGTGGCATATTTGTGTTCAAGGGCTTTAATTAGTGGTTTAGTGGCAAGCTCTGCAGTTGATTTTTTAAGGTTACGCAGTTTCTCAGATGACTCACGCTTCCAGCGAGGCAGCTCAATCAGAGCTTCGATTAATGCATCTTCAAGTTTTTCAATGACCTCATAAAACTCAATACGCAATGGCTCTTCAAGGGCTGCAAATTCACTGTCACTCAGTTGTTTACCGTTAACCAAAGGCGCAAAGCCAACGACGCCATTTTCTTCAATCAGAGCCACACTTTGCTCAAGAGCAGCAATTTCGACTGATGTAATTGCCGCATCGTAAGTATCGGTAAACTCACGGTCGATTGATTTTTTCTTACGTTGATAACCAGGATTATCAAAAGCAGCGGGGAATGTATCGAGTACTTCATCAATGAAAGAATCAATATCGTCTGCTAACTGTTTTGATTGACCAGCTTGCATAAATAACGCAATAGGCTCGCGGTGGTCTTCATAGTTATTAACGTACAACCACTCATTAGGCGTTGGGCGGTCTTTTGAATGGGCTGTGAGCTTGTCTTTTACTAAGGTGTAACGTCCGTGCGCCGCTTCACCCATTACATAAACATTATATCCAGGTAATTCCATCCCCAATGAAAAGTCGAGGGCACTTTGTGCACGTTGCTGGCCAATAAATGGTAAGGCTTCTGGATATGGGTTTTGCATGCAAGTGGCAACATGGCTTGCAGCAATCTCAGGTGCTAACGCAGAAACAGGTAGAGGGATTAGTTTTTTTGTCATTCTAACTTCTTATTTCCCAGTTTTGACTGGGCATTATAGGTAACGCCCAGCACAAGCCTGCGTCACTGATTAAGGTTGTAATGCCTTACGGCGAAAATAAATACCGCCACATTCAGTACAAGGAGTAATTTGCGTAGCATGGTAAACATCGTAACTATGCTGACAATTTTTACATACTAATGTGCCCATGGCTATCCATTCTCCTTCTTGATACACACCGTTGTGTTTAAAATCTTGGTTTAATGCTTGCCATTCAAGCTGGGTTTTATCTTCGATATGCGACAATTCGTACCAAAGAGACTCTTTGAGCTCTAGCCAAGCGAGTGAGTCATAATGACTGTCGTTTTCTTTGATATGGTCAATATCGCGCTTTAAATAGTCACGATACTGATATAGCTTTTCTTGACCTAAATCTTTAAGTGCCTGCTCTGACTCAACAAATTTCTCCATTGCATCTTTTAGCTCATTCTCTTTTACGTCTTTAAGCCAAGCACTCAAATCACTAAGCCAAGATTTATAATCTGCCATCGTTTACTCCTTCAAAAGTGATGAAAAATCAATCGTTATACTAGTTGAGTATAGGTTAACCTGTCCTGAAAATATATTTCATTGGAAAATTAATAAAAGCGCCTATTTGCCGCTGTGATTAGCATGTATTTTGGGTTATCCTTATCGACAATTTTTTATTAATTTGCAAGAAGTCTGGAATCGTAGATGCAAGAGCAATATAACCCGCA
>CESF01312443.1_pt1 | contig 10689 bp, 15 predicted proteins | sample 356331 | NCBI WGS metagenome assembly CESF01 (sample SAMEA2621779, study PRJEB7988) | marine metagenome | biome: marine biome (ENVO:00000447); feature: surface water layer (ENVO:00002042); material: "saline water (ENVO:00002010), including plankton (ENVO:xxxxxxxx)" | depth 5 m
CCATACCCATTCCCCGTCTTTCAAAATCTTCTCAATCCTTGGCGTTGGCATTTTTGAATTGATCCACGTACATGATGGCTTGCCAGTAGTCCCAAGAAAAACGGCAGACCTCTCCTTTTGGCTTGCAGCTTTTGTAGATAGCTTCGCCTTTCGCATCGACACCTTGGATGATGTAATAACCGTTTCCACAGTCAATTGCATCAGTCGGTATTCCGCCAGAAATAGGCGCAGTCTTTGGCGAAGCTTCCACCAGTCATCCTCCCTTCAAGGCAGCCGACATTGCAGTCAGCCTCAATTACTTCCCAGTGTATGCATTGCATGCAACGCGGTCTGCCATCTTCAAGAGATCTTGCATCTGCGTAAAGCTGCTCTGCTTCAAGGATGGCCTGCTCTGGTTTCGTTGCATTGAGAGGCAGCGAGACTCGCTGACCTTTGGTTTTTATCTTTGCCCGCCATGCACCGTCTTCTTCACTGACTACCAGTCGCCCAGCGTGATAGCGATAAGAAGCCATGAATTACTTCTCAGGTGATGTAAGGCCAAGATATCTCTACGTCCTTTGCCCAGATGTCATCATCAATTGACCGCTTTGAGACATAATCCCTGAAGACCTGCTGTAACTCGGTTTTACTCATATTTAGCTCCGCAGCCTGAATCGCTACGTTTGTTTGCCCCTCATAAAGCTCGTCGAGAGCATCCTCAAGTGATTTCACTTGGAGTGAGCGTTCAATGCACAAATAACTGTGCAAACAAGTGGCTCAAGTTGCTTGGCTGGAACGTCATATCGACGGCTCACCGCGTCAATGGCTCGATCAATAGAATCACGACCTTTTGAGTAATGCTTAGGCTTGATTTCAGGAACTGGCGCAGGTTGATTCGCTTCGCTCAGTACTCGAGCCCTAAGTAGCTCTTGACGTGGAATACCTCGTTGCAAGGCTTCTTCGTTGAGCTGATCTCGCTCTTCTTCAGTCAATCGAACATCGACACGCACAGGGTAAGTGCGGTTGCAATCAGGCATTTGAATTAGTTGAATTAAGAGTTGGCTTCTTTGCCGATTTGACGCAGTGCGTCTTGTCGGGCTTCGTTCATGATCTTGTCTGCAGCTAAAGGGCCAAGCTGATTCGCAAGCCTTTGGCGCAGGAACACCAGATGGTATTCATCAATCTTGAGTAAATCATGCTCTCTTACTTGAGAGATTCGCTCAAGAAATTTTTCGGTGATTTTTAGCTTAACACTAAGCTTTTTCAATGCTTCAGGTTCGGCGGTTCCCCACTCTGACTCTGCTCTTTTGACCATTACTTCAATGGCTGCCTTGAGTTCTTGCTCAAGCAATAAGGAGTCGCTGCGGTTTAGCTTTTGCAAGTCTTTCAAGTAGAAGACTTGCCCCAAACTTCGGCTTTCGTAAAAAGGATGAAACATTTAGGTAATGGGTACTAAGTAAGCAGTATACCCGCAAGGACTTGCGAATACACGGTTTAAGTGGCTCACGGGAGGGTGATCTTGATGACTCGACCAGCCTCATTCACACTCGCAAGTGGATTCGACTTTTGAATCATCCACACACCAACCTTCGCCAAAGGTGACACCTGAAGTTTGAATTTTTCAGATGGCAATGGCTCAAGGTGCTGGATAACCCAAGCCGGTGGTTGGATTAGCCAAACAGGGCGATCACTGCCCCACCTGACCATTGATAATCCCATTCGTTCAAGCATCTTCAGTAAAGGCATCAATAAGCTTTTGTTGATCTGCCACAAGTTCCATGGCTTCCCAATAACCATCCATGATCCGCTTGAGATGTGCGGTCGGGATCGTCACATGAGAGTCATCACCTAAGTCCTCAAGGGCGCTGTCTAAGCACCCTTTGATGAACTCAGCTGGAGAGTTCGGGATTTTCACCTCAGAAAATATCCTCCTCAGCCTTCTTCACGACTGTTCCTTCAGTGCTTTGCGCCAAGTTAGCGGCAGCAGCATTAACAGAACAGGCTCCAGACGGTTGCTGCAACGTTTCAGCATGTGCAGCAATGGCCTGAGCTTCTTTTGCTTCTTGTGCAGCAAGCAGCGTCTTGTACTGAGGTGCGTACTGCAAGCTCAAGTACTTTTTACCAGAGGCAGACTCTTTAGCCCAGCCAGCAACCTTGATTGGGATGACAACATCATCTATGTAGCTGTCATGCTTCAGGTCGGTCCCGCTTGCGTATTGCAGGTACTCGACTAATGCGTACAACTGCCCCTTTGGGATGCTTAGCGTCCCCTCAAAGTTTGGGTAGTTCTTGCCGGGGTCATACTTGTCGCCTTTTTGCTCCTTGTGCTGCTCAGCTGAAACCTTGAAGACACTGGAGTTGAACTTAAATTCCATGATTTACTCGGGGGTGATGGTTTTGGTGTTTTCGTACTGCTCTATGTCGGACAACTTGTAGAGCACCTTGTTCTGAAGCTTGATAAACGGGGGTCCAGATCCCGTCGCACGCCACCTAGCAAGAGTTTGCCGGTGGCATTGCCAGCGTTCAGCAAGGTTTGATTCAGTCAAAAAAGTCATCGGCATCCTCGGAGACTGGCTCCGGTTCGGTTTTAGGAGTTGAAAGTTTCTCGTTGAGACGATCAAGCGTTGTGGAGGGTGCAGCCGGTGGAGATTCGGCTACATCAACCTGAACATCAATCACTTCATTCTCTTCCACGCTTTGGATACCCAAGATCAAGTCTGGGATATGAAAGCGCCCAAAAGCACTGGCAGCTCTATAGCGCAGCATCGTTTGAGGCATTGTGCGCCACTTGTTGTTCTTCGTCCAGCCCTCATCTTTTGCCATTTGCATCGTGATCTTCGGTCCTGAGACCTGCTTAGATCCGGTTTTAAGGGTCGCGAAACACTGGCAGGAATCCTCCGACTCTCGATAGTCAAAATCCTCAAATCGACCGCAGCCTTGTATCAATCCAATAATGAATTGACTGCTCCAGCTGGGGCGACCATGAATCACATTCAAGTTCTGCATCACCTGAAAGGCGCTCATGCCCATCCGGTTGGCGATCTCCATCGCCACGATGCAATTCGACAATCCAGCCTGGCCTTGGTACTGAATCGGTACAAGCTTGCTATCGGCTAAAGAAGCCGCCATGCGCTGTGCAGACTCAAACGATGCAACATTCGAGTAAATCGAACCCGGCTGCGTCCTAACTAATGCGTTCTCGTCACTCATAAATAAATAGGTAAAGGGGCATTGATCGGGGGTTGACACGCCTGGCCAGCAATGAGGCACTCCGCACTGTTATCCCCCGTTTGATCATCTTCTTTTCTTGTACACCTCCAAGAAAGCTTGCTCAAGATGCGTGAGCTTTGGTGAATCAAGAACCAATGCAGCAAGAGCGTTGGCTTTCGCCTCAGCTATGACATCTTGTGGCCTTGTACCCCAGTTCAAATTGCGTCCTGATGGCATGTCAATACAGCTGAATGGGTTCAGACGAAGGCATAGCACCGTCTTCCCTAGGCAGCATCCACTTAGGCAGGGAAATCATCTCCGCCTGACCTGAATAGCCCGGATAGATACCGGTGTTCTTCCATTTGGCAATGTTCATCAAGTCCTCTCGGGCTTGCTCCATGCCAATACGAATGCACTCCTCATCAGCTACATAGACAGCTGTCGAAAACGGGCGTTGCTTCTCGACCGCAACGAAGATGAAAGCTTCAGGACGGCGGCCAGTAGCCTTCTCGACCACTTCCAAATACCAAGCCGCTTGGACGTGATAGCGAAAATTCGCAAGGCTTTTCTTAAAACCATTAGGTGACGCATCAGTGGTGGTTTTGATGTCAATAATCAGACTGCCGTCATCCAACATGAAGTCAGGGCGACATTTCAGTTCTAGATCTGTGTCACCAGTGTCTTTGCAAAAAAAGCTTTGCTCTGACTTTCCTAGAAGTTCACCATTTAGCAACCCAGAAGCCGCAGGATGCTCGCTGACACTGAGCATCATTTGATCAAGAGCATATGAATCGCTGTGATTCAAAATGATCTTGCCTTCGTGCTCCTTGGCAAACTCTTTTCCAGCCTTTGTTGCCTTACTTGCAATCAACTTCGGCATCCTTACTGCCACCTGAGAAAAGTCCTCACCAGGCAAAACCGCAGCATGAAATGCAGTCCCGAAATCAAAGGCTGCAGTAGAAGCCCTTGGAGGCCCTTCTTTCTTATCTAAGAAATGACGACCAGACCTGCTAGCCGCATCTAAGTCGCTTTTTGAGATCGCCTGATGGGCGTGATACTCGGCGTTTGTTAATTCAGTAGTCATAAGCAGCTTGTCGCATGCAGGCTCATCGTATACCATGAGCACGCATCACGCAACTTCGATGATCCCGCGTCGATATCAGTTGATAGCAATAGCAGACCTTCGCTGGGCTTTAGGCCAGGGTCGTCGCTCCGCACTGCTTGTTATGCCGACCGGGTCTGGCAAAACCGTTGTATTCGTTGAAATTGCACGCAGCGCAACTCTTAAAAGCAAATCCACTCTCATCCTTGTTCACCGTCGTGAACTCATCAAGCAAGCCTCAAAAAAACTCACTGAGGCAGGTGTAGATCACGGCATCATCGCTGCAGGCTTCACGCCCTCAGAGCACAAAGTACAGGTCGCCTCAGTGCAGACACTTGTACGTCGCTTAACAACTACTGACTTCAATCCAGACCTGATCATCATTGATGAGGCGCACCATGCACTAGCTGGCTCTTGGGAAAAAATTACAGACCACTTTCATCACGCCAGGAAAATTGGAGTCACCGCTACTCCCAGCCGATTAGACGGTCGCGGCCTTGGCAGCCACTTCGAAACCCTCGTGTTAGGGCCTTCCGTCGAACAGCTCGTAAATGGTGGCTTTCTATCGCCGCACAAGGTCTTCGCTCCGCCAATGCTCGCAGACCTGTCCCAGGTAAAAACTAGAGCCGGTGACTACGCAAATGATCAGCTTTCTCAGGCGATGGATCGCCCCACAATTACTGCTGATGCCTGCAGCACTTACCGTCGCCTTGCTGATGGCTTACCTGCTATCGCTTTCTGCTGTTCCGTAAAACACGCATCCTCTGTCTGTGAGTCTTTCAAAGCAGCTGGGTATCGCGCAAAGCTTGTCACAGGCAACATGCCAATGGATGAACGTGATGAAGCAATCTCCGGCCTCGCCGATGGTCGCACTCAAGTTCTCTGCTCCGTTGATGTCGTCTCAGAAGGCACTGATGTACCAGCAGTCTCCGCAGCAATTCTCCTCAGACCAACTCAATCAGAGTCGCTGTACTTGCAGCAAGTCGGACGGATACTCCGGCCTCAAAATGGCAAAATCGCAATTGTTCTGGATCACGTTGGCAGCACTGTCAAACATGGCTTTGTTGATGATCGCCGCAATTGGTCGCTAGACAGCAAGCCAAAACGTCAACGCAAGGACGAGCCAGCACCATCAGTGCAGCAATGTCCAAAATGTTTTGCTGCATTTAAGCCACAGCCTGAATGTCCATGCTGCGGGCACATCTTTGAAGTAAAGACTCGCGAGCTTGCACATAAGGACGGTGAACTAGAGGAAATGCGTCGGGAAGAAACTCGCGAACGCAAAAAAGCCCAAGCAATGGCGCGAACCTTGCCTGAACTGCTCGCACTAGCCAAAAAGAAGGGATACAAACCCGGCTGGGCTTACAAGATCTTTTATGGGAGGCGGCGCTAATATCGCTGCATGGCCAACATTGAGACCAAGATCCAGCAAGAGATTCGTCTCGCACTTGGCACAGACCCAAATGTACGCTTATTTAGAAATCAAGTCGGCCAGCTCCCTGATCCCCGGACTGGTCGACCCGTTCAATTCGGGCTCGCTAAGGGCTCGGCTGATCTGGTTGGTTGGAAGACCATCACCATCACACCTGACATGCTGGGAACTGAAATAGCTCAGTTCGTCAGCCTTGAGGTTAAAACACCCACTGGTCGATTGACTCATCATCAAGAAGCTTGGGCTTCCTGCGTTCAGAAGGCGGGAGGGCTAACTGCTGTTTGCCGATCTCCAGAAGAGGCAAAACGCTTTCTTGGCTAGAGTCTAAGCAAAGAAATATTTCTTGACGACTAGCTCTAGTAGTGGCTGTGTACATAAGATTGTTTCGATAATCAGCTTGGCAAAAGCTAAGATCATAGTGAATATAAGCTCTGTCAAGAGTCGCGCCTTGAGATTTGTGAATGGTCATTGTATTGGCGCAATTGATGTCTAACAGAAACGAATCCATGCACAATAATATTTTTCCTACTGGATGTTCTTTATAGCCTGGGTCTTCGGAAGAGGGGATTAGTTTTCGCTTTTGCATTTCCTTTACAAACCTTTTAGCTCTTTTCAAAGATTTTGACGGCATACCGTCCGTGAAAATAGGGCGAAAGACTACATTCTGAGTTCCAAAGTGAATAGATTTAAGGGTAAGTTTTTGAAATTTTCCAGTCATGTTAAAATGAAATTCTTTTTTAACTTTTGTTGACTTGGTTTCGTACTGGAACGACCCAAAGTTCAGGCTCAAGTCTAAAACTTTCACATCCTTGACTTCGCAGTATGTCGTTGAATAGAAAGACTCTCGTGTGCTGAATTCTTCTACGAAGACGACGCCTTCTTCGTTTATAGGGGGAGCAAAAGGTGTCTGGCAGGGAAGCAATACTGCCTCGCCTTTGTTCCAGTGAGTCTCATGAGAATCAGGAAAACGGCAAGCCCTGAAGTCTTCCGTTAGCTGACGAACAGTTTGATTTCGATGAGCAATGATCGCAACATCAATACCATCCTTGCTTTCAAGAGCGGCCTGAACTGCGCTTTCTATAAAGTCTTGGTAGTTACGAGCTATATATATGCCAGTATCTTCAGGGGTGTCAATTGCTGGCGACAAAGGTAAAAAGTGCTTGTCTTTAAACGCGTGCCTGATAGAGCTTGAGAACTTTAATATTTCGCCTTTATTTCTTTTAACATCCTTTAGCTCCAATCTCAAAAAAGAGTTGTCTCTGAATTGTGAGCACATATCCTTCGAGTAAATAATGTCGTCATTTCTGATCTCTACGCTTAAAGTAGATCTGTGGGCAAGCTGCTCCTCTTTCGACATCACAGGAGGCAACTGATAAGGATCACCAACCAAGGCATAGCAAACATCTAAAATGCGGCATATGCCTTGAATGCAGTCTGCGTCTTTCTGCGTAATCATGGAGGATTCGTCTGAAACTACTAACTGCAGATTAAAATCTTCATTTTCCTTGCCGCCCAACACGTTTCTTTTTAAATTGTCAGCAATCTCTTCGTATCTAGACGCAGGAGGTCGGGCAAAAGCAATCTTATCGAAAACTCTTGTGGCTTCGGATTTAATAAAGTAAGCGACAGTAAAAACCTTGACTCCTCGAGGAAGCTTTCCAATCAAAATACGTCTGGCTGCATGAGTAGGCGTTATAAATAAAACTGAGTTTTTACCATGTTTTTTAATAAGCTCGTTAGCTAAATGTCCGCAAGTAAAAGTCTTACCAGTACCGGCGGCGCCATGAAGCGCAAAAGTCTCTGCCCCCCTTTCCAGCAGGGTCAACATCGAAGCAAGAACAGCTTCTTGATCAGCCGTAAGCTTTTGACTTGGGTCAAAGCCAAATGATTTGGTCATGATCAGTAGACGAAGGTAAGGATAGGTGCTAGCTTGCGATTCGCTAGCGATGCGCCACCTTAATGCACTCTCCACCTAAGCGCAACGTCATCACCGTTGACATCCCCTCTGACCTAGTTGAATACTGCGATCAAGCAGCCCAAAAACTCTGCCTTTCCCGCTCAGCCTTTATCCGTACTCTCATTATTCAAGCTCGTAATCAGGAACAGAAATGAAAGGAGAGCTTTTTGAAAAGACGAACGGCCAGTGGCCGTCAATTCTTACTGCCTTAGCCGGTCTGTCTCATTCTCAGGTCACTGACAAGCATCAGCCCTGCCCGCTCTGCGGGGGTGAAGACCGCTATCGCTTCGACGATATTGAAGGCAAAGGCACTTGGTACTGCAACAAATGCGGCGGCATCAGGAGAGACGGAGGTGCTGGAAATGGATGGGAAATGCTTATGCGAAAAAATGACTGGGACTTCAAACGCGCCGCGCAAGAAGTCGAGCGTCACTTAGGAATTGCAACTGTGCGCCCTGAGTTGCCAGCCAAAAAAGGAGAAAGCGTTTGGTATTACAGCGATGATTTTGCTGTAAAACGCCTGCCTGGCCCTGAGCCAGGCACTAAGACTTTTCGCGCTTGTTGGTATGACGGCAACCGATGGCAATACAAGCTCCCAGAGCATCTCAAAAAACCAAACTCAAAGCCTCTTTTGAATCTTGGCAAGATTCGATCACTGAAAAAAAGAGTAATTATTGTTGAAGGCGAAAAGGCTTGTGACGCTGCTGAAAAACTATTTCCAACAAATGCCTGTACGACATGGTCTGGTGGGTGCAAAGGCCATAACAAAACTGACTTTTCGCCACTCAAAGACCGCAAAATAGCCCTTTGGCCCGATGCCGATGAGGCAGGTCATGCGGCCATGAGAGCAGTCGCCGACAAGCTTTTAAAGATTGGGGTTCAAGAAGTATTAATCATTAATCCGCCAGAGGGAGTCCCATCAGGATGGGATGCCGCTGACGCTGAGTCAGAGTGGGACACGGCGCAGGCTGAGTCTTACCTCAGACATAATCACGAGAAATACATAAGCCCTGAGCCAGCACTCGAGACTGGCGAACTTTCAATAGAAGAAGAAGATCTAGAAGAGAAGGTCGACCTTTACAAAGACGCACCTTTTCGCTGCCTTGGCCATGATCGTGGCACCTATTTTTACCTGCCTCGCGATGGTGGTCAGGTCATTCCACTTTCTGATTCTCGTCACACAAAGCTTGGCCTTCTCAATCTCGCAGGTCTTGACTGGTGGCTCTCAACTTTTCCAAAGGGCGCCGCAGTCGACTGGGACAAGGCTGCTGACACGTTAATCAAGCAGTGCAAATCAGAAAAAATCTACGACCCTGATCGAGTTCGTGGTCGTGGAGCTTGGTACGACTCGTCCCGTGTGATCGTTCACTTAGGCAATCGACTCATGATGATTACCGAAGGGACCGACCCGATTCATCTCGATATTGAGGATCCACCTCCATCTCATTATTTCTACGAGCACGCCAAGGCCATGATCGGGCCTACAGAAGAAATGCTCAGCGATAAAGAATGCGCTGAAATTGTCGACATTGCTCAAAAATTTAGCTGGGACAAACCCAATAGCTCAACGGCTTTCTTGCTTGGATGGATTGTCTTGGCACCTGTTTGCGGAGCACTCGACTGGAGACCTCACGTCTGGATAACTGGCGGCGCAGGTACTGGCAAGACAACAATCCTCAAGCGATTCATGAGGCCGTTATTGGGAGGCATTTGTCAATCTGCCACTGGAGGAACAACAGAGGCAGGACTTCGAGGCATTCTCAAATGTGACGCCATACCTGTTGTCTTCGATGAGTTTGAACAGAATGAAGCGAAAGACAGGCAAAATGTACAGAACGTACTTTCTTTAGCAAGAATTGCGTCATCCGAAGGCGGCAAGATTTACAAAGGAACTACCAGCGGAGGGGCAAATAGCTTTGAAATTCGCAGCATGTTCTGCGTGTCATCTATTAACGTCAACCTTATCCAAAAGGCTGATATTGATCGATTTTGCGTGTTGTCACTGGTAAAAGATTCAAGGCCAGAGAAAGAACAATCTGCTTTCTGGCGAACGCATGAACAAAGGATTCTTGCAAGTTGCACAGAAGAGAATGGCAGAAAACTTATAGCCAGAACTATTAGAAACATTCCGGTTATACGCAAGAATGCGAAAACTTTCTCCACTGCATTAGGGCAAAAATTTGGAGCGCGATACGGTGACCAGAACGGCACGCTGCTTGCTGGATTCTTTTCCTTAAGGCCAGAGGGATGCAGCGTACTTACGCTTGAACAAGCACTAATGTGTATTGAAGATATGAAATGGGAAGCTGAAGTTAGTCGTGCAGATGAGGCTGATGAATATAAATGTATTACTAAAATAATGGACTCAATGATAATGGTTGACAGCAAGAAAATGACCTTGAGAGAGATATTTATTCTGGCTAGAAGCGGAAAAGGATCTACCTCTGAAAGCATGTACGGAGCAGAGGATCCAAATGTCGTCATCTCTCGATATGGGCTCAAATGCCACGAAGGGATGCTGGCCGTGTCCCACACCAACACCAACCTTCAGGCCCTTCTCAAGGACACGCCGTGGAGCGGAAACGCATACAAGGAGTCTTTAGCGCGACTGCCTGGCGCGAGGAAGTCGGCTTCGGCCCTCAGGTTCCCCGAAATGGGCACTTCTAGGGCAATCCTAGTTCCCACAGAGCATCTCATTTGAGACTCTGTCACGTCTCACGTGAGACTGTCACGGTGTTGTCACGGTCTTAGGCCCTTGCAGCGCAAGGGATGTCACCAAAGTCACGCATGTCACGCTTTCTCACGAGAAACATACATAGAGACATGTACATACCCCTCCTCTCATATCCAGAGATATAGCCTCATATATATATTTATTTATCTGAATAGGTGTGACAGTGTGACAATGGCTGCGGCGCAACGGATCTTGGTGTCACGGGGGGCGTGACACACCGTGACAACCGTGACAGCAGGGTCGAGAGGCCGAGACTCGCTACCGTGCGGTTACGA
>CESF01125079.1_pt1 | contig 10688 bp, 8 predicted proteins | sample 356331 | NCBI WGS metagenome assembly CESF01 (sample SAMEA2621779, study PRJEB7988) | marine metagenome | biome: marine biome (ENVO:00000447); feature: surface water layer (ENVO:00002042); material: "saline water (ENVO:00002010), including plankton (ENVO:xxxxxxxx)" | depth 5 m
ATATAATGGAATATTTAAAGATGCTGCTGCAGCACGTGCAACTGCCATAGATACACCTAAAACAGCATTAGCTCCTAATTTAGCATAATTACTAGTACCATCAATATCTTTCATCGTAGCATCAATCTCTGCTTGATTATAAGGACTCATTCCTAATAATTCATCAGCAATAGTAGTATTTACATTTTCAACTGCTTTTAAAACACCTTTTCCTAAAAATCTAGCATCGCCATCTCTTAATTCTAAAGCTTCTCTTTTTCCAGTACTTGCACCACTTGGTACAATCGCGCTTTCTTTTGTTCCATCACTTAATATAACAGTTGCTCTAACTGTTGGGTTTCCTCTTGAATCTAATACTTCGTCTGCGTATACATTGTCAATAAATACCACGTAGTTCTCCTATTCTTCATAATTTGTATTATTATATCTAAAATTTGATTTTTGTTTGCTTTTGCAAGTTGTGTTTTGTAGTTTGTCTTGTTATATAAAAGGCTATAAAACCAAAGAGAAAGTTCTCTTTGATTATTAATTATTATTCTGAATCTTCATCTTCTTCTGTATCTTTTGCACCATCAATTATTTCATCATTTACACCCATAGCTGCTAAGATTTTATTTTCAATCTCTTTTGCAATTTCTGGATTATCTCTTAAGAATACTTTTGAGTTTTCTTTTCCTTGTCCTATTTTCGCATCGCCGTATGAGAACCAAGCACCTGCTTTATCAACAATATCAAGTTTAACACCATAATCAACAAGCTCTCCCATTTTTGAAATTCCTTCACCAAACATAATATCAAATTCAGCAAGTTTAAATGGAGCTGCAACTTTATTTTTTACAACTTTTACTTTAACTCTATTTCCAATTGAATTTTCACCTTGTTTAAGCGTTGCTATTCTTCTAATATCAAGTCTTACAGAAGAGTAAAATTTAAGTGCATTTCCACCAGTAGTTGTTTCAGGACTTCCGTATCCTGTCATACCAATTTTCATTCTAATTTGGTTAATAAAGATTACTGTACATTGCATTTTATTTAATAAACCAGTGATTTTTCTTAAAGCCTTAGACATAAGTCTAGCTTGAACACCAACTTGTTGATCATCCATATCTCCATCAATTTCAACTTTAGGAGTTAAAGCTGCAACTGAATCAATTACAACTAAATCAACTGCTCCTGATCTAATAACAGTTTCTAAAATCTCTAAAGCTTGCTCACCAAAATCAGGTTGAGATACAAGTAAATTATCAATATCAACACCAAGATTTTTAGCATATTGTGTATCTAGTGCGTGCTCTGCATCAATAAAAGCACAAACACCACCAGCTTTTTGACATTCTGCAATTGCATGAAGTGTAAGAGTTGTTTTACCAGAAGATTCAGGTCCGTATATTTCAATAACTCTACCTTGAGGAAGTCCACCAACACCAAGTGCTAAATCAAGTCCTAATGAACCTGTACTAATAGCTTCAGTTGGTACTACTTCTTTATCACCAAGTCTTATTAAAGTACCTTTTCCAAATGCTTTGTCAATTTGTTTTATAGCTAAGTCTAGTGATTTTTTTTGATTATCGTCCATGTTATTTCCTAATTTTGTTTCTATTATTTATTTATGTGGGAATTTTAGCAGATTTATTTTGAATTGTTGATTTATATTGCAAATTGTAAGATTTTTATTTTTCTTCTTGAATCTTTTCTACTGTTTCAATAGTTTTAATATGAGCTCTAACTCTTTGTTTCATAGAAAATGACTTAATATGTTTTGCTAGAATTTTTGTATATTTTTTATAATTTCTAGAGTCTTTCTCAAATGATGCTAGTTTTTTTTGTATTTTTAGTATATCTTTTGGGATGTGACTTCCTTCCATCATCTTTACCTAAATAATTATTTAAATAAATTATTACATAGGTTTCTTAAATAATAACTTTGGAATAAGTATTACATTTGATTTTATATGAATTTGGCTCTGGAAATCTACATCTTTTTAGTTATAAAGTATAAGAGTTTTCATGTAGTATTTTATTGTTAGATGTTAAAACTTCAATAAATGTTAGGTTTTCTTTAGAAGCAATAAGAATAGCTATGATAAAATCTTTATAGTATTTAATTTACTTTTAAAGGTTTATTCTTTTTATTAGTATTAGAAATAAGTTTAAAAAGCAATTATCGTAAATGCTTTAAGAATATAAAAATGAGAAATGTATTATATGAAATATGAAAAATTATTAATAGATAAATTACATGATAACATTGGTAGTAGTGTTTTAATTGGTAAAAATGATTTATTATCAACAAAACTTGAAAAGTATCTTAAAAGATATATGGGTAAATCAATAAGACTAAACTATGAAACAGTAGAGTTAAACTCAGTAGAAAACTTAAGAAATTATTTCATGTTTATTGCACCTAGAAATGTAATTTTTATTGTTAATGAGACAGATACAACAAAAATTAATAAATACTTTTTAGAAGTTTTAATCAGTTTAAAAATTGAAATAATCATCATATCAAATCTAAAATCTAAGATTATCAATAGTTTTAGAGATTATAAAGTAAAAATTTATCAAATACCTAAGGTTTATGGTTTCAATGAAGAACTAGATAAAATAGAAAAAAGTTGTTGTGATAATAATGAATTTAATGAAAATATTATTTTAGTTGATGAAGTAGCTTCAAAAATAGCACAAGCTATTGCAGATAACAAATTTGATGACTTAGAACTTATTTTATTAAAAAATAAGTACAAAAAAGAAGAGATGTTTAAAATAGCTGAAAAACAGAAGAATTGCTCTTTAAGGTTACTTTATAAAGGTGAGACTAATGATTATATTTTAGGGAGAAATGTTGGTGATTTTAGAATAAATCTGGGAATAACACTCTCAGAAAAAATAAATAAAGAAGTTTTATCAAAGATAGATTATATTGTTCCTGTCCCATCAAGTGGTATCTTTTACGCTGTAGGTTTATCAAAGGCTTTAAAAATTCCATTTTTGCCAGCTTTAAAAAAATTAGAAATTAGTGAAAGAGCTTTTGAAATTCAAGATGTTGATATGCGTAAAAGTTATTTGAGTAAAAATATGGAAGTAAATGCACATTTAATAAAAGGAAAAAAACTCTTAATTGTAGATGAAGCAATTTTTACAGGTGCTACACTGAAAATTGTGTGTGATTTACTAAAAGAAAATGGAGCAAATGAAGTACATATAGCTATACCCTCACCTAAATGTTATAAAAATTGTGAGTATTTAGTTCAACCTGAACGAGTTATGTTGTTGAATAAAATTAATGAAAATGGAATCTCAAGATATTTCGATGTTGAATCAATAACATATATGGAATTAGAAGATTATGAAAAAGAGTTAAAGTCAATTGATAACATTTGTTTAGAGTGTTTTCATAGATTACAATAAAGGAAAATAAATGTTTACCGCGATTATTCCAATTAAAAAAAGTTTAAATGAACAATTAGAAATAATAGATTATCAAGGAAATACACTTTTAGATAATAAGATTAAAATATTGAAAAATATAGATGCTATTACTGAAATCATTATTGCAAGTGATTCTCAAGAAATAGAGAGGTATACGAAAAAGAATGGTGTGACGTTTTTTCTAAGAGAAACATCACCTATAAATGAAGACTCTTTCTCAAGCTTAGTACAAGATGTTGTCACTACTGCAAAAAATAGTAAAATAATATGGAGTTTTGCAACTACTCCTTTTATAGATGAAAAAGTTTTGAGTAAAGCAGTTGAAGATTATACTAATCTTAATTTTGAAATATATGATTCTTTAATTACTTGTTCTGAATTAAAAAGATTTATATTAGATGAAAATGGTCCATTAAATTTTAGAACTGGTTCAAGGCATCAAAGTTCACAATCACTATCTAGTTTATATTTATTAATAAATGGTTATTTTATTATGTCAAAGGAGTTAAATTTAAAATATAGTTATCCTTGGGGTAAAGTTCCATCAAAACAATTAATAGATAATTATATTGGGTTTGAGATAAAAGATAAAAAAGATTTTGAAATATTTACAAATGTATATTTACCAAATGAAGAAAAACTATGAATATAAAGATACTTGATTGCACTCTTAGAGATGGATCTCATGTTAATAGTGGCGATTTTGGTGCTAACACTATTAAAAATATAATTACATCACTAAATGACTCTAAAGTTGATATTATAGAGGCTGGGTTTTTAAGAGATGTTACTTATAAAGATGGTTCAAGCATATTTAATAAATTAGAAGAGTTTGAAACTTTGGTAGAAAATAAGTATTCTTCTGAAATTAGTTTAATGATTCGTCCTGACCAATATGATATAAATAAACTAAATAAAAAATCAAAATATGTGGATATTCTTAGATTTGCTTTTCATAAAGAAGATATTGAGTTAACAAAAAGATATATTACTAAAGCTTTAAATTTAGGATATAAAGTTGGTGTAAATCCTGTAAATATTGGAGCATATTCAACTAATGAAATTGAAAATATTTTGTTAGATATAAATCATTTACCTATAGAATCAATATCTGTAGTTGATACTTTTGGAGTTTTAAAAAAAGATAGTTTTTTTGATATTTGTAAAATTTTTGAACAAAATTTACCTAAATCTATTGATTTGGGAATTCATTTACATGAAAACCTTAGTTTAAGTTTTGGACTTGTATGTGATTATTTAAAATTTGGGAATAAAGAACGTAATATTATAATTGATGGTTCATTATTTGGTATGGGACGTATTCCTGGGAATTTGTGTACAGAGATTATAATGTCACATTTAATCAAAGAATATAAAAAAGATTATGATTTAGGTCCTTCTTTAAATATTATATCAAAAGCGATTGAACCTATAAAATCAAGAATAAACTGGGGATATTCACCTATTTATTTACTTACTGCAGAAAAAAATATACATAGATCATATGGTGAATTTTTAAGTATTCGTAGCATAAATTATAGAACAAGTAACGCCATTTTGGATGAAGTTAAAGTATTTAATAAAGGTGAAAAATTTGATGAAGATTTTATTAAAGAATTATTAAAAAAATACCAATAGGAGATAGAAAATGAGTGATATTGTTGCAGTTATTCCGGTAAAGAAAAATAGTAGTAGGTTAGCAAATAAGAATATACTTCCTTTTGCAGAGAGTACATTATTAGAATATAAAATAAATCAGTTAAAAAAAATAGAAGAAATAAGTGAAATAATTGTTAGTTCTGATTCTGAAGAAATGTTATCAATTGCAATAAAAAATGGAGTTAGTGTAGATAAAAGGCCACTAGACCATGCAAATGAATCAAGACCATTTAGTGAATTTTTACTATATTTAACTACTCAATTTAAAAAAGAACATAAACATATGATGTGGGCATGTTGTACTTCGCCTTTAGTAGATGTAAAACGATATGAGGAAGCCATTCAAATTTATTTAAGTAAATTGAATAAAAAAGAGTGTGATTCATTAATTACAGTATACGAGTATAAGCATTTTATGCTTGATGAAAAAGGTCCAATGAATTTCAAACCTGGACCTGAACATGTGAACTCTCAAGATTTACCTTCATTTGATATATTTACAAACGGAATTATATTGTCTCCTATTGAGAGTGTTAAAAAATGGCAGTATCATTTTGGTGTAAATCCTTATAGGTTATACGTAAATGAAATAGAAGCAATAGATATAGATACAGAATTTGATTATCATTGTGCATTAGCTGGATATCGTTTAGTTCAAAGTAAGAAATAATGAATAATAAATCGATTCATATTATTCTTGATTTTGATGGGACTCTTTGGGACTCTTCTCTTTCTGTAAGGAAGTCATTAGAGTATGCTCTTAGAGATAAAGGATATTTAGATTTATCATCTAATTTACCTGAGTTTGAAATTGGTAAACCTATGGAGATTATACTTGAACAAAAATTTAATTTTTCTAATATTAATGCAAAAGAAGTTGCGACACTTTTTAGAATATATTTAACAGAAGAAGATTTAAAATATGGAAGATTTTATAGCAATGTAGAGAAAATAATAGTAAATCTTTTTGATAATGGATATAAACTTAGTATTGCTACATTTAAAAGAGAAGAACTTGTTAATAAAATTTTAAAGCAGTATAAAGTAGAAAATTATTTTTATCAAGTTAGAGGTTTAAAAGAAGATTGTTTTATGTCAAAAACTGAGCTTGTAAAAGAATGTATATCAAAAAAAGATTCTATTGTTATAATGATTGGTGATACTATAAGTGATTATACTGCGGCATTAGATAATAATATAGTTTTCTATTTAGTAAAATATGGTTACGGGTATGAAAATTTGAAAAGTAAAGTTAATAAAGAAAATATAAAAGTGATAAGTCATTTTGAAGAAATACTAAGTATTAATGAGTTAAATATATAAACACTTTTATTATCATAATTGATTAGATAGTGATAATATTGTATTATAAACATAAAATAAAAGGAAGAATATGACGGAAAATGATATCGAAAAAAAAGTGTTATTAACTTACGAAAACAATTTACGTTATCTAAAAGAAAAAGAGAAACATTTATTTGATAATATTATGTTGTTAGAAGAAGCTTTTAATAATAAAATAAAAGAAGAGAGATATCTTTTAGAATATAAAGAAGGCTATTTCGATATTTATGATAGAGTTAAAGAAGATTACATTTATAATTCGGATTCAGAAAAGTATTCAGAAGAAATAGTTAATAAGTTTTCTTTTAATTCTAAAGAAAATAGTTTTAAGACTTTTTATGATTTTAAATATGAAGATGGTTTAGCAGAAAAAGTTGATGAGATATCTATTCTTTCAGATCCTCTTTTAAATAATGCTCCAGTTGTAGATTATGTAAATAAAAACCTCCCTGAAAAAGAAATAATAGATAATATGCCATATTTACTAATATTTGGAGTAGGGTTAGGATTACATATTCCAAAATTACATAATTTAGTTAAAGCTAAATTATATATGATTATTGAACCATCACTTGAACTTTTTAGACTATCTTTGTTTTTAGTAGATTATGTAAGCTTAAGTAAGAAATCAAGATTAGAGTTTTTTATCTCATATTCTGAAAATAAGTTTTATGAAGAATTTAGACTATTTTTACAAAAAGCATATTTATATAGTCATTATATAAAATTTTTCTATTTTTCTAAGAATTGTGATTATTTATTTGAACCAATACAAAATATACTAGTAAGTCAATCACATAATTTGTTTGCTTATGATAGAGAATTAAAAAGTTTAAATAGAACCTATGGTTATCAGAAAAATAATTATAATTTTTTAAATATATCAAAATACCAAAACCTAAGTATTTTTGAAAATAAAAAAATACTTTTATTGGCTGCTGGTCCTTCTTTAATGAAAAATATTGAATTTGTAAAAGATAATCAAAAAAAATTTATAGTTGTTGCTATTTGGCCAATTCTTCCTTTACTTAGAAAAAACAATATTACTCCAGATATAGTAACTACTTATGATGAAGAAACAAAAAAAGTTATTCACATTTATAATGAACTAGAAGATACAGACTTTCTTAATGAAACAATTTTTTTATTTTCATCACATCTATATAAAGAATTTGTAAATAAGATTCCTAAGAAAAACATATATATGTTTAATGCAATATATCCTGCAAAAAGGCATTTTGGTAATATTGTTGCACCTGCAATTGGAGAGATTACTTATCAACTTTTATTGAAGTTAGGTGCTTGTAATATATATTTATTAGGTCTAGATATGGCATTAAATGCTGATACTGGAAAAAGTCATTATGATGGATATTATGAAGATAAAGAACAAATGAATATAGATGAAGATAAAGATTTAAATCAATTTAGTTTTCGAAAAAATAAAGTAACAGTTAAGGGTAACTTTAGAAATGAAGTTGATACTTTAAGTGTTTATCATATTTCTATTAAACAGTTTAATTTCTATACAAAAGAAGCGGAAAAGAATAACTTAGATATAAATATTTATAATCTTTCAGATGGGGCATATTTAGAAAATGTAGAACCTTTAAGGGTTAATGTCTTAAAGGATAAAGAACTACAGAGTTTTGATAAGAGTGATATTTTTAGTCAATTAAAAAAACAGTTTGATACTATATCTTCAGATGCTTTTGATGATAAAGATGTAGAGTATAATAAGAAAAAAGTTGTTGATGCTTTAAAACTAAAAGAAAAATTAAAAATGCATATGTTCTCTAAGTATAGTGAAAAAAGTGAGTTTTTAAAAGCTATAGATTTAATAAATGGAGAAATTTATTCTAGGGAATATGAATGTGATGATTTAAAATTAATTTTATCTAATTATTTTAAACATAATTTACATTATATAGTTTACTTATTTTTATTAAAGTCCTTAAATAATCCTAAAAGACATATGAAAAAACTTTTAAAGAATTTAAATAAACAGGTAAATAAAATCATTGATATGTATATATTAATTATTAATGTTCCTATAAAATAATTTATTTGGAGATAGTGTAGTTTATTTTCTAGATTAAATGTAAACCTTAAAATATATTTTAAGGTTTACATCTTATTTACATTATTTTATTGAATAAAACTCTGTAATTGTGGTAGCAGGGCTACCACAATCTTAACTACTGAAGTAGTTTAAGAACATTTTGTTGAACAGAATTTGCTTGACTGATTGCATATGAACCAGCTTGAGAAATAATGTTTTGTTTGTTGAAGTTTGCAGATTCAGATGCATAATCAACATCTCTAATAATAGACTCAGCTGCTTGTACATTTGTAGACTGTGTCATTAAGTTTCTTACTGCTGATTCAACTTGGTTTTGAGTCGACCCGATGTCTCCTCTATATCCATTCAGTTTTGTAATAGCATCATCAACTACAGCTTGGAATGAATCAGCAAGATCTGTTGTTAATTCACCTGAATTAAGAGCTGCTAATGAACTTAATTGATCTTCACCATTAGTTATATCTGTTCCTTCTATTGTTAGAACATTTCCTGTAGTTGTCTCTGTATTTGTAACATTAAAAGTAGTATCTGTTGTTACTGCAATTTTTGCAGCACTTTCAGAACCTTTTATTGTTTCTGCACTTGGACCAGCAATTGTTTCTTCAGCTCCACTTCCACCAACATGTCTTTCTACAGTAATTGCATCACCTGTAGTTAGTGTTACAGCAGTTGTAGTTTGCGCTTGGTATTCATTTCCTCCTAAGTGGAAAAAGTTTTCAGATTCTAAGATAGATTCAGAGAAAGCATCTCCTCCACCTGCAGTAGTTGTTACATCAGTAAATGTAATAATATCTCCTGCTTGAATAGAGAATGAAGCACCTGCTGTAGAACCAGTACCTGAAGCTGTTAATGTAAATTTAACTGTATCATCTCCAGATGCATTAATTTGAGTACCAGCAGTTGCTTGATCAGAATTAATTGCAGTACCACCTGTTGCCGAATCTCTATATGCTGTTGCACCATTAAATGTTAGAACACTTTCTGCTAATCCAGCAGCAGGAGCTGCAACAGATACTGCACTACCTTGAGTAATTGTAATAGATTCAGAGCTTCCTATAAATAAAGAACCCGCAGTATAATCATCGTTTACAGTATATACTCCACCTGTACCACCAGAGAATAATCCAGTTGTTTTAAGAGCATTATCTAGCATACTTCCTGTTGTTACACTTTCAACTGTGATTTTATCTCCAGCATTAAAAGTACTAGATCCAGTTCCTGATACTAGTTCAGTAGGTGTTGTTTGATCTAATTGTTCTGCTGTAGTTAATCCAATATCTTGAGAAGCATTTGAAAGGTAAATTCCAGTTGCTATTTCAGTAAATTTAGAAGTATCAGCTAATGCAGTAGTTAATGCAGAACCAGTTGCGTTAGTAATATTTTCAATGATATCACCTGCTGCAATACTTACAGTAGAACCAGTATTTTGAACATCCATTTGAACATCAGAAACAGCTGTTAAACTAAGAGAATTTCCTGCACCCGCAGTTGTAACTGAATAAGTACCACCTGATTCAGATAGGTTACCTGCTGTAACTTGTGCATCTAATACAGCTTTTGTCTCGTCATTTACATTACTAAAAGTCATTCCTGCTGTTAATGCAATTGTATCAACATCTCCTGTAAGAGTTACATTCTCTATTGCTGCTGTATCTGTAGAATCAGTACCTTTTAATGTAATAGTACCTGCTGCTGCAAGTGTTACTGAACTATCTTGTGCAATTGTAGTTCCTGAAGCATAAGTTTCTTGAGAACCTAATCCAAATGTATTTGATTGAACAGAAGTATTTGAAATAATATCATTTTTAGATTCACCAATTTGGAATGATAATGAATTTGATGCAGCTTTATCTGCGTCAGTATCACCTGCTGCAGATTGTAATAAAACATTACCATTATAGTTAGTTTGTTCTGCAATATTATCAAGTTGCTCTAAAAGTTTTGAAATATCTTTTCTAATAGATTCTCTACCATCAGTTGAAGTAGTATCAGTGTTTGCTTGAATTAATTTAGATTTGATAGTATCAAGAATATTTGATTGCTCTGCCATTGATTTATCAGCAATTTGAAGTAAAGTTACAGCTGAATTACCATTTGCAATACCTTGATCAATTGAACTTGCTTGAGTTCTAAGTTTATCAGCAATTGCTAAACCAGAAGCATCATCAGACGC
>CESF01029666.1_pt1 | contig 10658 bp, 8 predicted proteins | sample 356331 | NCBI WGS metagenome assembly CESF01 (sample SAMEA2621779, study PRJEB7988) | marine metagenome | biome: marine biome (ENVO:00000447); feature: surface water layer (ENVO:00002042); material: "saline water (ENVO:00002010), including plankton (ENVO:xxxxxxxx)" | depth 5 m
GGTGAAGGGTATAAGTCAATTTCTAACCTAAATGTATTTTTTTCTGCATGTATAGGTTTAGCAGTAGGGGCATTAATTTCAATAGTTACATCTTACTATACTAGTCTTGGTAAAAAGCCAGTTATGGATATTGTTAAAAATAGTTCAACTGGAGCAGCTACTAATATTATTGCTGGATTAGCGGTTGGAATGAAATCTACTTTTTTATCTGTAATTTTATTTTCGGCTGCAATTTTTTCAGCATATGAATTAGCTGGATTTTATGGCGTTGCTATTTCAGCATCGGCAATGATGGCTACGACTGCAATGCAGCTTGCAATTGATGCATTTGGGCCAATAGCTGACAATGCAGGAGGTGTAGCTGAAATGAGTGAATTAGAACCAGAAGTCAGGGAAAAGACAGATATTCTCGATTCTGTTGGAAATACTACTGCTGCAGTTGGTAAAGGATTTGCAATTGCCTCAGCTGCTTTAACTGCTTTAGCATTATTTGCTGCTTATGTAACATTTACAGATATTGATGGGATAAATATTTTTAAAGCTGATGTTTTAGCTATGTTGTTCGTTGGAGGTATGATTCCTGTTGTTTTTTCTGCTCTAGCTATGCAATCAGTTGGAAAAGCTGCTATGGAAATGGTTGAAGAAGTTAGACGTCAGTTTAGAGAAATACCTGGTATTCTTGAAGGAAAAGGTAAACCGGAATATGCCAAATGTGTTGATATTTCAACTAAGGCAGCTTTAAAAGAAATGGTTTTACCAGGAATACTAACAATAGTAACTCCTATTTTAGTTGGGTTGTTTTTTGGAGCAGAACCTTTAGGAGGTTATATGGCAGGAGTCTGCGTAAGTGGAGTTATGTGGGCAATTTTTCAAAATAATTCGGGTGGAGCATGGGATAATGCAAAAAAATCCTTTGAAGCTGGTGTAGAAATAAATGGTAAAATGGAATTTAAGGGGTCTGAAGCTCATAAAGCTGCAGTAACCGGTGATACAGTAGGTGATCCGTTCAAAGACACTTCAGGGCCATCTATGAATATTTTAATTAAATTAACTTGTTTAGTTGCTTTAGTAATAGCCCCTATCTTAGGTGAACATGATGATATTAAAATTTCAGTTTCAAAAAAAATTGAAAAAAATATTAAGTTAAAAATTGAAAAAGAATCTGATTTAGTTAATATATATAGATTCGAAGAACAATAATTTTTATGTGATTTATGATAGACCGTTTATTTCAGCATCAACTTTTTTAATTATAGAGTTTAAATGTTCTTTATTGTCAACAAAGTTGATTTCATCAACATTAATTATTAATAGTTTTCCTTTACTGTATTCTTGAACCCAAGCTTCATATCTTTCATTAAGTCTACTTAAATAATCAATACTAATACTTGCCTCATAGACCCTACCTCTTTTATGGATTTGATTAACCAGATTGGGAATACTACTTCTAAGGTAAATCATCAAGTTAGGCCCAGTTACCATAGTTTCCATTAGTTCAAATAGAGATTTATAGTTTTGAAAATCTCGTTGAGTTAAAAGCCCCATTGAGTTTAGATTTGGAGCAAAAATAAAAGCATCTTCATAGATACTCCTGTCTTGTATAATGTTTTTTCCACTTTTCTGGATTTCAATTAACTGACTAAATCTACTATTGAGGAAAAATATTTGGAGATTAAATGACCATCTTTCCATTTCATTGTAAAAGTCGTCTAAGTAAGGATTCTCCAGAACCTCCTCATAATGAGGTTGCCATTTATAATGTTTTGAGAGTAGTTTTGTTAAGCTAGTTTTACCTGCTCCAATATTTCCTGCTATTGCTATATGCATTTTAAAAAATTTTCAACTTTAAACTAAAATATGAGTATTTTCTTAAACATAAAAGTAAATCTCATTTTATCATAATTTTATTTAAAAAAAGTTTATATAATGTTTGTTTTTTGTAAATAAATATTATTTTTGCTTCAAATAATGAGGAAGGATTTGACTGATTGCAACCTCAATAAAAAAATGCTAAAGCAGGTTGCTTTAAATATTTCAAATCCTTCAATTTAAAGCAAAAAAAAATGTCATATTTTTTTACATCTGAATCAGTTAGTGAGGGCCATCCAGACAAAATAGCTGATCAAATAAGTGACAATTTAGTTGACAACTTTATCGCTTTTGATCCAAAAAGTAAGGTAGCTTGTGAAACGCTTGTAACTACTGGTCAAGTTATTCTTGCTGGGGAAGTAAAAAGTAATACTTATCTTGATCTGCAACAAATTGCTAGGGATACAATTAACAGAATTGGTTACACAAAATCTGATTATCAATTTAATGGAGATTCATGTGGGGTTATATCATTAATTCATGAACAGTCCCAAGATATAAACAGAGGAGTTGAGAGAGAAAGTAAAGAATTGCAAGGTGCAGGTGACCAAGGTATTATGTTTGGGTATGCATCAAGTGAAACCGATAATTTTATGCCCCTTGCCTTAGATCTTTCTCACAAAATATTGCTAGAACTAGCTTTAATTAGAAAAGAAAATAAAAATATTAAATATTTAAGACCTGATGCTAAATCTCAGGTAACAATAGAGTATGATGATAATGGAAAACCTATTAGAATTGACACAATTGTTATTTCTACCCAGCATGATGATTTTGATAAAGATGAAAAAAAAATGTTATCAATAATTAAATCTGATATAATATCAATTTTAATTCCAAGACTTCTTGATAAACTTCCATCCAGAATCAAAGATTTATTTGATAATGAAATTAAATATTTTATTAATCCTACTGGTAAATTTGTTATTGGTGGTCCTCATGGTGATTCTGGTTTAACGGGAAGAAAAATCATTGTCGATACTTATGGAGGGAAAGGAGGTCATGGAGGTGGAGCATTTAGCGGAAAAGATCCAAGTAAGGTAGATAGGAGTGCTGCATATGCTGCTCGACACATTGCTAAAAACCTTGTAGCTGCAGGTATAGCTGATGAAATATTAGTTCAGTTAAGTTATGCAATTGGTATTTCTGAACCAACATCAATATATCTAAATACCTTTGGAACTTCAAAAGTTGAATTTAGTGATTCTGTTATCGCTAAAAAAGTCAAAAAAATATTTGATTTAACTCCTTATGGAATTGAAAAACGCCTTAAGTTGAGAAGTCCAATTTATTTCGAAACATCTGCTTATGGTCATATGGGCAGAAAACCAAGAAAAATATTAAAAAAATTCGAGTCTCCCTATAATGGAAAAATAGAATTAGAGGTTGAATTATTTACATGGGAGAAACTTGATTACGTAAATAAAATAATTCAAACTCTAAAATAATTTAAATAATGGAAAACAAAAACTAAGAATAATGGAAAACAAAAATTTTAATACAAACGCCTTACACTCAGGACATGATGTAAGTAAAACAGAAGGAACAAGGGCTGTTCCAATTTATCAGTCTACATCATATGTTTTTAATGATGCAGATCATGCTGCTAATTTATTTTCTTTATCTGAATCAGGTTATATCTACACTAGATTGAATAATCCTACAAATGATGTTTTAGAGAAAAGAATGGCAGCGTTAGAGGGCGGAATTGCAGCAGTGGCTACTGCTTCGGGAACCTCTGCTATAGCAACAACTTTATTAGTTCTTTTGAAAGCTGGAGATCACATAGTAGCTTCTAATAGTTTATATGGAGGAACTTTTAATATGTTAACAAATATGATGCCTAGACTTGGAATTACAACTACTTTTGTTGATCCAGAAGATCCATCTAATTTTAAGAAAGCTGTTAAAGACAATACTAGAGCTTTTTTTGCTGAGTCTTTAGGAAATCCGAAGCTTGATGTTTTAGATTTACAAGGAATTTCAAAATTTGCTAAAGAAGCAAAAGTTCCTTTTATCGTTGATAACACAGTAGCTACTCCTTATTTATTGAATCCAATTGAACACGGAGCAAATATTGTTATACATTCGTTGACAAAATATGTTAATGGAAATGGAACTGCTATGGGTGGTATAATTATAGAGGGAGGTACTTTCAACTATGGGAATGGATTATTTCATGAATTTACAGACCCATCTCCAAATTATCATGGATTAAATTATCATGAAGCTCTGGGTCCTGCCGCATTTATTGCTAGAGTTCGAGTTGAAGGTTTAAGAGATTTAGGGGCCGCTCCAAGTCCGTTTAATAGCTTTCAAATTTTGCAAGGAATTGAAACTTTATCAGTAAGAATGAGTAATCATTCAAAAAATGCTCTTGAGCTTGCTCAATGGTTAGAATCTCAAGATAAAGTTAAATGGGTAAATTACCCAGGATTAAAGTCAAGTAAATATAATGATTTGTCAAAAAAATATCTTCCTAAAGGTCAAAGTGGAATTCTGACTTTTGGTCTTAATGGAGGTTTTGAAGCAGCAAAAAAAGTTGCTAATGAAACTAAAATATTTTCTTTGCTTGCTAATATTGGAGATTCAAAATCTCTCATAATTCATCCTGCAAGTACAACTCATTCTCAATTAGATAAAAAAGCACAAGAATCTACTGGTGTTTCAGATGATTTAATTCGATTATCTGTCGGATTAGAGGATATTGAAGATCTTAAAAATGATTTAAAAGCTACTTTTTAATTTTAACTAAGTGTTGAGACTAAAAACTCTCAAAATAAAAAACGTAAATCTTGACTCATCAATAAGTATTGATGAGATCAAGATTTCTTATGAAATTTTTGGACAAGAAATCTCAAAAAAACCAATAGTTTTAATCATTCATCCTCTAACTGGTAACTCAAGTGTTTGTGGAAAAAATGGATGGTGGAAACAAATAGTTAAAAATAATGGATCAATTGATACAAATAAATATTCAATTTTAGCTTTTAATATTCCTGGTAATGGATATGATGGTATTTTATATGACAATTATAGTATATTTAATACTGGAGATATTGCAAAAATTTTTTTTAAAGCTCTTGAGAAGTTAGGAATTAAAAATTTGCATGCAGCAATTGGAGGTTCAATTGGTGCTGCAATATGTTGGGAATTAGCGGCATTATATCCTAATCTAATAAAACATTTAATTTCTGTTGCAGGGGATTGGAAAGCAACAGATTGGATGATTGCAAATTCAAGTTTGCAATCCAGAATACTTAATAATTCTTCAAATCCAATTCAGGACGCAAGAATGCATGCTATGTTGTGTTACAGAACACCAAAGTCTTTTAGAATCAGATTTAATAGATCTTTTAATAAAGAAAAGAATATTTTTAATGTCGAATCCTGGCTTTTTCATCATGGTCAAAAATTAGAAGATAGATTTGAATTAAAAGCTTATAAAATGATGAATCATCTTTTAGGATCTATAAATATTGAAAGATATGGTGAGAAAATTGAAAGTATAATTTTAAAAATTAAATCGAAAATACACATTATATCAATTGATTCTGATCTTTTTTTTCCATTAGACGAAGATAAAAATACTGTTAAAATAGCTGAATCTGTTGGAGTAAAAATTAATCACAAGGTTATCAAATCTGAATTTGGGCATGATGCATTTTTAATGGAATTTGATCAAATGAAATTAATACTTAAAGAAATTTTTTAATAAAAAATTACTAAAAATTTGTTTTTATTAGATGGTATGTTAATTTTGTACGAAATTTAAAAAAATGTCATTAGACATATATTACAATTCAAAATTCTACTACTTCTATTTCATAGAGGCATAACAGACTTTTGTTTAATTGTAAAAGAAATATGAAAGTCCTGTTATTCGGGGCTTTTTTTTATGAAAAAAAAATAAAATGAATAAAATAGCTATTCAAGGAATTAAAGGATCATATCATCATCAAGTTGCTATTGAATATTTTGGCGATAAAATAAATTATGTTGAATGTTTAAATTTTGATAAGTTAATCGATGTTGTTTGTGAAAGCAACAAAAATATTGGTGTTATGGCTATTGAAAATTCTATTGCTGGATCAATTATTTCAAATTACGCATTAATTGATAATAATGATCTAACTATTACTGGTGAATTTAGTTTAAAAATTGACCATTGCTTAATGGCATTACCAAATCAAACTCACATGGATATCAAAGAAGTTCATTCACATCCAATGGCATTACTACAATGTAAAAAATATTTTCAAAAGTATAACCATATTAAACTTGTAGAGTCTAATGATACAGCAGAAGTTGCAAAAAAAATTTCAGATGAAAATATTTTTAAAATTGCAGCTATAGGAAGTTCATATTCGGCTGATCTTTTTAATTTGAAGATTTTAGATTCTTCGATTCAGACTATAAAAAATAATATAACACGTTTTGTTATTATAAGAAAAATGATATCAAAAAATATAACAACTCAAATTAACAAAGCATCATTAAAGATAGTATTAGACGACAGAAGAGGAAGTTTAGCTGAAATTTTGAATATTATGAATGAGTTTAAAATTAATTTAACTAAAATTCAATCTCTTCCATTAATTGAGACACCAGGTAAATATTCTTTTTTTATTGACATTACGTTCAGAGATTATTCTAATTTCACACATTTAAGTAAACATTTAATAAAAATTGTATCAGAATTTAAAGTGTTAGGAAAATATTTTATAAAGTAAGTAATGAAAATATTAACTTCAGACAGATTGGCCTTAGTAAAGGAATATTATTTTTCAAAAAAATTGAGAGAAGTAAATTCTTTAATTAAATCTGGAAAAAAAATTATAAATATGGGAATTGGTAGCCCTGATATTAAGCCTGACAATTCTGTAATTAAATCTTTGAAGGATAGCACGAATTTTTCAAAATCTAATATGTATCAAGGATATCAGGGTATTTCTGAGTTAAGGGAAGCGATTAGTTTTTTCTACAAAAGTAAATACGATGTAAATCTAAATCCAGATAATCAAATTTTACCTCTTATTGGATCAAAAGAAGGCATTTTACACATTTCCATGGCTTTTTTAAATAAAGGAGATAAAGTTTTGATACCTAATCCTGGTTATCCAACTTATACTTCTGTAACAAAATTGGTTCAAGCAAAATCAATTTTCTACAATTTATCGGAAAAAAATAAATGGCAACCCGATATTGAAAAGTTATTTAAAATGAATGTTAGTGGTGTTAAAATTATGTGGCTCAATTATCCTAATATGCCAACTGGAGCAGATTTCAATCATATTGTTTTACAGAAAATTATTAATTGGGCAAATAAAAAAAATATTTTATTAGTTAATGATAATCCTTACAGCTTTATACTAAATAAAAAACCTAGAAGTATTCTTTCAATTCCTGGGGCAATCAATACTGCAATGGAATTAAATTCTTTAAGTAAAACTTTTAATTTAGCTGGTTGGAGGGTTGGCATGTTATTGGGTAGAAAAGAATTAATAAATAATGTTTTAAAAGTAAAAAGCAATATTGATTCTGGAATGTATTATGGAATTCAAAAGGGTGCAGAAAAAGCTTTGAAACTTCCAAATTTATGGTTTGATAAATTAAATAAAATATATTCTTCAAGAAGGAAAGCCGTTTTTAAGTTAGCAACTCTAATGAATACATCTTATGATAAGGAAAGTGTTGGTATGTTTGTTTGGGCTAAGATAAATGATAATTCAATTTCTTCTGAAAAGTTTACTGATAGAATTTTGGATGATCATGAAATTTTTGTTTGCCCTGGGAATGTTTTTGGATCTCAAGGTGAAGGTTTTATAAGGTTTTCTTTGTGTGTAGAATTAGATAAGATAAACATTGCAATTAAAAGACTAAATAAATGAAAGTTTTTATAATTGGTGTTGGATTAATTGGCGGATCATTAGCAAAAGATCTAAAAAGTATTGGAGATTTTCAAATAACAGGGATTGATAAAAATAAGTTAAATTTAAATTTTGCTTTAAAGGATGGAATAATTGATAGATTAGGGAAAATAAATGAAATAAATAAAGCAAATATTGTAATACTTAGTGTTGATGTTGAAAGCGCTATTGAGTTACTACCTAAAATTCTAACTTTAATTAATAATAATTGCTTGGTAATTGATTTTGGATCTACGAAAGGTAAATTATGTTCTTTAGTTTCAGATCATCCAAAAAGAAATCAATTTTTAGCTACTCATCCAATTGCAGGAAAAGAAAATTCTGGTCCTCAACATGCAAGTAGTTATTTATTTAAAGATAAAATTCAAATTATATGTGAGTCTGATAAAACTCGTAAAGATTTATTTGATTTGGCAAAATCAATATTTAATCAAATAGGAATGAATTTAAGATATATGGAACCAAATGAAAACGATAAGAATATGGCATATGTTTCTCATTTATCTCATATAAGTTCATTTATGCTTGGTAAAACTGTTTTAGAAATAGAAAAAACAAAAAATATCATTGATTTGGCAGGAAGTGGATTTGAGTCTACTGTAAGATTAGCAAAAAGTTCACCAGAAATGTGGGCTCCTATTTTTAAGCAAAATAAAAAAAATGTTACTAAGGCTCTTGACGACTATATTAATAATTTATTGGACTTTAAAAAAAAGATATTAAATAACGAATTTGATGATTTAAAAAATCAAATGAAAGAAATAAATAATTTAACAAAAATATTAAATAGAAATAAACAATAAAAATCAAGTTAAAAATGGAAAATAATAAAAATATGAGATCCTGGCTTAATAATTTTGAATTATCTCATCCTCTAGTAATTGGAGGTCCCTGTAGTGCAGAGACCGAAGAACAAGTTTTGAAAATTGCTCACGAATTAAAAGACTCTGATGTTACAATTTTTCGAGCTGGAATATGGAAGCCAAGGACTAGACCAGGAATGTTTGAGGGAGTTGGCGCAATTGGACTAAAGTGGCTTCAAAAAGTAAAGAAAGAAACAGGTTTATTAATTGCTACAGAAGTTGCAAACGCAGCCCACGTAAAACTTGCTTTAGAACACGATGTTGATGTTTTATGGATAGGAGCTAGATCTACTGTTAGTCCTTTTATAGTTCAAGAGATAGCTGACGCTTTAAATGGAACTGAAAAAATTGTATTAGTTAAAAATCCTGTAAACCCAGATTTAGCTTTATGGCTTGGTGGAATAGAAAGGCTTTATTCTTCTAATATTAAAAAACTGGGATTGATACATAGGGGATTTTCAACTTATGAAAAATCAAAGTATAGAAATATTCCTGAATGGCAAATCACAATTGAGCTTCAAAATAAATTTCCTGACCTTCCATTAATATGTGATCCTTCACATATCTCTGGTAGAAGGGATTTGATTTTTGATATATCTCAAACAGCACTAGATTTAAATTTTGATGGTTTAATGATAGAATCTCATTGGGATCCAGATAATGCTTGGAGTGATGCTAAACAACAGGTAACACCTTCTAGATTAATTGAAATAATGAAAGAATTAAAAATTAGAAAACAAAATAATTTAGAAGAGGAATACAAAGAAAAACTTGACAAATATCGATCTCAAATCGATGTTTTTGACCAAAATATTCTTGAAATAATTTCAAAAAGAATGAAAATATCTAATGAAATTGGCTCATTGAAAAAATCAAAAAATGTTGCGGTTTTACAAAATAAAAGATGGAAACAGGTTTTAGAAAAAATGGTAGTCGAAGGTAATGAAATGGATTTGTCTAGTGAATTCACTAGGAAAATATTTAAAGCCATTCATCAGGAGTCAATTAATCATCAAGAGAAAATAATTAATTCGTGATTGTAAATTAGTTAATATTAGGACAGTGCTTTTTTAATTCTTTTTATTGCTTCAAGTATATTTTTTTCTGATGCAGCATATGAAATTCTTATGCAATTATTATTTCCAAATGCTTCACCTGTAACAGTTGCAACATGGGCCTCTTCAAGTAAGAATAATGCAAAGTCATTAGAGTTTTTTATAATTTTATTTTTAATTTTTTTTCCAAAAAAAGATGATATATCTGGAAAAACATAGAAAGCTCCATCAGGATTATTAACTTTAAATCCTCTTATAGATTTTAATAATTCAAGAATTATTTTTCTTCTTCCATTAAATTCATCAATCATGTACTTAATTTCTTTGACTTTAGCATCTAAAGCACTTATAGTTGCTCTTTGGGCGATACAATTAGCTCCACTTGTGATTTGACCCTGAATTTTATTGCATGCTTTTGATATCCATTCAGGTGCTCCAATGTAACCAATTCTCCAGCCAGTCATTGCAAATGCTTTAGCTACTCCATTGACAGTTATAGTTCTATCATAAAGTTCAGGGATTGAGGCAATACTAAAATGCGGTATTCCATAATTAATATGTTCATAAATTTCATCAGATAAAATATAGATATCAGGGTATTTTTTTAAAACTTCACCAATTTCTCTAAATTCTTTTTCTGTATATACAGTTCCACTTGGATTATTTGGAGAATTGAACATAATTAATTTTGTATTTGGATTAATTGCTGATTCAATTTGGTTCGGAGTTACTTTAAAATTATTTTCAATTTTTGAAGGAATAATTATTGATTTTGCCTCTGCTAAATTAACAATAGCAGAATAACTAACCCAATATGGGGCTGGTAAAATTACTTCATCCCCAGGGTCAAGTAATACCATACATAAATTAGCTATTGATTGTTTTGCTCCAGTTGATACAACAATTTGAGATGGTGAATAATTCAGTTTATTATCACGTTT
>CESF01312442.1_pt1 | contig 10639 bp, 8 predicted proteins | sample 356331 | NCBI WGS metagenome assembly CESF01 (sample SAMEA2621779, study PRJEB7988) | marine metagenome | biome: marine biome (ENVO:00000447); feature: surface water layer (ENVO:00002042); material: "saline water (ENVO:00002010), including plankton (ENVO:xxxxxxxx)" | depth 5 m
GATGGTTAGTGGGGTCGAAAATGTTGCAAATCGGGATGAATGTATCTTGTTTAAGTAGTCTTTTTGTTTGCCCTTAAAAAAGACATAGCCAATGAAGAAAATTAAAATAAATATTAATATTAATATGTTGGCATAAATAATATCCGCAGTGTTATAAGGGTAATTGGTTGGGAAAGCTGCGTTATTTGATTTAAACGAGGAAATTTGAATTATTGGCGCAACAATGAAAAATAAATAAACAAAAACTATGAATGATGTTAAAAATGGAGAAAACACCTTTTCCATATTTAGATGGTAATACGTTACCCCTGTAATTAATAAAAGGTTAACAAAAAATGAAATCCAAACTACAGCTTCTGCTTTAAAAAAAAGAAACAGTGGTATACTTACAACTAAATATAAAAATGTAAGAACCGATTTAAGCTTCATGAATGATTACTGATTTAATTTAAAAGTTTTTTAGCTCGTCGAAAGTATTTTATTCTTTAAAGTAAAATATAGCCTAATACACACCAATACAATATCAGAAAAAACTCTTAAATATACTAAGTTCCAAAATGTCATTTTGTCGAAAAGAACTAATATTACAATTACTAGTATGTAAAATAGAGAAGAAATAATTAATGATTGATTAAATTCCTTGTTATAATCAAATGCAACAAGTGTACAGGTTCCTAGTAAAAACGAGATTGCGACAATTGGAGGTATTGGCGAAAGTGTTTTTAAAACATCTCCATAAATCTCCATCCCTGGCCCACCAAAAAAGGTTAATAGTTCAGTGGAGAAAACATTCAAAAGAAATGTAAATAACACACCCACGAAAACACTTATTATTATTAATTTTTTTAAAACTACTTTATTTTTGTTTCTAGATATGGTTGGGAAAACCGCTTGTTGTAACATGTCAAAGGGCACTATACAGACTAATACAATTTTTAATGCCACATCAAATCCGGTAACATAATCCATTGTGTAGTACAATCCAATTAAAAATATAGATAGGGCGTTAAATGTCAGTGATAAAAATCCGCCTAGAAAAAACATATAGGCTTCTTTTAAATACCGCTTTATTGTTTTAACGCCAACCCAAATAAAAGAAAAAGAATATTGCTTAACTAAAGTGGTGTATCCCAACAATCCCATTATAATATTGGAGGATACTATTAATAAAATGTATAGGTTTAAATCATTGGCGTTTGTTACCAAGAAAAATGTTCCCAACAATAATAAAAGTCTTGCAAATACCGTAATGTATGTTGCCGTGTTTAATTTTTCAATTCCTTGAAAATACCAAATAGGGAAAAACACTTCACCAATTCCCATTAATAATAACAACAACAAATAATCTCTAAAAGGTTGAAATACCGCTAAATATGTCAACAACAAAAGTAATACGCAGCTTGCAAAAAAGAAGATTAACTTAATAATAAAAATTGATGATATTATTCGATTAAGTCCACTCTTAGAGCCCTTGTTGTCTACTATATATTTTGCGGCATAAACGTTAAATCCAAAGTTTATAAATACAAGAAAGTATTGTATTACAGAATCTGTCCATGTATAAATCCCATAATTTATTTCGCCTAAGACCCTTACTAGATATGCTACTAATAAGAACTTTACACCAATATTAAAACCCCTCAGAATGGTTAAAAACGAAAGGTTTTTTAGAATAATTGAATTGTCTTTACTGAACTTTAGCAATAATTTTTTCTTTTCTAATCTCTATTAAAAGAAATTAATTCTTAAATCTTATAATTTGGCCTTTCTCTTAACTAAATTATTTATAAACTTTTTCAACAAGTAGTGATGATGGTATAATATTTACATCACAACCCATATTAGTTAAGCCCTCCCATGCATCACTATTTTTCTGACCTGTCGTCGGCCCTAAAATAATTTTAATATTATTTGTTTTAATTTTTCCGGCGAGAGTGCATAAAAACCAGCCATTACCCTGTGGTTTAATTGTTGCGTTGACATTTTCAAAATCACCACCAATACTTTTTCCTTTTACTCCCCCTTTTTCTAAGTCAAACACAGCATCAATTCTATTTGGATAATCACCCTGAATTCTGAACCCGAAAAAGGAATCGCTATCCCCTTTTTTTACTAAAACACTTGAGCTATATTCTTGGCCAAAGCTCACTTTATTATTAGTTATGACTGTATAAGCGCTTGCTGAAGTATTATCCCTAGATAGATTATACACATCTTTATTTTTCTTTTTAATCTTTGTTTTAACTAAGATCGTATTGTTATTCTGCCACCTTTTTATATCCGGTGGTTCTAGCCTCTCAATAGTGTTGGCTTCGGTTTTTATGTCCTCGATTTCATATATGCCTTTAATTCTTTCTAGTTCGCCTTTTAATATTTCTTGATTGTATTGTAAATTAGCCAGTAGAAACCCCCTGCTATTTTTAATTTCATTCTTTAGTGGCTTTAATAATTCATCCATTTCCGGTTTATGTTTTGCCATTAAATCGTTAAGGTATTCTGGTTGAGAAACTTCATGTAACGCGTAAGCCAATTCCTTTAAATAAACAGAGTCTTTTTTTTTGTCAAGGAACATAAAATGTGTGTATTTTGTAAGTTTTTCGCCTGAGTCACCATCAAAAGCTATAGGCTCAAGTAATGAGGTTATTGGATTATAATAAAATCTTAAATTGATAATATAAGTGCCGTGTATAGCGCCAAAGAGATTTAAAACAGCATTTTGTTTGGCAAGTTTTTGAACATCAAAAGCTTCATCAAGTGTTGCTTCGCCTGTGTAAACACTTTCTAACAATTCCTTTCCTGTTCTAAAATGGCCATTCATGGTGCCGTCAAGTACTGTCTTTTCTTCTGAAAAAGGTAGAATAGGAAATTGCGCCCTATCAATAAGTTTGTAATTCATGAAGTCACTCCAAAGGGAACCATATGAGGAGCCTACTTCTATACTCTTCTTAACTTCATCCCACCAGTGTTGCTCCGAAAATTTAAGAATTACACTCTCTTTCATCCCATTGCTCTCGAGCGTGCGCTTGTCGAAAGTTTCTTCCATTGCATACAAGCCCACATCTATGTTTGTATATCTTGATGAATTCTTACTTTTAATATGTAACGCACTTTCTATAAAATTATAGCGCAATCCAATTAAATCCTCTCGCTTAACTGCTTTTAAATAGAGCCATTCAGCCATGTAATAATGGCCTCTAGTTTGGGGATGATGAATTGAAAATTTTCGCATCCCCAAAATCGTCTTATCATTCTTCAATTTTATCCTGAACGACCATTTTTCTCCTTTTAGATGATCGGTCCAATCTCCTTTTAATCTCGCTTCCGCTCTAAAGTCCTCCCCATTAAATGAAACAGTGACAGGGACGTAATCACTATCGCTCGTTTCTAATATGCCCGCTGACAAAGCTTTAAGGCGCTTTTTTTTGATCTTCTTAAATGCTTTTTCACTAAAGGTAAGTTGAATAAAATCCAGATTTGTTTTTTGGTCAAACTCTGGTGTTTCCAGAAATTTGTCTGCTTTCTTATTGTCTCCTAAGAAAAATAGGAGTGCCGCCAACACAAGCAGTGTCAATAAAAAGGGTAACGAAGACTTTTTAGAGGATTTAAGGTGCATTTAGTTAATAATTTTCAATAAAGCTAAACTGTATGTCGCCAACTGTTTTTAAATCATTCTTGGCTTTAATAATGCTCTCAAAATTGTTGAACTCTATGTTGAGAGATAACTCAGTAGAATTATTTGCAGCATCTAATCGTCTTAAATCTATTTTACTAGAGTATTTATTAAGCATTTCTAATATTTTATTTTCATCTAACCCAGTTTCAGATGTATTAGAAATGGTGACAATTAAGTTTTGCTGCACAACATTTCTAACGGTATTCATGTTTTGAATAACGATGTATAAAATAATTATAATTGCTCCGACTAGGGTGACTAGTCTTTGGTTCGCGCCCATGCCCAAACCTAATGCAATAGCAACAAAGAAATACACAAGTTCTTCAGGTTCTTTTATTGCGGTTCTAAACCTAACAATTGATAGGGCACCTACCAATCCTAATGAGAGTGCCAATGATGATTTGACAATTGAAATGACCAGCATTACCGTAACAGATATTAGTACAAATGTTTGTAGTAGTTTTTTTCTGTTTGATAATGAGTTTCCATACTTGGAATAAACCAGGCCTATAATATAGGACAGTATAATCGTCATAAAAATATTAATTAAAAAGTCTACGATCGATGATTCTCCTGAACCAAATTGATTTGCTATTTCTGTTAAAAAATTTTCTCCTTGCATTGTGTGTTATATTAGTTGTTTTATTTTGGAAATTGTTTAATTGTGTTTATCCCGTTAATGTACTTTGAATTTTTATTTAGCCTAAATGGAAATTGCGTTGAAATGGTGTTTGCCATTTTATCGTCTGACAGGCCATATTTTAATTCAACTATTTTGTTTGCATCTTTAGTGGGGATAAAGTTAAAATTGTTTAATCGCTTGTCAATTTTATAATACAGTAATTTATCGTCTAGGGTAATTCTAAATTTGTTGTTTGCCGATAAAAAGTATTTTCTTAAATACGAGTTTAATAGTGTTGGTGAGACCATTTTAACTGATTCTAAAATTGGCAATGGTAATTTAGAGGAATTAAAAATATTTTGTATCATGTCGTTGTTAAAGTTGTTGTCTAAAACAAATGGCTTTAGTTTATATGACCATTTATCTCCAACATAACCTTTTTTTATTTTTATTTCTAAAACTGGTTTTTTTATCTCACCAAAAGTATCGCCATACCAACGAATTCTAATTTTCTTTCTATCCGAGACTCCTAAAACATTATCTAAATAATCATTATAGGCTGCCGTATCAAAATAAATATTATTTACCTGACGAAGGTGGAAAACCTTCCTAAATAATGCTTTATTTCTTTTAATAGATTGCTCTATGGTGTTTAATGAAAATTCATCCGGGACTGTGAACTTTCGTTCGTATCTAAAATTATGCTCCCTATCAAGAAAATGAAATTTATTACTCCTTGTAAGGTCTTTTACTTGCCCTATTATTCCCTCTGTTATCATTGTTGCGTTGTGTTTCTAGTTTCAGCACTACTTCTTCCAAACTCGACTCCATACATTCTATCTTTAACATTTTGAGTGGTTTCAATTTCTTTGTTGTCAATAAAAAGTGATGAAGAGCTTTCTATTAAATAGTTTGTTTCTATATTAGACATTGAAACACCATTAACGGTGATTTTTGATGGACCAAATTCTGGTTTTTTTTGAAATGCCGTAAAGCCCAATTGTGTATTCGATATTTTTAAATTTTTAGCATTTACAATTGACAAGTCTTTTCCTGCAACGGCAATTGCACTGTCAGAAATTTGAACACCATTTATTTTCATTTTACTGTTTTCACCGGCGCTAAGCCCTTTATCTCCTGCGTTTGCTATGACAACATTCCTAATTAGCAAATCTGACCCAGAAACATCAATCGCATCATTTCCCAAATTGTTGAACTGACAATTTAGTATGCTTCCATTTACAAAATCCCCATCAAATGCATCAGACTCTGTGTTTGAAATTGCCACTTGATTCATAGTAAAGTTTGTTCGTACAATATTTAAAGCATCTTCACATTTATTGTTTTTTATGACTACATACTGCAGGTCTGCTGGCGATTCATAAAAAGTAACCGAGCCAGTAACGCCCCAATTGCCTTGTGTAGGGTTTCTTAGGTTATCAAAGATAACATGCTTTAATATCGATTTTTTATGTCTGCTTAAAACCAATAAGCCTTCACCCTTGCTGTCTAACGAATATACTGTAATAGGCTTATTTCTTGTCCCAACAAAATTAAGAGGAGAGTGAGATATTATTTTCCCATCATCTACAATATTAACAACAGCTCCTGGATTCAGCTTAAAGGTATATCCCTTGTCGATCACCAAAGGGGATGATATAACTACAGAATCTTTTGAAAAAGAAATTTCTCTCTTTGCTTCGTCAACAATTATTGATTTATGATAATTAATAAAGCCGGCGGTTCTAAACAAGTCATCTTGTACCTTGCCCTCTTTTTGATAAGGTATAATTGGCGCTGCGCTGGCCCTATTTAGGCCCGCAATGCGATATTGAATGCTTAATTCGTATATGTGTTTAGGAAGCACAAAGCCGACTATTTTTTTCTTTTTACTCACAAATAAGTTTTCAAAACTTCTTGGCAAATTTATTGTTAAAGTATCTTTTTGGCCGCTCAAAATCTGCTTTACAGGGTTTAAGCTTGTAATTTCCTTTTTGTCGAGATGATTTAAGCCTAATATTTCAATTGAATAGTTAGTAAGATTGTTAGCGCTTACAGTCATTCTTTTGGAGTCTTTAGAAATTAATTCTACTTTTAGAGCCGATGAGGGGCTTAGGCTCTTCTTAATTGCTTTTTGACTGGCCTTTATTACGTCGAAATTAAATAAAGTATTCGGCTGAAAACTATTGATTAATGCCAATTCATTTTTAAGCAATTGATTCTCCTTTATGTGTTTATTGTAAAAGTTTATTTCGGAGACCTTTTCCAGCGCTTTAACAAACTCTTTTAAATACACAATGTTTTCAATGTTAGATGTTCTAACATACTTCTGGGATGCCGATTTGCAGTTAGAATCAAAATAAAACGGCTCTAATATATTTTCTTCATTATTGTATATAAAATAAAACTCCTTATTTCTACAATTATCAATAAAGACATTCTCTAATGCATTAAAAAGAGCTAGTTTTTCAACATTAAAAACTTTATCAAATGTTAATTTTTTTTCAATAAAATCAGAAAGTAAGCGGCGTGCATCATCGCTGTTAGAGCCATTAAACTTAATTTGTTTTATAAATGACTGGTCCTTTGTATTAATCCTTTCCCAAAACAAGCTGCGCTGGTTAACTTTACCAATAGTCTTGCTATTAATATTGCAAAAAAGATTAATGTCTCCTTTTGTTTTAAAAAGAGTATCGTTCCTTTTAGAATAATAACCTTTAAGTGCTCCGATGTTATTGGCTTTTAATTCCTCAGTAAATAGTAAAGAATATGGGTTTGGTTGATAAGGCTCACTGTTATAATTAATATCGGTAAATACTTGCTCGGCTTTAATGGTTAGACCATCAAAAGGTATTTCAATTGTTGTTGCCCAAGGTTCGTTGTTGGCGGGTTTTCCGTTTTGTTTAACAACCAGCTTATTAATATCAATAATTGGTAAAGAAATTTTAAACATACAATAGGCCTTGTTGTTGCTGTTAAAAGCTACCGCATCTCGATCTAGGTTTAAGGTTATAAAATCAGCGTACCCCTTTAGCGGGGCTATATCTTTGGGGTAAACTTCTACCGTAAAATCTTGTTTAGCTTCAAAAGATGTAGGAAATGCTTTGAAGATGACAAGTTCTCTAATTGCATAATCATCTATTAGTGAGCAAAAAAATGTAGTGTTATTCTCCCTGGCATTATTTAACGCTTCTAAATAACTATTTGGAATGTCATTATTGTAGGGATTTATGTCGTTTATTAAAGCCTTTTTTTCATTGCCTTCGTTATTAAAAAAGAGTGACACTATTAGTAGCAATACTGGAACCCCTAACAAGAATTTCAATGATCCTTTATTTGTATTATTCGTCATTTTGTAAAGATTAAAAAGAATCTTCGGTATTGTATTCTCCTAGTTTACCAAGGCCGTTTATGTTTGTTCCATTTAAATGGATTAATCTAAAATTTACTTCACCGCTATTTAAAACATCAACAATCACAAAGTTGTATCTAATTCCTCCGCCCATTCCGGTGCCAATATATGTAATATTGTCTTTCTTAAAGTATGAATATTCGACCGGGTAATACTTTTTCCTTTTTTCACTTGAAAAGGCACCTAGATCACCGCCAAAAAAGTAAATAGGCTTTCCTGATTTTTTTAGCAATGGTTCAATTTCTGACCAATAATTCACATCATTATCTCTGCCATGTATTGAATTTGGAAAGGGTTTTGAGTATTTATTTGTAGTCCACCATATAATATGGTGAATAAAAATAAAAATATTTCTCGCCTTTTTCCCTTTATTTCGTATCGTGTTTTTTAAAAAAATTAACTGTTCTTCTGAAATATTCCAATGATCTAGGTTAGAATCAAGAACGATAAACAGGTCATTGCTTTGATTAAAACTATGATACGATTTACCAAATCTCTTTTCAAATAGTTCCAATGGGCCGTCATGGTTTCCTCTTACAACGCGTATTGAATCTTGAAATAAAGACATATCCTCAAGTGCAGCATCCCAATGACTTGGTGTCCAAACAACATCTCCAAGTAAAAACCCCATTCTTATATTTTTATCTTCATTTATAAATGAGATTTTGTCTTTAAATGGTTTATACAGCCCTTTAGGGTGGGCTTTGTCCATTGGGTTGCCATAAGTATGCCCCGCTGCAAAAAATGAATAATTTACGCTTTTCGGAGATGAACAACTTGCGGTTAAAACTAATGATATGAATAAAGCTATTGCCCTCATTTTAATTTGTTTTTAAATATTTCTTCTAGCGTTGTTATTTCATTTGCCCACCCATCAATAATGGCTTCATCTTCCTTATTATAATTTAAAAACCATAGCTCGATCATCATTTTTACCTCAGGGAATCTAATGGTTAATTCCTCTAAATTTTTAACATCTAAAATTCTTTTATTAATATCATATGGTGTTGCAATAACTTTATAATCTAGCTCACCACTGTCTAATAATTTCAACATGGCTATTGGCTTAATTTCAATTATTGTTCCAGTTGGCACGCTTTCAGACAACACCAAAACGTCCAAAGGGTCTCCGTCTCCTCCGTTTTTGAGATCGGAGCAAGTTGATGGTATAAAACCATAATTTGCTAAATAAGGTAAAAAATTAATGATTCTGTCTTGACCATCTATTTTATCTATTTCAAAACTCTTAGATGTCTTGTTATATTCAACTTTCTTGTTCGTCCCTGCTGGTATTTCTATAACGGCATTTAATTTGCTATTATTCGAAAGTAATGGAACCCTATAATAATCAACGCTTTTTTTACATGAAATAACAGTTAATATAATAACCAGTGATAATAACTTTTTTGCCAAAATAAATTAGAGTTTTATTTTACTTCGCTTTTTTTAATTCTTGATTGAACCTCTAAAAATGGGCTTCGCTTTCTTAAGTCTTCTAAAGCCGCCCTGGGTGTCTAAGAGAGCGTCTGGACCGGCCACAATACGCCCCCTTAAAGGCTGGCCTGCTAATATCCTTTTTTTTCATTAGCCCTTCGCGTTTTGGTCTTTTATCCTTTCAAAAAATCTTATCAGCTCAGGGATCAATAGTGCAATAAAAGTCAACCCAAAAAGGATTACCAGATAAAAGAATTTTATTGGGATATGAACACCTAAAAGTTCTTTTGTGTCATCTTCGAATCCATTGTCTTGCTTGCTTGATATCATGTCAATGATATTCTCTTTGTCTTTTAATTCCCTCTGAATCTTCACGATTTTCTGCCTTAATTCGATGTCATTTATATATAACTCAAATTCTTTGGTTTTTTCACTTTCGTTGGTGCCCTCAAATGTAATTCCAATTTCCGCATTTGACTTGGGGTCTTTTGAGCTCTCCAAAACCCGCTTGTAGGTCTGCTGTAAAGAATCCGACTGGACAAGGGAGATCTCTATTGCTTGTTTCGTTTCCTGAAGCTCAAATATGTCTTTGGCTTGCTCATTGACAAAAAATGGATTGGTCTCAATGTTATTTATAATATTTGAAAACACTCCTTTAAAATCCGGTCTTGTTTTTGATTTGATGCTAATTTGCTGGTAGAGATGCTTGTACTCTCTAATGTTATTTTTATATTCCTTGTATTCAATTTTAGAGGCTGCCAAGGAGTCTAAATTAGCGATGTAGTTGTTAAACATGACCAAATACTCATTGTCTGTGATAATCGGTTCTATGTCAAACCCTACAATCTCTTTGGTGGCTGTTTCTGTCACGCCCAAAAGCTCCCCTAATATTTTGTAGTCTTTATCTTTTAATAAACCATTGTAATAGTTAATAGATTGATATAAGTTTTCCCCGGTCTCATAGTTTTGTTTTATAGAGAGTGTAGATTTGTAGATTGGCGGTAACGCCATGTCTAGCGCAACGCCAATTACTAATCCAATAAATCCTGCAATGGACAAAATGACTATACGCTTTTTTATAAAAAGAATTATCCATACAAAGGCCAAAAAGAAATGATTGAAAACACCGCCAATAAACTTAAATAGGCGATTGAAACCATTTCCAATTATACTAAATAGTTGGCCTAAATCTACTTCTTCAGCCTGTTGGCTGTTGTTTGCTTTGCTCATGTGTTAGTTCTTAAGCTTTGTTTTACGATGATTTAACTGCTGAAAAATTTTTTTATTGTCCTCACATTCAATTTTTTAACGGTTTATATAGAAATCGTATAAATATACATTATTTAATAAAATTATTAAAGTGCATGTGAGATGCAATTTTTCGGTCATTGGACAGGCGTGGTGTTTTGTTTTGGCCACCGAGCCTGCCTATAGTCTTCATATAGTGCTTGAAGCCCCCTGTTTTTACAAGGGAAATTTTCAAGGGCTGAAGCACCTT
>CESF01025762.1_pt1 | contig 10633 bp, 9 predicted proteins | sample 356331 | NCBI WGS metagenome assembly CESF01 (sample SAMEA2621779, study PRJEB7988) | marine metagenome | biome: marine biome (ENVO:00000447); feature: surface water layer (ENVO:00002042); material: "saline water (ENVO:00002010), including plankton (ENVO:xxxxxxxx)" | depth 5 m
ATTTCTCTATCCAATAAAGATGGTGATTGTCCGGTTACTATAGCAGTAAATGGTAAAAACGGAACCTATTATTTAGACCCTATAAATCTTGACGAAAAATATCACACGGATGGTCTAAGCGTTTGGATTAAATATAATGGTTTAAGAAGAATGAATCGTTGTCAAAAGGCCAACCCCATATCTATTAATGAGATTGTTACTGATTAATAAAGGCTCAATAGATTAACTCAACCATTCACTATAAGCAATAGAGTTCCTAATCTTATTTGAAATGTCTGATATTAATATTCGTTCTTGTTTCATGGTGTCTCTATCTCTTATAGTTACCGTTTGATCTTCTTTTGTTTGATGATCTACCGTAATACAGTAAGGGGTTCCCAATGCATCTTGACGACGATATCTTCTACCTACTGCATCTTTTTCGTCATAAAGAACATTATAATCCCATTGCAAATCTTCAATAATTTTCCTTGCAATTTCTTGCAAACCATCTTTTTTTACCAATGGAAAAACTGCTGCTTTTACAGGAGCTACTATTGAAGGAAGTTTTAATACCACCCTCGAGGATCCGTCTTCAAGTGTTTCCTCTTTTAATGATTTGCTAAATATCGCTAAAAACATTCTATCCAATCCAATAGAGGTTTCAACAACATAGGGAACGTAGTTTTTATTTTGTTCATGATCAAAAAACTGGAGCTTCTTGCCAGAATGCTGTTCATGAGCTTTCAAATCAAAATCTGTTCTGGAGTGAATCCCCTCTAATTCTTTAAATCCAAATGGAAAATTAAACTCAATATCGCTGGCAGCATTAGCATAATGAGCTAGTTTTTCGTGATCATGAAAACGATAATTTTCTTCTCCGAGTCCAAGTGAATGATGCCATTTTAAACGAGTTTCTTTCCAATATTCGTACCATTTCATTTCATCTCCAGGTTTTACAAAAAACTGCATCTCCATTTGTTCAAACTCTCGCATTCTAAATATAAATTGTCGCGCTACAATTTCGTTCCTAAAAGCTTTTCCTGTTTGAGCTATTCCAAAAGGAATTTTCATTCTTCCCGTTTTCTGAACATTTAAAAAATTTACAAATATTCCTTGTGCGGTTTCTGGCCTGAGAAACAAATCGGTTGCCGTTTCTGCAGATGCTCCTAGTTTCGTTCCAAACATTAAATTAAATTGCTTGACATCAGTCCAATTTTTTGATCCTGATAAAGGATCAGCGATACCTAGCTCTTCTATCAGAAGCTTAACATCAGCTAAATCTTCGTTATCAAGTGATTGAGCCATCCGTGCTAAAATATCTTTTTGCTGAGCTTTATATTTTACCACTCTAGGGTTGGTAGTTACAAACTCCTCTTCATTAAAACTGTCCCCAAAACGCTTTTTTGCTTTGGCTATTTCTTTTAGGGCTTTTGTATTTAATTTTTCGCAATAATCTTCAATTAAAACATCTGCGCGATATCTTTTTTTAGAATCTTTATTATCTATTAAAGGATCATTAAACGCATCAACGTGCCCGGAAGCTTTCCAGGTAGTTGGGTGCATTAAAATTGCCGCATCTATTCCAACAATATTTTGATGCATAAACACCATACTGCGCCACCAATACTCACGAATATTCTTCTTTAACTCCACTCCATTTTGAGCATAATCATAGACAGCACTAAGACCGTCATATATTTCACTTGACGCAAATATATAACCGTATTCTTTTGCGTGTGATACTACTTTTTTAAATAAATCATCGTTTGCCATAGCGCAAAAATAAAAAAACCGTTACGATTAGTTCGTAAGGGCAGCAATTATTTATTTTAAATATTATTTTAAAATCATTTTTGAAGTTGCAATTAATGTTGAGCCATCAAATACATTTATATTATACAAGCCTTTTAATAAATCTTCTTCCTTGCTATTTACCAAAACACATACATCTAACTCTTCTTTTTCATAAAAAACTTTTGTTGAGATACTGTAGTTTAGTGTTCCATTTTCAAAATTTAATACTTCCCTTTCACCCAACAAATTATTTTTAGGATTGATTACTTGAATATAAAGCAGTTTATCTTCTTTTTCAGCAATTTCATTAGGAGCTAACGCAAAACATATTCTAATTTTATTTGCTCTTCTTGATCTTTGAGTGTCAATGATTTTTCCATTATTTTTTATAATGACTCCTGAACCTCTTAAATTAATTGCTTGGACTACAGATCCAGTTTTAATTTTATCAGCCAATACTTGGTTTTTTTTGGAAATAGAATCAGCAAACTTTTTGGTTTCGTCAAGTTCCAGAAAAGCATTATCTCTTTCTGCCACAATTAGTTTATTAACTGCTATTAAACTATCTGCTCTTTTAAACAATAAAGATCTTTCGTCTTTCAGTCTCCCAATTTCGTTTCTATAACGTTTAATTAACGCAATGTTAGCCTCTGAATCTTTCACTCTAATCAATAGCGCTTCAATTCTTTTTTTTGCTTCAATAAGCTCTTTGTCTTTAATTTCGTTGTCTTGAATAACTTGATTATAATCGGCGATTAGATGCTCTAAATCTGATTCAATATCAAATTTTTCGCTTTTCAAAATTGTTATTGTATCTTTATTATCGTTATATAATTTTCCTGTATAAACAGCCAATACAACTAAGAATAGTGCCAATACCCCAGCTATCACCTTAAATTTATTGTTGTTCTCCTCTATATTCATGATTGTTTTGTTTTATGTTTTTATTAAGTAAATCTTACATCTGTAATCTATATAACGTCAAAAAACATATATATATATACTTATGATAAATCTTTTATTCCCAAAGGTTTGTGCCGCATGCAAATCACTACTTTTAACAGAAGAACTACTTATCTGTACAATGTGTAGACATTCCCTCAGCGTGGTAAGTAATCAAGACTTTGGAGAGCCCATAATAAAACAATTGTTTTTTGGAAAAATAGTGATTCAAAATGCATCTACTTTATTAAAATTTGAAAAAAGAGGAATTACACAAAAACTATTGCACAGTCTAAAATACCGGGGGAAAGAAGATTTAAGTTCTTTTTTTGGTAAGTGGCTTGGTAGTGAACTAAAAAATAGTCCCCGATATAAAGAGGTTGATCTTGTAATTCCTGTCCCATTAGATTCAAAACGATTAAAAAAAAGAGGGTATAATCAAGCGGAGGGCTTTGGAATCGAAATTGCAAAAGCACTCCAAATTCCATATTTAGATACGATTTTGTTTAAAGAGTCCAGAACAAAGTCTCAAGTTTTTAAAAAACGTTTTAATCGATTTCAATCAGAGAGTGTTTTTAAGGTAGCCCAGCCAAAATTATTAGACAAGAAACATATTTTGCTTGTAGATGACATCATTACAACTGGCGCAACTATCGAAAAATGTGCTCAGCAATTATTTAAAAGTAAACAAGTAAAACTTAGTCTCGCAACCATAGCAATCGCTTGAATATTTTCTTTATTTTTGTGATTATGATGCAGCGTATAGTTTATTTTTCAACATTATTTTTGATAGCCTTAACTACTGTAAATTGTGCAAAAAGAGGCAATCCGTCTGGTGGGGTTAGAGATTCTATTCCCCCTGTAATTATTAAAATTAATCCCGAAAACTACAGTACAAATTTTAATGAAAAAGAAATTAAAATTTATTTTGACGAATACATTAAGCTAAAAGACATCAATAAGGAGCTTATTATTTCGCCACCTTTAAAATACCAACCAGAAATCACTCCCTTAACCATTGGGAAGTTCATAAAAATTAAATTAGGGGATACATTAAAAAAAAACACAACCTACTCCTTCAATTTTGGAAAAAGTATTGTAGACAATAACGAAGAAAATAAGTTGGAATATTTTAGATATGTAGTATCAACAGGAAATTACATTGATAGTTTAAAGTTGAAAGGTACCGTTAACGATGCATTACTGCTAAATACGGAGGAGACAACGACGGTCATGCTGTATGAAATAAATGAATCATTTAAAGACTCTATCATCTTTAAAGAAAAACCCAATTATATAACCACTATTGAAGGCTCCTCTCAAGATTTTGAGTTAACAAATTTAAAAGAGGGAACCTATTTGTTAGTAGCACTCAATGACAAGTCGAATGACTACTTATTTCAACCAAATTATGATAAAGTTGGCTATTTAGAGGACTTTATTTCCATCCCAACAGATAGCAGTTATTCCCTTAAAGTTTTTAAACAGAAGGTGCCATATAAATTAGAAAAACCAAAGCACGATGGTAAAAATCACATACTATTTGGTTACACTGGCGAAGCAAAAGATTTAAAGATTGATTTAATATCAAATGTCCCTGACGATTTTAAAAGTATCGTTTATAAAGATTTTAAATCTGACAGTTTACACTATTGGTTCAAGCCTTTTATCGAAAATGATTCTTTAATTTTTTCAGCAATTAACGGTAACTATAAAGACACTCTTATTGTGAGAATGAGAGATCTCTACAGCGATTCTCTAGATATAAAAGCTCTTAATTCTGGTATTATTTCTCCATTAGATACTTTAAAATTTTCTTCTAAAACACCTTTAACCTATTTTGATACTGAAAAGATTAGCATTATCAATAAGGATTCTATAACCATTCCTTTTCGTGGAAAAATTGATTTTGAATACAACACTGCTTCATTAAGTTTTGATGTTGAAGAATCACAATCCTATAAAATTCAATTACTACCTGGTGCATTTATCGATTTTTTTGAAAATACAAACGACACCATTTTTACCGCAGTTAGAACAAATGAAGCATCCGATTATGGTTCATTAACCGTAATTTTAAATGAGCCTAGTCAATTTCCCGCAATAGTTCAATTGGTAAACACAAAATTTAAATTAATTCGAGAACAATTTATTGAAACTAATGAAAAAATATTGTTTGATTATATCCATCCAGGAGAATATTACATCAGACTTATTTATGATGAAAATGGGAACAAAAAGTGGGATCCTGGAAATTATCTGGAAAAGGAACAGTCGGAAAATGTTATTTATTACCCCACAAAATTAGAAATTCGAGCTAACTGGAGTTTGATAGAAACTTTTAATTTAGAGTGAAGTGATCTCTATCGGACAAAAACTGAAAATGTGCTCTTTTTGATTCTATATGTGTCTTTTCTAGAATTATGGTTTCAGAAAAATTACCTTCATAATTTTCAGTGGTAAGCTGCTTTCCTAAAACATCATAAATTGCCGAGTGACCGTTGTAGTCAATAGTATTTTCATCTTTTCCTGTTCGGTTAACACCAATACAATAAGCCATGTTTTCAATTGCTCTTGCTCTTAATAAAGTATCCCAAGCGTAAATTCTCTTTTGGGGCCAATTGGCAACATAAATAAGAATGTCATAGTTATAAGTATTTCGGGACCAAACAGGGAATCTTAAGTCGTAACATATTAGAGGGCATATTTTCCATCCTAAAAAATTAATGATTAAAAGGTTCTTGCCGGAGGTATAAGTTCGATGTTCATTAGCTAAAGTAAAAGTATGTCGTTTATCGTAAGTGTAATGATTTCCATTGGGTTCAACGAAAAACAGTCTATTGTAAAAAAAATTTTTTTCAGAAACTATAAAGCTACCGACAATAGCACTATTTTTTTTGTTAGCTTGATTTTTCATCCAATCAAGTGTTTTACTACTTTCAGCTTCTGCAAGAGCTAATGCATTCATTGTAAACCCAGTGGTGAACATTTCTGGTAAAACGATTAGATCCGTTTTCTCAGCAATATTATTTATTTTTTCAGAAAACATTCGTCGATTTGCATCTGGGTTTTCCCAAAATAAGTCGGATTGAAGGATGGTTACTTTTAATTCATTTCGCATATGTAAAAATAGTTAAAAGTATTTTATAGCTTGCTTTCAACACGTTGTTTCTGTTTCGGATTTTAATTTTTGCGTTCTTTATTAGATAGCATTGATAATTTTAGCAGCAGAAATTAATACCTCGTTTGTTTTAGCAAAACAAACACGTATTTGCTTATCATCTAATCTGTTTTTATTGAAAACAGAGACTGGAATGGTTGCAAGTTTGTGTTCTATTGTCAATTTTTCTGTAAAATCTATATCACTCAATTCAGCGATATCAGAAAAGTTTAGCATCTGAAAATAAGTCCCTTCAGAGGGAGTGTATTTAAAATTTGAGTCTTTTATTAATTCTAAAAAGAGATCTCTCTTCTTCTGATAAAACCGAGAAAGATTCAAATAATTTTCAGGTGTAGCGAGATAAATAGCCAATGCTTTTTGAATGGGATTATTTACACTAAAAACATTGTATTGATGAACCTTTTTAAACTCATTCATTAAGGGTTCAGGCGCTAAACAGTATCCTATTTTCCATCCTGTATTATGAAATGTTTTCCCAAACGAGGCCACCACAAAACTCCTTTTTGATAGTGCTTTAAATTTTGAAACACTGTAATGAATTTGTTGATCAAAAATAATATGCTCATAAACTTCATCACTTAGAACAAACAAATCATACTTTTCAGTTAACTTTTGAAGTTGAAGTAAATCATCTTTCGAAAAAACAGCCCCACTGGGGTTGTGAGGAGTGTTGATAATGATAAGTTTGGTATGATTGTTAATTTGATCTTCAACTTTTTCCCAATTTGGCTTGTAAAATGGAGCCTCTAATTGAACAGCTCTAGTTTTACCGCCAAAAAGCTCTATTGTTGGTTCATAGCAGTCATAAGCAGGAGTAAATATAAGCACCTCATCATCTTTTTTTACAAGCGCAGCTAACACGGTAAATATAGCTTGAGTTGCTCCAGCAGTGATCGTTATTTCTTTATCAATATTGTAAACACAGGAATGTAATAATTTAACTTTTTCGCAAATTGCTGCTCTTAAATCTATATCACCTGGCATCGGAGCATATTGATTAAATCCATCTTTCATCGCTTTATTTACGAGTTCAATTAAAAGGGGATCACTCTCAAAATTCGGAAACCCTTGAGAAAGGTTTAATGCTTGGTGATCAGCAGCCATTTTACTCATCACTGAGAAAATAGAGGTGGTGACATTTGGAAGTTTAGATATCATTAAGGCTACTAAAATTAAAAATAAGAATCATCGAAATATAACCGATGTTATAAAATTTACTTCAAGATAAGTAAAATAATAGTAGGTTAAAAAAAATGGTGATTAATAGCAGTTTTTAAATTAGCCCTTTATGGTAGCTTTTAAAAATTCTCTATTCATCCGTGCGATATTTTCCAATGAAATTCCTTTTGGACATTCTATCTCACATGCACCGGTATTTGTACAGTTACCAAAACCTTCTAAATCCATTTGATGAACCATATTCATCACTCGGTCTGTTGCTTCTACCTGTCCTTGAGGCAAAAGTGCATACTGAGAAACTTTAGCGCCAACAAATAGCATTGCTGATGAATTTTTACATGTAGCCACACAAGCCCCACAACCAATACACGTTGCTGCATCCATTGCTTTATCGGCTGCTATTTTTGAAATAAGAGTCGCATTAGCATCCTGCGTATTTCCAGATGTATTTACTGAAATGTAGCCACCAGAGTGCTGAATTCTGTCAAATGCAGAACGGTCTACTACTAAATCTTTTATAACAGGAAAAGCAGCAGCTCTAAAAGGTTCAATGGTAATTGTATCTCCATCTTTAAACATACGCATATGAAGTTGGCATGTTGTTACCCCCCTGTCTGGGCCATGTGCTTCACCGTTAATGTACATAGAGCACATTCCACAAATTCCTTCTCTACAGTCATGATCAAAAGCTACGGGCTCTTTTCCTGACGCAATTAATTGTTCGTTAAGAACATCCATCATTTCTAAAAAAGACATATGTTCTGAAATTTCAGTCACTTTATAATCGACCATTTTCCCTTTGTCGCTTGCGTCAAGTTGACGCCAAATCTTAAGTGTTAAATTCATGCTATCTTTTTTATTTATAACTTCTTTCTTTAACTTCTATATTCTCATAAGCCAAATCTTCTTTGTGCAAAACCGCATTTTTTGGCTCCCCTTTATATTCCCAAGCTGAAACAAATTGAAACTCTTTCATTCTTTTTGCTTCCCCATCCTCAGTTTGATATTCTTCTCTAAAGTGACCTCCTGCAGATTCTTCTCTTACCAAAGCATCTTTGGCAAACAATTCACCTAACTCTAAGAAATCTGCAACCCTTCCAGCTTTTGCTAACTGCTCGTTGTATTCGGTTGCAGTTCCAGGGACTAGAACATTTTTCCAAAAATCCTCTCTTAATGCTGATATTTCTTGTATAGCTTCTTCTAAACCTTCTTTATTTCTAGACATTCCACATTTATCCCACATGATCTTACCTAATTTCTTGTGGTAATGATCTACAGAATGAGTTCCTTTATTGTTAATAAGGAAATTAATTCTCTCTGAAACTTCTTTTTCTGCAGCATCAAATTCAGGAGTATCTGTTGAAATTTTACCAGTTCGAATATCGTCTGATAAATAATCTCCAATGGTGTAGGGTAGCACAAAATAACCATCGGCCAAACCTTGCATGAGGGCAGAGGCCCCTAATCGGTTTGCTCCATGGTCAGAAAAGTTTGCTTCTCCAATTGCATAACAACCAGGTATGGTTGTCATTAAATTATAATCAACCCAAACGCCCCCCATGGTATAATGCACGGCTGGATAAATCATCATAGGTGTTTCATATGGATTTTCATCAACAATTTTCTCATACATTTGAAAAAGATTTCCATATTTAGCTCGGACTATTTCTTGGCCTAATTGTTTTATTTTCTCTGGAGATGGATTTGAAATATTTTGGATTTTTGCCTGTTCTGAGCCATAGCGAACAAAAGAAGCTGCAAAATCTAAATATACTGCTTCTCCGGTAGCATTGACTCCAAAGCCAGCATCGCAACGTTCTTTTGCTGCCCTTGAGGCTACATCACGCGGAACCAAATTTCCAAATGCAGGATATCGTCTCTCTAAATAATAATCCCTTTGCTCCTCTGTTAAATCGGTTGGTTTTAATTTTCCTTCACGAATGGCCTTCACATCCTCTAAATTTTTTGGAACCCATATTCGGCCATCATTTCTTAAAGATTCAGACATCAAGGTTAATTTTGACTGATAATCTCCTGAACGTGGAATACAAGTTGGATGAATTTGAGTGTAACATGGATTTGCAAAATACGCTCCTTTTTTATGAACTTTCCAGCCAGCTGTTACGTTGGATCCCATTGCATTGGTAGACAAGAAATAAACATTCCCATACCCTCCGGATGCGATCACTACAGCATGAGCAGAATGTCTTTCAATTTCACCTGTAACCAAATTACGTGCAATAATTCCTCTTGCTTTACCATCTACCACAACAACGTCTAACATTTCATGTCGATTAAACATTTCAATCTTCCCGCGAGCAATTTGACGATTCATTGCAGAATACGCTCCTAATAATAATTGTTGACCCGTTTGTCCTTTGGCATAAAAGGTTCTAGAAACTAGAACACCTCCAAAAGATCGGTTATCTAAAAGGCCTCCATAATCACGAGCAAAAGGAACTCCTTGAGCTACACATTGATCTATAATATTGGCAGAAACCTCAGCTAATCGGTAAACATTAGCTTCCCGAGAACGATAATCGCCACCTTTAACCGTATCATAAAATAATCTGTAAGTAGAATCCCCATCTCCCTGGTAATTTTTTGCTGCGTTGATTCCTCCTTGCGCTGCTATGGAATGTGCTCTTCGAGGGGAATCTTGATATGCAAATGACTTTACATTATACCCTAATTCTGCTAGAGTAGCAGCAGCTGAACCTCCCGCTAAACCCGTACCAACAACAATAACATCAATATGTCGCTTGTTTGCAGGATTAACCAAATTAATCTGATTTTTATAATCTGTCCATTTATCTTTCAATGGGCCATGAGGTACTTTTGAATTTAACGCCATAATAGTATACGATTAATGGTTTAAGTGATGGTAAAGTGCAATAAAAATAAACCCAAAGGGGATTATAATAGAATATGCTTTCCCAATATTTTGAAATATTTTTTTTCTTCCAGCACTGCCTCCCATTGACTGAAAAGCAGAGGTAAATCCATGTGCTAAGTGGAACCCCAGGAAAATAAATGCTACAACATAAGCGCCAACTCGTATTGGACTTGTAAATTTATGAACAAGTTCTTCATGATAACGAAATCCTTCTTGTCCATCGATCATTCCGCTCCAATCTCCTTGAATAAATTTTGTATTAATTTCTGGAAACCAAAAGTCAATAAAATGCAATGCAATAAAAGCTAAAATGGTCACCCCACTCCATATCATATTTCTACTCATCCAAGTAGAATTTGCAGCGCCATTATTTTTAGCATATGATTTTCCGTTTGCTTTTTTATTTCTTAACTCTAGGATAAAACCCATTATAAAATGAAAAACAACAGCGAAAATTAAAACCGGCTGCAATACAAACTGAACCAAAGGGTTTGTACCCATAAAATGAGAAACTTCATTAAAAATTTCTGGGCTAAAAACTGATAAAACATTGATTGTTAAATGTTGTAACAAGAAAAACATTAAAAAGAACGCAGAAAGTGCCATCGCTACTTTTCTTCCAATTGAGGTGGATAAAATTCCCATTTATAATTTTTTTT
>CESF01085757.1_pt1 | contig 10615 bp, 10 predicted proteins | sample 356331 | NCBI WGS metagenome assembly CESF01 (sample SAMEA2621779, study PRJEB7988) | marine metagenome | biome: marine biome (ENVO:00000447); feature: surface water layer (ENVO:00002042); material: "saline water (ENVO:00002010), including plankton (ENVO:xxxxxxxx)" | depth 5 m
TATTTAGATGGTTATGAGGAAGCAGTTAATAATGGAGTGTCTCCAAAACAGCTTTCAAAAGAATTCTTTAGACAATGGTTAATTAAAAATGAATTTCAAGGTAAAGAAAATCAAAAATTACCTGAGATAACTAATGAAATTATTGACGACGTTTCTAATAGATACGTCGAGTTATTTAATTTGATTACAGGTAGATCATTTCAACCAAGAAAATCTGTTAATATCTTAAAAGAATTAGAGGCTAATATAACTGAATTTCTATCTATTTAAATTCTGAGGAAAGAATCCCAACAAAACTTTCAATTCCCTTTATATAATTAATCAACTTAATATTTTCGTTAGGACTATGTTGATTATTATCTTTATTTACTGTAGGTACACCAACAGCAGGAATATTTAGCACATTTACAAACGGAGAAATTGGAACAGATCCACCACTTGTTCTTCTGAGCACAGGTTCTACTCCAAACGTACTTGTAAGTGCTTTAGATAACCACTTCCCGACATCACTATCTATGTCTGTTCTAAAAGCAGGGTATGATACTTTTGAGTTAAATTTTACTATTTTATCATATTTCATTCTTTCTTCCTTTGAAGGTTCATGGTCAAGTACTATATAGCCTAAATTTTTAATATGATTTTTAATTAACTCATGAAGTCTATATCCATCAGACTCAATCACAAGTCTTACATCAATTTCTGCAATACACTCTGACGGGATAATTGTTCTCACTTCATCTTCTACCCAACCAGCTCTAATTCCTTTCACATTTAATGAAGGGAATTGAATAGATTCTTGATACGAATTTCCAACTGATTCAGGTTTTTTAAACTGCATTTTATCTAACATGCTTTCCTCATCATCAGGAACATTATCTAAATATTTTTTTACTTGATCTGAAATTACAATTCCATCGTAGTATCCTTTTATTTGTACAACCCCGCTCTCATCTTTCATAGATGATAATATATTAGACATTCTAAATACAGGATTAGGAGCATAGTTGCCAAAATGGCCACTATGCTGAGGTACAATTGGTCCATATGTTTTTAAAGTAATATGTGATATTCCTCTATTTCCAAAATTTAAAGTTGGAAGGTCTGTTACATGTTGAGGGCCATCAAATATTAACAATGCATCACTTTTAAGAATGGAACTATGTTTCTTAACAGCTTCAGGGAGGCTCGGTGAACTTTTTTCCTCCTCAAAATCCATAACTAGCTTTAAGTTTAGTTTTTGACTAATATTATTAGAGTTCATAAATTTTAATGCTTGAATAAGCATCATTACTGGTCCTTTAGCATCAGATGATGCCCTTGCAAATATTCGAATATCTTTCTCCTCTAATGTTTTATAGTCAATATCTGCTATCATATTTGGATCATAGTCAATAAATTCTCCATCTTCTTTTAATTTATAAACTGGAATAAATGGATTCTCTTGATTCCACTTAGATAAATCAACAGGTTGTCCGTCTAAATGCATATAAATTAGAATTGTTTTGTAATCATCACTAATATGTTTGCTTGCTAACATTAAAGGAATAGTCTTGGTATCAAGTCTATTTATTTTAAAATCTAGGGATTTAAATTTATTTTCTGTCCAATCCATGAGTTTATAGATGTCTGATTCAAAATTTGCATCATTTGGATAGGATAAAAACTCAATAAATTCATCTAGATTTTTTATTGCTTGTTCAAATACCTCAGTCTTAAATTCTCTTTGAGAATATGATTTAATTGTAAAAGCTATTAGTATAATAAATAATATATTTTTCTTTAACATATGTTACAAGTTTAAATTTTTGATATTAATATTTTGATTCGTTTCGATATTTATTTTTTGTGAATTGCTATATTTTTTAAACCAAGTTATTTGCCTTTTTGCATAATTTCTTGTGTTTTGTTTTATTTTTTCAACTGCTACATCATATGAAATCTTATTGTCAAAATAATCAATAAATTCTTTATAACCAACTGTATTCAAAGTATTTAAATCTTTGAATTGTCTAAGATTGTATACTTCATCTTCAAGACCTTTTTCTAACATTTCATCTACTCTATTATTGATTCTTGTATACAGATGATCTCTTGAGCACTCCAAGTTTATAATAGTTATATTAAAATCTCTATTCTTATTTTTTCCACTTTTCATTGATGAAAAACTTTTGCCGGTAGATTTCATTAATTCCAGTGCTCTTAATAGTCTGACATGATTATTAAGATCAACCTTACTGTAGTATTCAGGGTCTAATTTTTTAACTTCAATTTGTAAAGATTCTATTCCTTTTTCTTCATATACAATTCTAAGATTATTTCTAACATTTTCAGAAACTTCAGGAAACTTATCTATTCCATTCATTATAGAATCAGCATACAATCCTGAGCCCCCCACTAGTATTAAATAATCTTTATATGTAAATACTTTACTTATTTTCTTAATAGCATCATCTTCATACATTCCAACATTATATTTATCATGAATACTCTTATTGTGAATAAAATGGTGTGTAACCTCCTCTAATTGTTTATTATCAGGGGGAGAGGTACCAATTTTAAGTTCTTTGTAGAATTGTCTTGAATCACAAGAAATTATTTCGGTGTTTAGTTCCTTAGCAATACTTATACTAACCTCTGTTTTACCAATTCCTGTTGGCCCAGCAATATAAATTAGATTTTTACTTGTCATCATCTAGATGTGAACCACATTGATGACAGAATATAGCTTTGTCTTTGTGAACATCACATAGACACTCAGCACAAACTCTTGTATTAACATCTATTTTTTTTCTGCTTTGAACCATTTCTGCAGAGATAATCCCGGTTGGTACGGCTATGATTCCATAACCCAATATCATTAAAACAGAGGCAAGAAACTTACCCATACCTGTTAATGGAACAATATCTCCATAGCCAACGGTAGATATCGTGCTTATACACCAGTAAATACTTTCTGGAATATTATCAAATCCTGCTTGTGGACCTTCAATAATGTACATAAGTGTTCCAAATAATATACACATAATCAAGACAAACAGAAGAAATATTATAATTTTTGCCCTGCTAACAAGAAGTGATCTATATAAGAAGTTAGATTCACCTATATATCTAGATATATGAAGTACTCTAAATATTCTAAGAATTCTCAAGGCTCTAATTGCCATCATAGTTTCAAGCTGAGCACCAATAAAAATTAATGATATGTATTTAGGAATAGTTGCAAGTAAATCTATAATTCCATAAAAACTAAATATATAATTCTTTGGATGATGAATTGAAATTACCCTCAATATATATTCAATTGTAAATAAAATAGTTATGCTCCATTCAGCAATATTTAAAATATCGTAATATTTTTCATTAATCCATCCAACTGTCTCAAGTGCAACAAGTATTACACTGATTATAATTACTATAATTAACGTAATATCAAAAACTTTACCGGCTGGAGTGTCAGCCTCATAGATGATGTCATGTATTTTTTGACGAGTCTTATTCAATGCCCGAAAATTTATATATTTCTTCCAAAGTTAGTAGTTTTTTATATCTCTTTTCAGAAATTACCCTATATACATAGTTTTTAACTTTTTTACATTCGTCTACTTTAACCACCCTAGAATTTAATTTTTTTTCAGTATTAATATTATTAAAAAGATCAAAATAGCCATAACCAATAATTCTCTCCTCTTTAAATAGGATAAATCCCTTTTCGTCTTCATTTTTTCCAGAGAAAGTAATTATGAAGTTTTTCTTATCATTAATAATCTCTGGAATATCAATTTTGTAGAACAACTTTGGATCGATATTGTTATTTATCTTGGGTTTTAAGGATTTTATTTCCTGAATTGCCTTTAAAATAGCAATATCAATACTGCCTGTTTTATGAACCTTTATTGATTTAAAATTATTTTGGACATATTTAGGTATAAACTTTTTACTTGTAAAAAGTTTAATAACCTTATTCTTTATATCCTTGCTATAATCAACATATATTAACTTTTTATTCTTATTATAAATATAAAATACCCCAATTGTATTCTCTAGATCCTGGATTGTATTTCTAAAAATAGAGCTAATACTCTCCCCAGGAAACTCAACTATGCTTTTTTTAATAATATTTTGATTAATGTCTTTTTCAATTAATATTTTTAGAAGTTCAACTGTTGCTAGGGCGTCTCCACTAGCTCTATGTCTGTCTTTAAGTGGAATACCAAGACTTCTAGATAATCTCCCAAGCTTATAAGACTCTTGCTCTGGAAGTAATTCTTGAGATAATATGACAGTACATAAAGATTTCATCGAAAATTCAAACCCTAGTCTTTTAAATTCTAGCTGAAGAATTCTGTAATCAAATTGAGCATTATGTGCTACAAGAATTGAATCAGAGGTAATTTCAATAATTCTTTTGGCTACCTCATGAAACATTGGTGCTGTTTTTACCATTTTAGAGGTTATTCCAGTAAGTTTTTCAACATATGGATGAATATCTCTTTGAGGGTTAACCAGACTAATAAACTGATCAGTTATTGCCACACCATCGAATCTGTAGGCTGCAACCTCTATAATAGATTCCTCATTAAACTTACCCCCAGTAGTTTCTAAATCAACAATTGTATACATCAATAATTTCTTTTACCAAAGATTTTGCTTCCAACTCGAATCATATTTGAGCCATTTTCTAATGCTATATCATAATCATCACTCATTCCAATTGATAAAACCTTAAATCCAGAATCAATCAAAACCATATTATCATAAATTTTTTTGATTTTTTTAAATTCTTTATCAATCAATTTATTGTCATCAGTGAATGAAGCCATTCCCATTAATCCAACAACATTAAGGTTTTTGTAGTTTTTTAAACTTTCATAAAAATTTTTAAAATTTTCTATTTGAAGTCCAAATTTTGATTCTTCTTTTGAGATCTTTAATTGGATTAAACAATCAATTTTTCTATTCTCTTTTTTTGCATGTTTATCAATTTCTTCAGCAAGAGATATTCTATCAACTGAATGAATTAAGTTTATGAACTTAGCTATATATTTTACTTTATTTTTTTGAAGATGCCCAATCATGTGCCACTCTATATTGTTGGGCAATTTGCTTTGCTTATCAACAATTTCCTGGACTCTATTTTCCCCAAATTTTAATTGGCCAGAGTTATAAGCTTCTTGAATTTCTTGAATACTTCTAGTCTTTGATACAGCTACTAAATCAGCTTTATCTTTTATTTCATTTTTAATAATTGAAATTTGCTTTTCTATACTCATAATTGACGCATTATCTCCTCAGCTACTTCAAGAGCTTGAAGACCATCTGCTAAGCTTACTTTTGAATCAGTTTTAGATTTAATAGAGTTATAGAAGTCATTTAATTCAGCCTCTATAGAATTTATACTTTGCACTTCTGGATTCTCAAAGAAAATAACTTTTTCCTCACCTAAATTATTTTTAATAATTAGTGAACTATCTGAATCAGCTTTATGTTTGTCTCTAATTTTGACAACTTGAAATTCTTTTTCTAAAAAATTTATTGAAATATAAGCATCCTTTTGAAAAATTCTAGTTTTTCTCATTTTCTTAAGAGAGACCCTACTTGATGTCAAGTTTGCAATACAACCATCTTCAAATTCTATTCTTGCATTTGCAATATCTGGAGTTGAACTAATAATAGACACTCCAGATGCATCTATTTTTTTGACTTTTGAATTATTGATATTTAAAATTATATCAATATCATGAATCATTAGGTCCATTATGACTGATACATCTGTTCCTCTAGGATTAAAGTCAGATAGTCTATGGGATTCAATAAATTTTGGATTTTTTATAAACTCTTTACAAGAGATAAATGCTTGGTTATATCTTTCAACAAAACCGACTTGACCGACAATACCCTTTTTCATTGCAAGTTCCTCTATAATTCTTGCTTCTTTTGAGTCAGTGGTTAAAGGTTTTTCAACAAAAATATGCTTCCCTTTACTTATACATTTTTCTGCTATTTCAAAATGCGTTGTTGTGGGTGAGACTACTACAGCTGCATCTATCTTATTAATAAGGGAGTCAAAATCTTTAAAAAAAGTATACCCTTTTTCTTTAGATAATTTTTCAGAATTAGAGACATCTGTATCATGAAACCCTACAAGTTCAAAATCTGAGTTGTTTAATATGCTTAAATGGATCTTCCCTAGATGTCCAGCTCCAATTACACCAACCTTAATCATTTGCTAAAAATACAATCTTCTTTTGGAATTTTCGACTATTAATTTAATATTAGTGATTGTGGAGGATAACTTTAAATTTCATGGTAGGAGGAGGATACTCGCTTCAGAGCTTAAGAAAAAAGGGATTCTTAATAATCAAATAATTAATTCAATTGAAACTATTCCACGTCATTTATTTATTGACCCTGGACTTTCTGAACAAGCATATATTGATAAGGCTCTACCAATTGATTCAAATCAAACTATATCGCAACCATATACTGTAGCTTTTCAGACTCAACTATTGAATCCTATTCCAGGAGAAAAAATTTTAGAAATTGGAACCGGCTCTGGATATCAAACTTCAATTCTAGATTTTTTAAAAACAGATGTATATACGATTGAAAGAAATCATAATCTGTTTAGATCAACCTCAAAGCTTTTTAAAAAATTAAATATTAATCCAGTTAAATTTAAATATGGTGATGGTTATAAGGGCTTGATAGATGACTGTCCTTTTGATGGAATTATAGTGACAGCTGGTTCACCCTATGTTCCAGAAAATCTATTAAAGCAACTAAAGATAGGAGGTAGAATGGTAGTTCCAATTGGTAAAAAGACTCAAGTTATGACTAAAATTACTAGAATTAGTGTGAACGATTTTAAAAAAGAAACTTTTGGTGATTTTAAGTTTGTTCCAATGCTAGATAAGAAGGATTAGTTATTAAAGTTCTTCTTAATCCTCTTTAAGCTTATCTTACTTTCTCTGTCTTTTATTACATTTCTTTTGTCAAACTCTCTTTTTCCTTTTGCAACTGAAACATTAAGCTTTGCAATCCCTTTTTTACTTATAAATAATGATGTAGCAACAACTGTAATCCCAGCATCCTTAACTTGTTTTTGAATTTTTTTTAATTCTTGTTTATTTAACAATAATTTTCTTCTCCTCTTTGGATTATAATTGATTTCACTGGAGTTCTTATATTCGTCAACATGCATATTGACAACAAAGAGCTCATCACCACTGAATTCACAATAGGAATTATTCAATGATGCCTTAGAGTTTCTAATTGATTTAATTTCATTACCAGTTAAAACTATACCACATGTATATTTATCCAATAATGAATAATCGTATTTAGCTTTCTTGTTATTAATGTTTACTGAATTATTCACTATGTAAAATTACAAATTTGAAAATGAATAATATTAAGAAAGAGTATTGGCTAAATAAAGATGATTTATATTTTATAATAATGGATCTAATGGACTATTCTAAACAATAAAAATTGTTTATAACTAGTTGATTTATATAATAGGAAACGAATAAACTCGAGTGCCTATTTTATTAATTTAGCACTTTATAAAATTATGAACAATCAAGATCAAATCTTTAATCTTATTAAAGAAGAAAAAAATAGACAGCTTGGAGGATTAGAATTAATTGCATCTGAGAACTTTACTAGCGATAATGTAATGAAAGCAACAGGATCAATTCTTACTAATAAATATGCAGAAGGTTACCCTGGTAAACGATACTATGGTGGATGTGAAGTTGTAGATAAAATTGAAAATATTGCTATTGATCGCTTAAAGACCCTCTTTGACGTCGAATATGCAAATGTTCAGCCTCATTCTGGTTCACAAGCTAACACAGCAGTATTTGATGCTTTTTTGAAGCCTGGAGACAAAATTCTTGGTCTTGATTTAGCTCATGGAGGTCATTTAACTCATGGTTCAAATGTCAATTTTTCAGGAAAAATATATAACTCAAACTTCTATGGGGTCAATAATGATGGAGTATTCGATTATGAAAAAATCCTTGAAAGAGCAAAAGAAGTAAAACCTAATCTAATAATTGTAGGAGCTTCAGCATACTCTCGAGACATTAACTTTTCTAAATTCAGAGAAATTGCTGATGAAGTTGGTGCATTTCTTCACGCTGATATTGCTCATCCTTCAGGTCTAATAGCTAAAGGCTTTCTTAGTGATCCAGTACCTCATTGTCATGTGATTACATCCACAACTCATAAAACACTAAGGGGACCAAGAGGAGGTATAATGATGATGGGTAAAGATTTTGATAATCCATTCGGTCTAAGATTAAAAAATGGAAATTTAAAGAGAATGTCATCTATTTTAGATTCTGCTATATTTCCTGGAAATCAAGGAGGACCTTTGGAGCATGTAATTGCGGCAAAAGCTATTGCTTTTGGAGAAGCTTTAGATCCTCAATTTAAAAAATATATAAATCAAGTAATTTTAAATGCTTCTAAACTATCTAAAAATTTAATCGATCTTGGTTATAATATAGTTTCGGGAGGTACAGATAATCATCTTTTGTTAATTGATTTAAGAAATAAAGATATATCAGGTAAAGATGCTGAGAGGGTTCTTGGAGAATCAAATATTACAGTAAATAAAAACATGGTTCCTTTTGATGATAAGTCACCTTTTGTTACAAGTGGAATAAGAATTGGGACACCGGCAATTACAACTAGAGGGCTTACTGAAAATGATATGGATTTTGTTGCTGAATCTGTTGATTCATCAATTGTAAATAGTGAAGATCATATAATTTTATCTGATATAGGTAAAAAAGTTGAGTCTTACATGAAAGATAGACCTTTGTTTTCTGCTACTTAGAGACAATCTTTACCTCGAAAAGTTTATCCCAGTTTTTTCCAGTTACATACATTTTTTGATTTATAAAGGCTATCCCATTCATAACATCTAAATTAGGATTCTGTGTTACTCTATCTCTTATTCCTGAAAAGTCAATTACTTTCTCTACTATTCCATTAGATGGATTTATCACTATGACAACATCTCGATTAAACTGATAGGTATTAGCGTAAATTTTTCCATCAATAAATTCTAATTCATTTATATTTTTAATTCTGGATTTATCAGTTAATACGTCAATATAACTTATCTCTTTAAGAGTCATAGGATCTAAAATCCATATTTTACTTGTTCCATCAGACTTATAGATAAATTCTCCATCATTACATAAACCCCAACCTTCATTACTTTTCGAATAATTAAATGTTCCAATTTTATTAAAATCTAGGTCATAAATAAATCCAATATTATTCTTCCATGTAAGTTGATAAATCTTATCCTTTAGAATTGTTAATCCTTCTGCAAAATACTCGTAATCAAGATTAATAATATTCAGTATCTCTCCACTTCTATAATCTATTTTTCTTAAAGTTGATTTACCATTTAACCCAGTACTCTCATATAGTTGATTATTGTAAAATTCTAATCCTTGAGTATAAGCGTTTTGATCATGTTTATATTCATTTACAACTTCATAGGACATCAACTCAGGTTTTATATTAGAGTAAATATCGAATCTTTTTGCAATAGAAATTACTTCATTATCAGAGTAAATATCAACGGAAGCTGTATTTTCACCGACTTTATAATTAATTAATCTAATATTATTTTTTACTTTTTCACCGTTCAAATAATAATGGACTGAATCAATAATCTTTTTACCTGTTGAGCTAACGCTTATTGATATTTCGTCATTAACTGAAATTTTTGTATTAGAAGATTTAATCTGAATTTTAAATTCACTTGTTGCATTAGTGTTACAATTAAGTATTAATAAAAAGAAGAAAAAAACAATACTATGCTTCATGAATTAAATTTATTACTAATATATTTAATAAATAATGAGTAAGGTAATTTTAATTACAGGAACATCATCAGGTTTTGGAAAATCAATTGCTGAAAAACTTCACTCCCAAGGTCATACTGTTATTGGAACCTCTAGAAATGGCGATAAAATTAACTCAATATTCAAGACGATGAAACTTGACATAAATAACTATGAAATGTCAAAGAGTTTAATAAATAAAATTATTGAGTCTCATGGAAGAATAGACATACTGATAAATAATGCTGGCATTAATATTACAGGTCCTCTTGAAACTACTGATATGTCTGATTTTAAAAAGTTGTTTGAAACTAATTTTTTTAGTCATATTAATATGATTCAAAATGTTCTACCTAATATGAGATCAAACAATCAAGGATTAATAATTAATATTACATCTATAGCTGGCTATCTTGGATTACCATTTTGGGGAGCTTATTGTGCTTCAAAATCCTCTTTTAATATCATAGCTGAAAGTTTAAATATTGAGCTTAAAAAACACAATATTAATGTAGTTAATATTGCTCCAGGAGATTATAAAACAGAAATTGCTTCTAATAGAGTGGATAGGGTAGATCCTAATTCACCATATTTTAAAGAATATAAAAAAGTTATAGATAGTGTTAATAGTAAGATGCAGCATGGAAGAGATCCAATAGAAGTTGCAGAATTAGTCTCAAAAATTATTAACAAACAAAACCCAAAAATTAATTACCTTGTTGGAGGATTTCTTGAAAAAAAAA
>CESF01038595.1_pt1 | contig 10612 bp, 12 predicted proteins | sample 356331 | NCBI WGS metagenome assembly CESF01 (sample SAMEA2621779, study PRJEB7988) | marine metagenome | biome: marine biome (ENVO:00000447); feature: surface water layer (ENVO:00002042); material: "saline water (ENVO:00002010), including plankton (ENVO:xxxxxxxx)" | depth 5 m
AAAGATACTGCAAATTATTTTATTAAAAATAACAAGGAGTTTATGTTTGATGCAGAACATTTCTTTGATGGTTATAAAAATAATAAAAATTATGCGCTATCTTGTTTAAAAGCTGCATATGATAATGGTGCAAGATGGATTGTTCTTTGTGATACAAACGGAGGAACACTACCGCAAGAAATAAGTGAAATTGTTTCAGATGTGTCGAAAATAATTCCAAATGATCATTTAGGAATACATGCGCATAATGATACTGGAAATGCTGTAGCAAATTCTCTTGCTGCCGTCTTGGCTGGAGCGAGGCAAATCCAAGGTACTTTGAACGGTTTAGGTGAAAGGTGTGGTAATGCTAACTTAGTATCAATTATACCGACACTAATTCTTAAAGAATTTTTTAACAAAAGTTTTGAAATAAATATTAATAAGTCAAAATTAAAAAAACTGACAAATTGCTCAAGATTGTTGGATGAAATATTAAATAAAACATCAAATAAACATGCACCTTATGTCGGAGCATCCGCATTTGCTCACAAAGGAGGTTTGCACGTATCTGCTGTTAAAAAAGATCCTAAAACATACGAACATATTAAACCAGAACTAGTTGGAAACGAAAGATCAATTGTAGTTTCTGATCAGGCTGGAAGATCAAATATTTTATCGAGGTTAGAAAAATTAAATATTAAAATAAATAAAGATGATCCTAAAATTCAAATTATTTTAGATGAAGTTAAGGATAGAGAATTTACAGGATACTCTTATGATGGAGCTGATGCTTCTTTTGAATTGTTAACTAGACGATTGTTAGGAGAAGTTCCAAATTATATACAAATTAAAAATTATGAAGTAAAAATTATTAAAGATGAGAAACAAAAAAGTATAAATTCAGTTGCAAAGGCGTATCTGATTATTGATGGAAAAGAAATTCTATGTGAAGGCGAAGGTAACGGACCAGTTAATGCACTTGATCAAGCAATAAGATCAAATCTAGATAAAATTGGTAAATATTCTAATTATCTTAAAGATTTAAAACTCGTTGATTATAAGGTTAGAATCTTAAATACTGGAACCAATGCTACTACTCGAGTATCAATAGAAAGCTCTGATGATAAAGGCAAAAACTGGTTTACAATAGGGGTGTCACCTAACATTATCGAAGCATCATTTAGAGCTTTGCTTGACAGCATAGATTATAAGCTTTTTAAGGAAAATGCTCCCTCAAGTAGCAATTGACATTAGTTTTTTGATATCTATAAATCCAGTTTTTATTAATGACAAAAAGAATTAAATCTAAACACAAAGTTGACAGGAGACTTGGAGCAAACATTTGGGGAAGGCCCAAAAGTCCATACAATTCTAGAGCATACGGTCCCGGGCAACATGGCCAAAGGTCATCAGCCAAACCTTCAGATTACAAAGTGCAGTTGCAAGCAAAGCAAAAATTAAAAAACTATTATGGAAATTTAAACGAAAGACAATTTCGAAACTTATATAGAGAAGCAGACAGAAGAAAAGGAAATACGGGAGAAAATTTAGTTGGTTTATTAGAAAGTAGATTGGACGCAGTTATTTACAGAGCAAAATTTGCAACTACAGTTTTTCAAGCCAGACAATTAATTAATCATGGACATGTTAAGGTAAATGGCAAAAGAGTGAATATTTCTAGTTTTAAATTGAATGATAAAGATGAAGTTGAGATAAAAGAAACTTCCAAGCAACTTTCATATGTTTTGGCATCAACCCAGCTTAAAGAACGTGATGTTCCAGAATACATTGTAGCTGATCACAAAAAAATGACAGCAAAACTAGCGAGAGTTCCACAGTTTGATGAGATCCCATATCCAGCGATCATGGAACCAAATTTAGTAGTTGAATATTACTCTAGATAATTATTTTTTAAATTCTACACCTTTGTCTTCAAAAAGTTTCTGAAGCTCTGCTTTTTCAAACATTTCTTTTATGATGTCACAACCTCCAACAAACTCTTCATCTACATATAACTGAGGTATTGTAGGCCAGTTACTGTACTCTTTAATTCCATTTCTTATTTCTTCATCTTCATAAACGTTTATAGCTGTGAATTTAACTTCAAGGTGTTTTAAGACGTTGGATACAGCCATTGAAAATCCACACTGAGGCATATCTGGAGTACCTTTCATGAACAAAACAACTTTATTATTTTTAATTATCTCATCTAATTGTTTATTTATTTCTGACATTTATTTTTCCTCAGTTATTAAAGCTAGAGCATGAAGCTCAGCTCCCATTTTGCCTTTAAGAGCTTTATAAACCATTTGATGCTGTTGTACACGGTTTTTACCTTTGAACTTTGACGACCTTATTTTTGCTGAAAAATGGTTATCATCACCCGCAAGATCTTGGATTTCGATATCCGCATCTGGAAAACCCTCTTTTAATAAATTTTCAATTTCAGTCTGCTTAATAGCCATAAAATTAATTATTATACTTGTAGAACCATTGTTTGTTTATTTCACTTAATTCTTTTAAATCAAATTTCAAGTCATCATCTATAAAAATTTTTTCTGAGGTTTTTCCAATATTTTTAAAAAAAATATCTATATCTTTAAGGTAGTTTTCAAAACTTTGTTTATTTTGCTCATTAACCTCAACGATATATCGAGATTGATCCTCACCAAATAAATACTTAACTCTATCCAAGGCTTTTTTATGGGTTTTTAAATTAAATCCAATATTTGAAGCTATACTCATTTCTAACAAACACAAAATTATTCCACCTGATGAAACGTCATGACATGCGTCAATTAAATCTTTGTCTATTAAAGACTTAACTGCTTTCCCATTTTTTAACTCTATATTTAAATCAATAGGTGGTGGCGGCCCTTTCTTTAAATGCAAAAGGTCATAACAAAGAACACTTTGTTCCAAATGGCCTTTTGTTCTTCCTAAAACATAAATATCACTGTTTTTGTTTTTAAACTTAAAGCTTTTTACTTTGGAAATATCTTTGACTAAACCAACACCACCAATAGTTGGTGTAGGGTTGATTCCAACTCCATTAGTTTCATTATATAAAGAGACATTTCCAGATATGACTGGATAATTTAATTTATTACATGCTTCTGCCATTCCTTTAATGACTCCTACAAATTGTCCCATAATTTCAGGTTTTTCTGGATTACCAAAATTTAGGCAATTTGTTATTGCAATAGGTTCTGCTCCTACGGCACAGAGGTTTCTGTATGTTTCACATACAGCTTGCATTCCACCAGTGTACGGGTGAGCATTACAATACCTGGGAGTACAATCTACTGTAGCCGCAATAGCTTTTTTATTGTTACCATGAACTCTAATTACTGCAGCATCTCCACCTGGAACTTGCGCAGTATCACACATTACCATGTGGTCATATTGTTCCCATACCCAGGATTTATCTGCTTGATTTGGATGAGATAATAGTCTTTTAATTATTTGTTCTATATTTATATTGTCCAATTTTTTTTCTATATCAATATGTTCTGGTTTTTTTATTTCTACCCAATCTCTTTTGTATTTTGGCGCCTCATCAGCTAAGGCTGAAATCGGGATGTCACATACAGTTTTACTATCAAATTTTAAAGTTAAATTTTTTGAATCGGTTAAAATACCAATGACTGAAAAATCTAAGTCCCATTTTTTAAAGATTTTTTCTGCTTCTTTTTCTTTTCCATTTTTTAAAACAATCAACATTCTTTCCTGACTTTCTGAAAGCATCATTTCATAAGGTGTCATACCCGTTTCTCTACATGGAACTTTATTTAAATTTAACTCGATACCTATATTTCCCTTTGAGGCCATCTCGACAGATGAAGATGTTAAACCGGCAGCACCCATATCTTGAATAGAAACTATAGTATCAGTTTGCATTAATTCTAGACAAGCTTCTAACAAAAGTTTTTCGGCAAATGGATCCCCCACTTGAACAGTTGGTTTTTTTGATTCTGAATCTGAATCAAATTCTTGAGATGCCATAGAAGCTCCATGAATGCCATCTCTTCCAGTTTTTGATCCAACATAAATTACAGGATTTCCAACCCCACTAGCAATGGAGTAGAAAACTTTATTTTTTTTCGCTAACCCAATATTCATCGCATTTACTAATATATTGCCGTCATAACAATTATCAAATTCAACTTCACCACCAACCGTAGGTACACCAATACAATTTCCATATCCTGCAATACCAGCAACTACACCGTTTAGTAGATGTTTTGTTTTCGGATGATCTGGTGAACCAAAACGAATTGCATTTAAATTTGCTATAGGTCTAGCACCCATTGTAAACACATCTCTTAAAATACCACCAACCCCTGTAGCAGCACCTTGGTAAGGTTCAATGAACGATGGATGATTATGACTTTCAATTTTAAAGATCGCAACATCTCCATCATCGATATCAACAACTCCTGCATTTTCACCAGGGCCTTGAATGACTCTGTTATTTTTAGTAGGCAATGTTCCCAACCAAACACGTGATGATTTATAAGAACAATGCTCATTCCACATTGCAGAAAAAATACCAAGTTCAGTAATATTTGGTTTTCTTTCTATAAGTTCTAAAATTTTTTGATACTCAGTTTTAGTTAATCCATGTTGTATAGCTAAATTTAAATTTACATCGCTCATTAATTAATCAAAGATTGAAAAATACCTGAACCATCTGTTCCACCCAAAATATTTTCTACACATCTTTCTGGGTGTGGCATCATTCCTATTATATTTTTTTTTTTGTTAACAATTCCCGCAATATTTAAACAAGAACCATTTGGGTTACCATAATCGTTTATTTTCGAATTCTCATCGCAATATTTAAATACAATTTGATTATTTTGCTCTAATTCATTTAAAGTTTTTTTATCAGCAAAATAATTTCCTTCATTATGAGCTATTGGAACTTTGATCTTTTCATTTTTTTTATATTTAGAAGTGAAGGGTGTTGAATTATTTTCAACTAATAAATTTACATACTTACATATGAATTTTAGTTTTTTGTTTCTAAGCAGTGCTCCTGGTAACAATCCTGTTTCAGTTAATATTTGAAATCCATTACAAATTCCAATTATATACCTATCTTCTTTTGCATGTTTAATAACTTCGCTCATTATGTTAGATTTTGATGCCATACTTCCACATCTTAAATAGTCACCATATGAAAAACCCCCGGGCAAAACAACCAAATCAGATTTCGGCATTTCTTTTTCTTGGTGCCAAACCATTTTAGTTTGTAATTGAAATTTTTCTAATGCAACTTTAACATCTCGATCACAATTGGAACCAGGAAAAACTATGACATTAGCTTTCATTAAATTTTATTAAATTTAAAGTTTTCAATTGTTTGATTTGCTAAGAGTTTTTCACATGATGATTTGACAATTTTTAAAGCTTTTGCTTCATCATTTTCATCAACCTCCAGTATAAAGTATTTTCCCTGACGAACATTCTTAATTGAAGAAAGACCAATATCTCCAAGGGCATTTTCAACAGCTTTTCCTTGTGGATCTAACACTTCTGTCTTAAGTGTAACAAAAACTTCGAACTTCAATTTATTTTTTTTTCAGTTTAATAGTTTTAGAAATTCCTGATTTGATTTCCATAATGTTACTGCCTTCTGGCATGATTCCTAATCTTTTTGCAACTTCTGTATATGCCTCAACCAGTCCACCTAACCCTTTTCTGAAACGATCTTTGTCTAATTTTTTTTCATCTTTGGAATCCCACAATCTACACGTGTCTGGACTAATTTCGTCCGCAAGAATGATCTTGCTGTCATCTGCATTCCACACTCTTCCAAATTCTAGCTTAAAATCAACAAGCTTTATACCAACTCCTCTAAATAATCCGTTAAGGAAATCATTAATTCTAAAAGCGGTCTCTGTAGCATGGGCAATTTCTAAATTTGTTGCCCAGCCGTTTATATCGATATGCTCCTCAGTAACTAACGGGTCATCTAGATCATCATTTTTATAATAGTACTCAATTATTGGTCTTTTGAGAATAGTACCCTCTGCTACACCCAGTCTTGTAGACATTGAACCTGCAGAAATATTTCTTATTACAAATTCAATAGGGAGTATCTCGCAGTTTTTAATTAATTGCTCTCTCATATTTAAGCGTTTTATTAAGTGTGTCTCAATACCAATTTCATTTAATTGATTGAAAAGAAATTCTGAAATTCTATTATTTAAAACACCCTTGCCTTCAATTACTGCCTTTTTTTTATTATTAAATGCTGTCGCATCATCTTTAAAATATTGTACCAAAGTATTTCTTTCAGGACCTTCGTAAAGAATTTTGGCTTTACCTTCATATATTTTTTTTCGTCTCATTATTTTAAAACTCTCCTCAAGATATAATTAATATATCTTTTATGATAATTTATATCAAATAGCTGCTTTAGCTCTTTTGGACTTAAATTTTCTTTTATCAATAAATCTCTCTTTAAGTTTTCATAGAAATCTTCATTTTGATCCCATGTTTTCATAGCATTCTTTTGAACAACTTTATATGCATTTTCTCTTTTAACACCTTTTTGAGTTAGTTTTAACATAACGCCTTGCGAAAAAATCAAACCTTTAAATTTATTTAAATTATTTTCCATATTCTTAGGGTGGACAATTAAATTAGCAATTACATTATTTAATCTTGTTAAAAGAAAATCTAAAGTAACCGTAGCATCTGGGCCAATATTCCGTTCTACACTTGAGTGAGAAATATCTCTTTCATGCCATAAAACTATATTCTCCATGCTCGGAATTGAATAACTCCTTACCAGTCTTGCTAAACCAGTAATATTTTCAGATAAAACTGGATTTCTTTTATGCGGCATCGCTGATGACCCCTTTTGTCCTGATGAAAAGAATTCTTCGGCCTCTAAAACTTCAGTTCTTTGAAGGTGCCTTACTTCTGTTGCAAGTCGTTCAGCTGAACTGGCTATTAGTGCCAAAACATTAAAATAATATGCATGTCTATCCCTCGGAATAATTTGTGTTGAAATTAATTCTGGTTTTAATTTTAATTTTTTAGCGACAAATTTTTCAACATTTGGTCCTAAGTGAGCAAAGGTTCCCACGGCTCCTGAAATTGAACAAGTCGATATTTCATCAATTGCTTGCTCTAGCCTTTTTTTGTTTCTTTTAAATTCAGCGTAGTAAGTTGCAATCTTAAGACCAAAAGTAATTGGTTCAGCATGTATACCATGACTTCTACCTATGGTAATTGTATTTTTATATTTTTTTGACTTAATTTTTAAAGTTTTTAAAAGTTTATCAATATCTTGAATTAATATTTTTCCAGATTGCTTAAGTTGCAAATTAAAACATGTATCCAAGACATCAGAAGAAGTCATGCCTTGGTGAAGATATTTGGCCTCTGAACCCACGGTTTCTGCAATAGATGTAAGAAAAGCTATCACGTCGTGCTTTGTTTTTTTTTCAATATCATCAATTCTCTTAATGTTAATCTTGGATTTTTTTCTTACCTTTGCTGCCACACCTTTTGGAATGATTTTATATTTTTCCATTGCTTGAGCGGCATAAATTTCGATATCTAGCCAAATTTTAAATTTATTCATTGGCTCCCATATCTGAGCCATTTCTTTTCTTGAATACCTAGGAATCATTTTTGTATTTTATTATGAAATTGTAAAAATTTCATATCCATTATTAGTTATACCCACAGTGTGTTCAAATTGTGCTGATAAAGATTTGTCTTTAGTAACCGCGGTCCAACCATCATTTAAAACTTTAGTATCACACTTGCCAGCGTTGATCATTGGCTCTATAGTAAATACCATTCCTTCTTGTAACTTTGGACCAGTCCCCTTTTTTCCATAATGAAGAATATTTGGCTCTTCATGAAATGCTCTTCCAACACCATGGCCACAGAAATCTCTAACAACTGAATACCCTTTTTTTTCAACATAAGTTTGAATCTCATTTCCGATATCACCGAGATGAATTCCAGGCTTTAATATTTTGATAGATCTGTTCAGTGCTTCTCTTGTGGTTTCAACTAAATTTTTTGCTTTAATAGAAACTTTACCTACACAAAAAGTTCTAGACGTATCTCCATGAAAACCATCAACTAAAGATGTAACATCAACATTAATAATATCACCATTTTTTAAAATTTTGTCGCAAGGTATGCCGTGGCAAACAACATGATTTACAGAAGTGCAAATAGATTTTGGAAAACCTCTGTAGAAAAGGGGCGCAGAGCATGCATTGTGTTTCTGTAAAAAATGAACGCACATTTCATCAATTTCTTGAGTTGATATACCTGGTTTAATTTTATCTGTTATATAGTCCAAGCATTTGGCGGATATTTTTCCTGCATCTCTTAATTTTGCAAACTCATTAGGATAATATTTGTTAAATTTAATCATTAAATTTTGACTTTAATTTTATTACTTATTGATATTTCGTTCTCATTAACTTTGCAAGAATATGCAATAATTTTAACACCGAATTTTTTTGCTTTTTTTATCTCATTATAATAATTTAGATCTATATCATCTGCAATTTTCATAATTTTTATATCTTCTCTTTGTATCAAAAATAATAAATAACTTTCATAACCTTTTCCAATTGCCTCTTGTAGATGCACTAAGTGTTTTTTACCTCTGGCAGTTACTGCATCAGGAAACTCTGAAGTTTCTTTCTCTCTAGATAAAGTAACATTTTTAACTTCTAAGAATGCTTTATTACTTTTATTTTCAAGCATAAAATCAAATCTTGTCTCTTTTGAAAATTTTACTTCTCGTTTAATGGAAGTAAATTTTTTTAGCTCAACTATCTTTTTATTTTGCAACGCTTCTTCTACTATACGATTTGCTCTATGAGTATTAACTCCAACGTTACTTTTTTTATCATTTATAATTTCTAAGGTGAATTTTAATTTACGATTAGGGTTGTCGCTTTTGGAAATCCACGCATCATTATACTCATTTAAAAGGCCCAGCATTGAGCCAGAGTTAGGACAATGTGCTGTTATTTTTTTTTTCTTTAAGATTACATCCGCAAAGAATCTTTTGTATCTTTTTACAAATTTAACATATATTAAACTAGGAATTATTTTCATATGGAGTTTAAAAAAGAATTTACAGCAGGTATTATAATAATTGGCAATGAAATTTTATCGGGAAGAACTGTTGATAAAAATACTTCTTTTATTGCTACGTGGTTAAACGATAGGGGTATTAGCGTTGAAGAGACAAGAGTCATCCCTGATAAAGAGAAAATTATAATTGATACAGTTAGAGAACTGAAACGTAAGTTTGCTTATATATTTACTACAGGTGGAATTGGTCCAACACATGATGATATTACAGCTGAATCAATATCAAAAGTATTTGGTCAAAAATATCAATATCATCCTGAGGCCTACAAAATTTTAGAAAAATTTTATAAAAATCAAGACTTTAATGATGGTAGAAAAAAAATGGCAAAAATGCCAGAGCATGCAAAATTAATACCAAACCCTAAAACCTTTGCAGCTGGCTTTTACGTAGAAAATGTTTTTGTGCTACCCGGTGTGCCAAGTATTCTCCAAGCTATGATCCCACAATTAGATAATATTATAAAAACTGGAAAAAAAATTTTATCATCTTCTATTGATACAGGCCTAAGAGAAAGTCTTGTAGCGGAGGGGCTATCGAGGTTACAAGATAAATATAAGAATATAGATATTGGTAGTTACCCATACTTTAAAGAGAAACCAGGAACAGTTTTGGTGCTAAGAACTACAGAAAAAGAGCTTTTGAAAAAATGTGAAGAAGAGGTAAAAAAATTAGTTCTTTCGTTGAGTTAACAAAATAATTCTAATTTATTTTGAATTATTTATTTATATTAAAAAAAGGTATTAAATTTTGTTAGAAGTTTTTAAAATAAACAAAATTCCAAAAAAAAAATGGAGTTCAGAATATGCGCTAAATACTAAGCCACGATTATCTACCTTCTTCTTTCTTTGTTTAGGGTTATTTTTATTTGGATTGGGAGAGGGTTTATTATTATTATCTACAACAGGTAATTCCCCTTGGTCTGTCCTTGCTGAAGGAATTTCTAATTTAAGTGGTTTTACAATAGGAGCATCAACTTTTTTTATAAGTATTTGTGTACTTTTTTTATGGTTTTTTTTGAGTCAAAAACCAGGCATTGGAACTCTAATGAATATTATTATTATTGCTGTAGTTATAGATTTAACATTAAACACTTTTGAGTCACCTTCATCTGTTTTTTTTCAATATATATTATCTATAGTTTCAGTTTTGCTTGTAGGGTTAGGGAGTGGTATTTATTTAATATCAAATCTAGGTCCAGGACCACGAGATGGTTTAATGACGGGGTTAACAAGAGTTACAAATTTTCCAATTGCATTTGTGCGTGCTTCGATAGAGATATCTGCTGTTTTAATAGGATGGTACCTTGGTGGAACCGTTGGTTTGGGGACTTTAATTTTTGCTCTTGGAATAGGACCTGCGGTAGCAGCCAGTTTATTAGTTGTAAACAGAATTTAATTAAAGTTGCAATTAAGTATATAATTCAATAATAAATATTTAAGTGCCCTCGTGGTGGAATTGGTAGACACAAAGGACTTAAAA
>CESF01050123.1_pt1 | contig 10598 bp, 17 predicted proteins | sample 356331 | NCBI WGS metagenome assembly CESF01 (sample SAMEA2621779, study PRJEB7988) | marine metagenome | biome: marine biome (ENVO:00000447); feature: surface water layer (ENVO:00002042); material: "saline water (ENVO:00002010), including plankton (ENVO:xxxxxxxx)" | depth 5 m
CAGTCAGGAGTGTAAATATGCTGATGAGAATCAGTTTCGTTTGCGTGAGTTGCCTGATGAGGCCTTGTCGCTGCTGAACGGGGGTCCTAGCCGCGCTTGTTCAGCGCAGTGGCTCCAGGGCGTTCGATGTGTGTTGGTCGATGCTTTGTTCGGTCGGAGCAATGTCTCCTCCCTCAGTTATTGAGCTCGAATCCTGTGGCCCGCAGAAAGTCGTTATTTCGGTAACGAGCGAAGATGCTTATGATCACCCATGCACTGAATCATTTTCGCGCGATAGAAGTTCAGTCGCTACTTGTTCGATTTTAATGGACAAGATTTGGGTATCTTTTGTGTATGCCGAATCGCTCGAATGCATGGCGCAAAGTCGAAAAGTTTGCTGATATTTATTCAGGTTGAATTAAGTGATAGAGAACACATGATCCAATTGATTCAAAGCGGTATCGCCAATCGCGGCAAGTCATTTCTTGCTTCAATCGTGTTGGCCTTATTTGTTTTTGGTGTTGTGCAGATGCTTAGTACCGCTTGAGTGCCAGCTTCTTTTGCTGGTCTGGGAACCTGGATAGGCTTTATCACGAGTCGTCTGGTTGTTTTGGGCTTGAGGTGTTGAGAAGCTGTATTGGGCTTTAACGGCTTGGCAATCCACCACTGCTAGGAGGGTGTCAGCGTGTTGAGCTACTGAATAAAAACATGCGTGTGGAGCAGATTTGATGCAGAGTTAGTGCGGTCAGCACAACCAATAGCCGTGCACGAACTTTTGTTGATTGCCCAGCTGATTGCCTCTGATGATTCAACTTTTCAAGCTTGGGTTGATAGTCGGACCCCTGAGGAGCTCTGCGAGATCTACAGAGACGGCATGATTCCTGCCAATATGCTGCCGGGCGGTCGCGCTGACACACCCTGCGGTTTCGGCAATGTCGATGACCCTATGGATTACGTTCCTCGCTGATTGATTGCTTGAGTTTTTCGTTAGCGAACTGGCGGTGCGCATCGACGCCAGCCGACCTGAACCATATGCCTCCAGGTCTCACTGGCGATCTGGTTCGATAACTTTCGCCTTGATTGAGGGACTGGTGGTTGTGGACGAACCCATGTGTATGTCCTCAACTCCACCCACTGCCCAGGAGTCATTGACGAGTCGGTCTTGAACTGCACAAGCAGTTGTTGGTCACCATTTACGAGCCAGCCTTCTCCACCAGGCTTGTTCAATGGTTCAAACGGATTTAAGCATTGGTCCAACATGAATAGAAGTCTGGCTTCGCCGGGATCTCAGCTGTCGTTGAATGTCTTCAACTCAGCACGTTTGTCATCACTCGCTGCATCCGCGATTGTGGCAAATTTCCATGGATGCTTGATCGAACCTGTTGCTGTTTCTAGCTATCAAGGGTGTGTTGCCCATGAGATATGCAAACTCTTCTGATGATCAGCCTTCTGATGATTGGCGTTGATGGGCCGGTCACACCCTCTGAACTCAGTCAAGATCTTCAGAATGGAATTTTGGCTGAGGAGCCCAGACTGAGCTCATCGGCTTGGACTGGTGGTCCAGAAGACAACATGTGGACAGGTGGTGAGCAATAGTTTCATGATGGGTTGCTTCGCCCTGCGAAATCAATCTGTCTTCCTGCCTCCTTTCACGATAGAAAGTCTTTTTTTGAATTCCCATATCTTTTTCATTTTCAATTTAATATGCTTTGGAGGCCTTGACGCCTTGATAGCTTTTTGTTTTGCGCGCTAATGGCCGCTGACAGATCTAAAAAATTTGGCTATAGATAACTTAGGGATCTTGGTGGTCAGTAATTAATAATAAATCTGATGATTTCAAAGTAAACTCTATAATTGATACAGCCAGTACACAGCCTGAGCAGACTTCCTTGTCTTGGACCCCACAAGCGATTGCGTTATCTGTACTCCTGTTTGTTGCTGCGGGGTTTTTGGAAGTCGGTGGAGGTTGGCTCGTTTGGCAAAGTGTCAGGGAAGGGAAAAATTGGGCTTATGCCGCGTTTGGAGTGATGGCATTGATTAGCTATGGATTTGTGCCTTGTTTGCAGCCCACTTCCGACTTCGGTAGGATTTATGCAATCTATGGTGGATATTTTATCGTTCTAGCATTTCTCTGGGCCAGGCAATTTGATGGCTACTTGCCGGATCTTGGTGATGTAATAGGTGTGGGGATTGCACTTCTTGGTGTTTTTGTGATTACGCTGTGGCCTCGTTAATCTCTGTCAACGTGATTCGCTATTAGTTCGAGTATTGGTTCAGCAGTAATCTTCAGTTGTTATGTTTGATTGTCGGTGATTGAGAATTCTTTTTTGACGGTTTTCATATGCTGCCTCAGATTTATGGTTCTTCTTGATGGCGTCTGGATCCCATCTGTGCACGCCATAAATCAACCATTTCTCGTGCACGTGTATGAGCGGAGAGCTCTCGGCTGCTAACACCCTTGCGGTATGTCTGGTCGAGAAGCTGATCCAGCCAATCGAGAGCCGCTTCATCAAGATGCCATTCTGTGGAGTATTGACTCATCTTTGTTCACGCTGTTGTTGTTGATGCAACATGTCATTGCTAAGAGCCTTGACTGCTTGAGTTGGCGAAGTTAGCTGCTGACCAGTTTTCATGACTCGTTGGTTTTTTATCTGTTCTGATACTCTTGAATGAGTTCTTGCACTGCTACTTCAGTTTCTCTTTTTTTGAATTCTTCGAGAGTCTCAATTTTCATTAGTTGCAAGTCAAAAAGCAGTTCGATCACTGCGCCACCATTGCACTCTTCGGACGAGTATCCTTCTGCGGAGTGAAGTGATTTCGCGAGGTAATCGCTCAATTCATTTTCCATTGATTGATCTTTTCTGGAATTATATACTGTCCATGGGCTAATGACATTAATTGAACTCAAGAGGTGATCTGAGCTATGTATTGAGCTTATAGTTTTGTCGCATAGGGAATATGCGGCTGTATGAATATCATTGGTTTTAGCTATAATTGATCATCATAGATTTACATTCGCTTTGGTTCGAGCCTAAGAGCTGAGGGGTTGGCGCTGGTGCCGACCCCGTAAGGCTGTCTTTGACCATGGCCTTTGATTTGAGAGTCACGTCCAGTTGGAGTGACCTCTCAACTTCTCACCAGACTTTTGGCAGAAGTGACTGACCGGCCGCTACTTCGATCACGATTGCTACAACAAAGCCAAGCATCGCCAATCGACCATTCCAGGTTTCTCCATCAACCCAGGTCTGCATGCCGAAGGTCTCTTCCATTGCGCTTTTGCTATCCGCTTGTTGATTGGCCATGGTGTTTACGAAACTTCACTTATTTTTGCAAACTTGTTCGCGTGGGGGTGCTGCAAATAGCACATGGGCATGATTCGCATGGCATCAAGCCCATGTCGCAAGGGTTCAGGCGTGTTTCGATGCTGTTGTCTCGCGGCCTAGCCACTCAGAGGAGATCATCTGTTGTGAAGTTGACCTAAGAGCCTCGCTGCCAGGCCCCTAGAAATCCGCCGCTGGACGAGTAAATCGCAGATCCAGTCGAACAGTGGAATCGAATCACTGCTTGCAATCCGTTGTTCGAGTGCTCTCAGCTCAGCCACGCTTCTGCACCCTCGTAAAGCATCGATCAAGGTGTCTTCCTTGGGCTGAGCAGTCAGTACCTGTGTTGAGTTCAAGCTATGGGCCGGTATCTGCTCTTGTCATGGCATCCCTTGGGTGCTCTTGTCACTCCTTGTGCGTCAGCGCTCACCCATTGATTCACTGTCCGTAGCTTTCAGTAGGCCCAGTGCCTGCATGACTTGCAGGCGTATTCCGCCGAGTCGGCTCCATGCAAGTAAGGCTTCTTCTTTGGATTTGTAAGGGCGCCAGTCGTCTTCCTGGATGCGTCTGCGCAGGTGACTTGCCACTCTTTCGGCGACTCTGACATCGCTTGCAGCCTTTAGATGCAGGGGCTGGCCGTTGAGGGATCCTTCAACGCTCATCGTTCAAATCCATTCCAGCCCATTGTGTTGGACTGAGTCTGGATTCGACGCAGGCTGCCCTGTGCTGGCTGCATTCAATCTTGCTTCCAATGTTCCGTTGTCGTTCCATGGAACCGATCGACCCTCTGTTGCTGAGTCTGTTCGCGGTTGGATTGGCTGCCAACATCACCGTGCTTGTCGTTTCGTTTCGCCAGATTGACCGAAACGAGAAGCAACGTTTACAGATCAATCGGATGCGGGGCCGGCTCAATAGGCTTCTGCAGCAACGTTCCTGACCTGTCCCGCGTGCTGCTTCTGTTTGTTGCCGGTGGTTTTCTAGCTCTTCTTGCACTAACGCAATATCTTGTTCGCCGCTCGATGGATGACGGGAAGGAGCGCTGATCGTCAGCGTTTTGCGATGCCCCTGCCATTTCCGATCAGACCTGCATCAATCACAAGACCGATCAGAACAATCAGCAATCCACTGAACGATTGCACTCCTCCAAATGAAAAGGTCGCCCAGCAGACGCCAAGTGTTGTTGTTGGTAGTAAAACAAATCCCAGAATTGGGATGATCGGATCGGGAATTGCCAGGGAAGCGAAGGGCTCAAGCACCACTTCAGGACTAAAAAGCCAGAGCAATACCATGATCAAACGCGGTGTGATTAGTCCAAGCGCGGCAAAAACAAACATCAGCTCGCACCGACGACTTCGAAGCTTCCTGAGCTTGTCACTGAGAGAAACAACCAGAGCTTTACATCATTCACTGCAATCTGGATCACAGGCCAGTTATCAATCTCTGGATTCATAGCAGCTGATCGGTTCATGTTTTTTAGGTGGCAAGCTCTTCTTGGGCTGTTTCAGTTGGGTTGTTTCAGTCAGGCCGCCTCACTCAGGCTGTCTCAGTCGACAGCGGACGAAATGCTGTTTCGCGTGTGAAGGCGCATGCAGTGATCAGGGTGCATAGTCCGCCGAAGGCCACCCATGCGCCGGGCAAAACAGGATTGCCGGACTGTGCAATCAACCAGGTTGCAATTAGTGGGGTAGTTCCGCCGAAATAACCTTCTGCAACATTGAATGCAACGGCCAAGCCGGTACAGCGAACCTCGGCAGGCATCAGTTCAACGTTGGCGGGATTCTTGCCGCCTGCCAGCAGAGCTACCGCCACGGTGAGCCCTAATTCTCCCCAAAGCACGCGCTGAGGATCACCGCTGTGTATCAGGTTGAACAAGGGCAGTGCCCCGAAACAGAGCAGCGATGAGCCGCTGATCAGCATGGGTTTGCGTCCGATGCGGTCGGAGAGCCAGGCTGAAACCGGATAAAGCAGCAGCAGTACAGCCAGTACTCCGGTGTTCAGGCTGAGGGATGTTGCAGTACTCAGGCCATCGACTTCCTCCAGGTAGCTCACTGCGTACACGAACACGGCGTAATACCCAATGCTGCTGGCAATGTTCAGCGCCATCACACGCAGGACCTGCAGGCGATAGCGACCAAAGGTGTCCCGAATTGGGGATTTGGCTTGCGGTTCGATGATCTCAGCACCAATCCCTCTGCGAATTACTACGCCACTGGCGGCCACCAGTGCTCCAAGCAGGAACGGCAGGCGCCATCCCCAGCTTGCTAACTGGTCTGGGTTGAGTGTGTGGGCCAGCAGATCACCGAAGCCGGAGCCGATCAGCATTCCCAGCACGGATCCCCAGAGCCCCCAGATCGCGAAGAAACCACGCTGACGGGGCGGGGCGTTTTCGCTGAGGAAAATAATTGAGCTGGTGTACTCGCCTCCCACTGACAAGCCTTGAACCATGCGAAGCAGCACAACTGCAATTGGAGCCGCGATGCCGATTTGCTGATGCGTCGGGAGTAGACCCATCAGCACGGTAGGCACGGCCATCACCATTACGGACAGTTGTAGAACTCGCTGCCTTCCTGCCAGATCACCGATGCGACCGAACACCATCCCCCCGAGAGGCCGCACTAAAAATCCGGCAGCAAAGGCCCCGAAGGCTCCGATCAGTGAGGCATTTGGGTCACTGGAAGGGAAGAACTCCTTGCCGATGGTGGTCGCGAAGTAGCCGTAGATGGCGAAGTCATACCACTCCATCACGTTGCCGATCAGGCCAGCCAAGAGCACTCTGCTAGTGCTTTTGGCGCGGGGTTGGATAGTCATCGTGTTGCGTTCATGGTGGCGGGGTCATTGCGGTTGATCGGAGATCTCATGCAACCGGTCAATCAGTAGATCCACGTCTGTCTCAATCCCACCGTCCTCAGCCCATGCTCCAGGAACGTGGCGCGCCTGAACCACGTCATTCAGTCTTTGTCCGTTGCGTCGAGCCAGGAGAGTAGCTGTGGTGTTTCTGCCTGATGCTGAGACCTGATCTCGATCGCTGGATGGATCTGACAGATTCCCGATTAGATGACAGGCCAGTCGTCTCTGATGTGGGGATGAGCGATGTTCCCAGAGGTAGATCGCCTGCCAAGTGCCCAGCAGTAATCTGCCGTTTTCAACACTCAGGCTCATGGTCTGTGTGGTGAGCGCTGTGCGGATGTGTGCTGGCATGTCGTCGTCACCTTCGTCGTTGTGCAGGTAACGGCGACGTCTACCGTCCGGTCCGCTAGGCCCAGCTCCGTCCTGGGGGACCATTGCATTCATCCATGCCGCCAAATCGTCCAAAACCCGAGGATCGGCATTTTCGTTGATCGTGAGGCTGCAACTGGTGTGTAGGCAGGTGAGATGTATCACTCCGGTCATGAGTCCGGATTGACGCAGGCACTGATTGAGTTTGTGGTTCAGGGGGGTGAAACCGGGTCCGTGCGTGTTGACCTCCAGGTGCGTCAGCAGTTGATCTAACGCCATACCATTGGCCCCGCAGCTCTTTATCTAGCGCGATCCCGACGGCAATGGAATCGCTCGCCCCACCTTGGGCGTGATCAGTGTGCAGTCTTCGGGAAGATCGCCGCAATCTGTCGACGCATCAGCGGCGTTGAGCAGGCTGCTGATCATTCCGCTGAACTTCACATCGCCACCTGTCGTGCTAGCCAGCACGGTCTTGGGTTGGAATCGGCTGATCAGATCAGGCATCACGCGAGCGCCTGTGATGAATGCTCCCAGCACCGGCAAGCCAAGATCCACCACTGGAGTGATCAGGGTATCGACGCTGCGCTGATCGATCGCCGGATCCAAGACACCATGGGGTTCGAGATACAGGGACCCTCCTTGCCAGTCGAGTAAGTAGCCGTTCTCCACTGCCGGAACTGCTGCTCCCGCGGTGGCCTGGATCTTCAATCCAGCAACCGTAGTGGTATCGCCGGGTTGCAGCTCAGTGATGGTCTCAAATCCCAGACGCTGCACCACGCGAGCGGCGGCTGCTGAGGCCACCACGGGGATCTGCTTCGACAACACCTGAAGCGTTTCAGGATGGGCATGGTCTGGGAGCCCTTGCGTGAGTAGAAGCAGATCAAGCTGATCGGGGATTGGCACCAGAGTTGGCATCTCACCTTTCAGCAACCAGGCACCCGGTGGGAACACCAACGGGCCAGTGAGCCATGGGTCCAGCAGCACCCTGAGTCCTGCCATCTCCAGCAGCCAACCATTGGCTCCGAGGTACGTGGCTGTGTCTGTCATCCCCGGCCAATCCAAGCCTTGTGACGCTAGTCAATGCACTGGTTCACCCGAGAACTTGCCCGTTCAGCTCACTCAGCTCAGCACTCTCAGCTCAGCACTGCCAGACCAACGCCTGTTACGGCCAGGATCGAAGCCATAAGAACGGATGGTTTCAGTTGATCCCCCTCAGCACGTGCCACCAGAAGGGCCATCACCGGTGCGGTGCTCAGCACCGTGATACCAATGCCCAGAGGCAACCTTTGCAGCACGATCTGTTGCAGCAGGATTCCGAGAACAGTCCCCAGCACTGTTGCAGTCAGCACCCGCGGCCAGCGCACACTCCGCGGGCGGGGTTGTGGAAATCTTGCTGCTAACCGCAGCCAGGGAAGCAGAAGCAGCAAGCCACCCAGCAGACGACAGGCAGCACTTTGCAGAGGTGTGAGCTCACTGTTGATGAGAACACTGCGCGAGACGGCGGCGCCTGCCACACCGCAGACCACAGCCAGCAACCCCAGCACAAAGCCCTGCAACTGAACACGGCGGCTGCGGTCCAGTAGGCGTGTGGCTTCAGGCGGTTGCTGCAGTGCAACCAAAACCACAGAGATCGTGACGATCAGTGCACCAGCCCAGCCCTGAACTGACAGCTGCTCTCCCATGGTGAACCAACCCCCAGCTGCTGCTGCGACGGGGGCGAGCGATTCCAGGGTGAGTGTTCTGCGTGTTCCGAGACGTCTCAGTGAGGCCAGATAAAAGCTGTCTCCCAGGGAAATTCCCAGCCCTCCACTGATCAGCAGCAGCATCAGGCTCTGCACCTCTTCGTTCCAGGGGAGTGTGACCAGCACCGGCAGCAATGCTGCGCAGGCGATCAGGTTCTTCAGCCCGTTGAGTTGAATCGCGCTGAGGGAGGTGGACAGACTTCGCCAAAGACTGCTCGCCAGTGTCCATGCCAAAGCTGCGACCAATCCCGCCAGGATCCCCACTTAGTGCCTCCGTTGCAGGATCAGACCCACCAGCAGTCCGATCACCAGAGCTCCGGCTCCATGGCCCTGCAACAGAGTGAGGCCGAGCACTAGTCCGAGCAGGGGAGAATTGAGCAGCACCGCAAGGCACCCTCCGACAACACCAGCACTCCAGGTGTCGATGCTGCCAATCCAGGGAATCCATTGGTGCAGTCCCATTCCAAATGCACTGCTGGCAAGGATCACCGGAAAAAACTGGCCGCCTCTCCATCCGGTCTCAAGGCAAAGTCCGACCATCAGTAATTTGGCCAGCGCTGACAGCATCAGGACGCTTGTATCCAGCGTCCAATTGTTCAGCACGAGGGGTTGTAACTGGTTCTCCCCCGAGAAGCCTGCCAGTGGTAAACCCCAGAGGCAGAGGCCAATCAGCAACCCTGTGCCGATTGGTATCCACCAGAAGCGTTGTAAAAGCTCAAGCTGGTGCAGCCACTGCCGCCAGCATTTGATCAACTGACCTGCCAGCCAACCCGCAAGCCCAGCGAGTATTGCCGCCAGCAACGCACCCAATCGTTGCGAGGGATCAGAGGGCCAGGCATAGGCCACGCCTCGCATCCCTCCGCCCAGGTCACTTAAACCGTGGAAAGCTATAAAACCAGCAACGCCACCAATGGTTCCTGGCAGCCAGCGCCAAATCAGCTGCCACTGACGTCCTGCTAAGGCAGCGCCGCCTACTAGAGGTGAGCGGAACAATCCCAAAGAGCCAGCCATTGCGGCAGCTACCAGGTCGCGATCCGCGCCTTTCCAGATGGCATGGCTCGCAACGGCGACGAGGCGTGTCATTAACGCCTCCGGACCCAGTGTTCCCCCGCCCGTGATAGCCAGCATGCCTCCGATCACTTGCCTGAGGCCGTGATGCGTGTTTAACCCTTCCGGCTCCTGTAGTTCAGCGAGCGTCTCCGACATCTCGGGCAGCGCACTGTTTGAACGATGCCGTTGCAGCAGGCTGAGAGCCACGCCGATCGTTCCCGACCAGGCCAGGCACCACAGCAAGGAACGATCGCTGGGTAAACCCCGCTCGACCGATGCACCCCAGATCCATTTTTGAAGCATCAGTGTGGTGCTCACCACAAGCGCTGCAAGCCCTCCCCCCGCGGCTCCAGCCAATAGCGATCGAGCAGTGCCTCTAAGAAGACTCCGTGGTTGGGTTGGTGGCGGATCGATCACCAGTAAGGGTCGGTGGCCAACTCCACCTTGAGCTGGCCTGATGCTGACGCAGGCACGGTGCTGATGCAGGCCCTCACGGTGGAGCCATCGACATCGATCTCGCAGGCGCCGCAGCTCCCTCCCATGCAGCCAGTGGGCACATGCACGCCGGCCTGCCGCGCCGCCGACAACCAGTCCTCGCCGTTGTAGCTGACGCTGCGCTGGCCGTCCGGCCACAAGATTTCCACCCTGTTGTGCCCAGCGGTCACGTGGATGTGTCCAGCAGTGGTTCCAGATTCACATGTTGTTCGAAGGCATCTGCCAATCGGTCCAGAAGCGCGTCTCTCTGACGACTGTGGTGAGGTTGCTGTTCACTGAGGTCCGCTAGGCCCCGCCTGCGTCGCAAGCGGTTCAGCCAGCGTCGTCGCCAGGGTCCGTTCTCGAAGATTCCATGTAGGTAGGTTCCTGAAGTGGTGTCACGGACCCAGCCCAGACCTTCATCAGCACTGAATGCATCGCAATCTTCGATGGCTTCACTGGTTCCCCGATGCAGTTCGAAGCCCTCCACCTCCAGCTGTGGTTGCTGATTCGGCCAAAGCGCAAGCGCTTGCCGCTGATTCAGCGCTTTTTCGCCGCTGAACACCGTTCGCAGGGGGAGCAGGCCAAGACCGGTCATCACCCCACCGGACTGCCCTGGAGGCCCATCACCCTCTAGTCCATGGGGATCGTGTAGTTCAGCCCCAAGCATCTGCATGCCACCACAAATCCCAAACAGCTCACCGCCATTCTTGGCGTAACGGACTAGCTGATTTTCCAGTCCACTGCTGCGCAGAGAAGCAAGATCCCGGAGGGTTTGCTTGCTTCCGGGGATTACCACGGCATCAGGAGATCCAAG
>CESF01026477.1_pt1 | contig 10595 bp, 9 predicted proteins | sample 356331 | NCBI WGS metagenome assembly CESF01 (sample SAMEA2621779, study PRJEB7988) | marine metagenome | biome: marine biome (ENVO:00000447); feature: surface water layer (ENVO:00002042); material: "saline water (ENVO:00002010), including plankton (ENVO:xxxxxxxx)" | depth 5 m
AAAGCATTTATCATTGTAGCACCTGAATACAATGGTGTTATGCCACCAGTACTTAACAATGCAATGGCTTGGACTTCAAGAGCTACAAAAGATTGGAGAGATGCTTTTAATGATAAAATCGTTGGATTAGCAACTCACAGTGGTGGTGGTGGAGCAAAAGGTCTTCAAGCAATGAGAATTCAATTCCAACATTTAGGAGCTAATATCTTAGCTAGAGAGATTTTAACTACTTATGAAAAACAGTTAAATGAAGAAACAGCTATTGGAATGATTAAAGCACTATCAAAATTATCAGAAGTTTAGGTTTTACCTAACCTTCTAAGTTCATTGGAAATTTAATAATAAACTCTGCTCCATAATAATTTTCATCTTCAAACTCATACTCTTTATTATTAACACTAATTGTTCCATTCATATGTTTGCGAACAATTACATCTGACATATAAAGCCCAATTCCTGTTCCTTGAGATTTATGTTTTGTAGTAAAATATGGTTCATATATTCTTTTTATAATATCCAAAGGAACACCTCCTCCATTATCTTTTATTTTTATAATAGCAGAAGACTCGTTTTTATATGTATCAATAAATATAAGTTTTTTTTCATTTTTAGATTTAATAATTTCATCAATAGCATTATTTAATATATTAATCATTACTTGTATTAACTCATTTTTAAAATTATATACTTCTATATTACTTATATTTTCAATAATTGATAATTCTGATGATGAGAATTTGGTTTTTGCTAATTTTGAAGAATAATCAACAACATCTTTAATTAAAAATTTACTTTTTTTATTATCAGGCTTAAAAAAATCTCTAAAATCATCTATTGTTTTAGATAAAAATTGTGAACTAATATTTATATCACTTAAAGCTTTATTTAAATCCTCAAAATCCAAATCTCCACTTTTATTTTTCATTAACATACCTGTAGCTAATACAGATATAACAGAAAGAGGTTGCCTCCATTGATGAGCAATATTTTCTAACATCTCTCCCATAGCTACCATTTTTGATTTTCTATGCATTATATCTTCATATTCAATGAGTTCTTGTTTTATAGTAGAAACTTCTTCTTTTAATCTTTTATTATATGTTTCTAATTGCTTATTTAATTCTTCTTTTTTTCTTTCTAATTCAATACGCTCTCCAATATCCCTAGATATTGCTATAATATAATCTTCGCTCCTATAACTTTTAATACTTAAGGATGTTTCAACATATATATACTCGCTGAATTTTGTTTTATATTTACCAAAAGTATTTAATGTCTTATTCGTTTTTAGTTTCTTAAATACTTCTGGCAGTTCAATTATATTTTTAAAAGGTTCTCTTATATCTGATATTTCCATTTGTTTTAATTCTTCTAAAGTATAAGATAAACTTTCACAAGCTTTTGAATTTGCAAATTCTATCTTTCCTGAAGAAAATTCAATTAAAAGAATAATATCATTCGATTCTCTAATTAACTCAAAATAAAGTTTAATTTGTTCATCTTGTTCTATTTCATTAGTTATATCATTCACATAGGATATTAAATATTTCTCATTATCAATACTAATTACTTTGGACATAATAGATACAGGTATACAATCTCCATTTTTAGATCTATGGAAGGATTTCACACTGTTATCTTCTAATTGCTGTGAATTTTCAATATGACCAAGAGCTTCATAAAATTTCTCTTCTGTATCAACAATAGTATCTATTTCCCACACTTTTAATTTTGTTATTTCATCAAAAGTATAAGAAAGGTGTTTACACCCTGCACTGTTTACAAATATCAAATCACCTTTATAATTAAGTAAAAAAATAGATTCTCTAGCTAATTCAAAAGAGCTTTCTAAAAATTGATTTAAATTATTTTTTTTCATCCTCTTATTATATCAATATATTTTAAATTAGTAAATCAGTAGGTATATAAACTATATTAATTACCACGTCCAAGTAATTCAGAAGCTTCTGTAATAACTAAGAAAGATTCAGGATCATACTCTTTTATAATATCTTTTAACACTTGTATTTTTGATATTTCAACTACAATTAAAATCATCGTTTTATTTTGTTCTTTATATAGCCCTGTTCCATTTAAAATAGTTCCATTCTCCCCTAATCTTAAAATGATTTGTTCTGATACTTTTTCAACTTCATTAGTAACAATATGTACAACTTTTTTAGAAGGCCTACCACTTAAAATCACATCGATAATTCTAGAACTTACATAAATACTTAAAATGCTCCATAAAGCCTTTTCTAGATCATTAAAAACATAAATAGATAGAGCAATAATAAATGCATCAATAGCAAGTATTACTTCTGATGCCTTATAATGTGTTTTAGAAGCTATTATTGAAGCAACTATAGTACTTCCTCCTGCAGAAGATTTACCTTTTATAATAAATCCTAAACCAAGACCTATACAAATACCACCAAAAATAGTTGCTAATATAGTTTCGTTTGTTGCAGCACTTAAGTTTAGAAATTCATTTGCAATATCAATAAAAACTGAAATTAGTATTATTGTAAGAATTGATTTTATTGCATATTTTTTTCCAAAGTATTTTATACTTAAAATTATTAGTGGCAGATTTATCATAATCATTAAAGAACCAATTGTAAAAGGGCTTATATGATGTAAAAGTAATGAAAGACCAGCTGTTCCTCCTGTAATAATATTATTTGGTAATAAAAAAGAGACAACTCCTATTGCTAAAAAAGTTGCACCTAGTATTATATATATTAAATCTTTCATATTTTTCCTATATTTTTGTTTCTTGGAGTATATCTGTAATTGTATAATTATTAAATAATTTGTCACCAATTTGTAACAATTTTTTGTTACAATTTTTTATGAAAGATAAAATATACGTAGTAGATACAAATATCATCTTACAAAACTTACAAAATCTCTATAAAATTTCACAAAATAAAACTAACCATATTGTAGTACCCCAAACTGTTTTACTTGAGTTAGAGGACAAGAAAAAACTTTCAAATGAATTGGGCTATTACGCAAGAGAATTTGCAAGACTTTTAGCATTGATGAAAATAAAAGAAGTAGATTATAAACTAGGCTTTAAAGTTGTAAAACTTTTTAATGATGAGATAAATCTTGATATTATTTCAAAAGATAAATATGATACGCAAATTGAACAAGTGCATTTATCTGAAAGCAATGATAAAAGAATAATAGAAACAGCATGTATTTCAAGAGATTATTATAAAGGTTCGCAAACTATATTTTTATCGCTTGATGTTTATGCAAGAACATTTGCTTTATTTGAAGGAATAAAAACTGAAACACTACATGATGATAAATCAACTGTACCTAAGTTTACTTTTTTAAAAGAGTTTACTCTTGATTCATCAAGTTTTAATTCTTTAGATAAAAAAGATATTAAAGATGTTGATATAAATTATGAAAAAGAAAACTTTTCTTATATTTTTAAAAGTCCTGATGGTAATAGTGAGCATGCAATTATTTATAATGACAAAATTAATATATTAAAAGAAACAGATTTTAAAGCGTTGAGTATAAAACCAGTAAATTTAAAACAAAAACTATTTACAAAAGCAATAATATCAAATATGTTTGAACTGCTTGTAATTGATGCAAAAGCAGGAAGTGGGAAAACACTTATGTCGGTAGTTAGTTCTATGAGATTGATTGACTTAGGTCTTTATGACAAAATTATATATGTTAGAAACTCTATTGAATCTTTAGATAAAGGTGAAGATATTGGTTATTTATCAGGGAATGATGAAAAGTTTAGAATATATAATATGGCAATACAAGATAGCCTGGAGTTTATTGCAAAAAAACAATTAAAAAAAAGTGAAAGTAAGGATAGTCAAGAATCAATTGAAACAAAAGTATCCCAACTTCAAGATAAATATAGTATTGAAACTTTATGGCCAGGGGAAGCTAGAGGAAGAACAATATCTAGCTCAATTGTTATTATGGATGAGTGGCAAAACTCTAGTGAAAAAACAACACAACTTATTCTTTCAAGACTTGATGAATCATGTATGGCAATAGTAATAGGTTCAAATAGACAAATTGATAACTTGTACTTGAATAAATATAATAATGGCCTTACAACTTTATTAAAACAAACTAATAAAACTCATCCAGAATTAAAGATGTTTGCAATAGAATTAGATAAAGCAGTACGTGGAAAGTTTGCCGAATTTACTGAAAGAATATTTGAAAGTAAAAAGTAAATAATTAAGGATATCCAATACAAAATAGACTAATAAATGATACTATATATAATCATATAGAATATACAAAACTTGAAGATAAGATTCTTCAAACAAAAATAGTAAATAGACTACAATTTATAACGCAAAATGCCTTAGCATATTTTTCATATCCATCAATAACAACTAAGAGGTTTATTCACTCTCTTGGGACTATGCACTTAGCATCATTTATGTTTAAAAATTCACTTTTAAATGCAGATAAAAACACAAAAAATGATTTTTTATCTGAACTTAAATATGCAATTAAACAAATTATTAAAATAGAAAAAATTGATATTGATTTAAATGATATTGATTATTTTGAAAACAAAGCTCTTTATCAATTTACAATACCAACAAAATCAAAATCACATAGAATTGCATATACTGTAATTCTTCAAACTATTAGAATAGTTGGATTATTACATGATGTTGGACACCTACCCTTCTCTCATCAAGTAGAAAATGCTTTAAAAAAGATTTATCTTAGCATAAAAGAAAAAGAAGACAATGATAAAGTTTTAGTTGAAAAAGAGATTGAGTTTAAATCTATGTACGAGAAAACCACAAATAATGCTAGTGAAGTTTTACATGAAGCTATTGGAAAAGAGCTTTTAAGCCTATTATTTAAATATGAGTTAAATGATTTACTAAAAAAAACTATTGATAAGAAATATATAAAATTAATAGAAAAAATTTGTATATATATCTTAGAAGAAAAAACAATTTACAACTTTGATTTCTCTGTTTTACATAAATTTATAGATAGTACAGTTGATGCAGATAGATTAGATTATGTAAATAGAGATATGCTAGCAAGTGGTTATATTACAGGGCCTAATGACCATATTAGAATTACAAAACAAACAGTTTTAGTAAAACAAGACAATAAGTTTCATCTTAGTTTTTTTGATATGTCATTAATAGATATTGAGCATATGTTAGAAATGAGATTTAACCTTTATAAAAAAGTTATTTATAACCATGGTATTGCAAAAACAGATACACTTTTAGAAAATGTTGTGCAGTATTTAGCAACAAAATATTTTAAAAATCCTAAAATGGGAGAAAAAAATTCTGAAAATATTTCTATGCTTTGGAGTTTTGATAATAAAGATACAGAAAAAAAACTAGATACAATTTCTATGCTTGATGAAAACTGGTTGATTTCATTATTTAAAAATGAATATTTTTTAATAAAAGAAAAAGAAAAATTAAGCACAGAAGATATAAAATATCTTTACTCTTTTGAAGAAGTACTATTTGGGAAAAGGAAGTTTAGAAGTCCTTGGAAAAATTTAAATGAATTTTATAAAGTACTAGGTTTTACGACTTTAGAAAGATATAAATTTAGAGAAAGTTTTGGATATATATCAAAAAACAACTCTAAAAAATTACAAGATAAACTAAATAATTTTATACAAAAATGGGAAGATAAAGAAGAAGATTTATTTTTTGCTTATCAAGTTGTTTCTTTTAATATAGGTATAGAAAAAGAGTTTTCATTTTATGATGGTGGAGAGCTTATACATATTGATGAAATCTCAACTTTAAGAAAAAGATTAAAACAATCTATGTTAAATACTGTTCCTTTTTATATCTACTCAAATAAAAAAACTTTAAATGAACAGATGCGAGAAGAGTTAAAAGATATATTATTCGACATTTTTCAATGATTAAAAGTAGTACTATTTTGATAAAATTTGTTATAAACAAAAAAGGATAAACTTTGGATTTAAGTGATATTAGAGGTAAATATACAACTAAGGGTTTAGATATTCCAGATTTGAATAGTGATCCTATAAAACAATTTGAACAATGGTTTCAAGATGCAATTGACGAGCAAATGCCTGAACCAAATGCAATGATGTTAGCAACTGTTGGAAAGGATATGATGCCAAGTGTTAGAGCGGTATTATTAAAAACTTTTGATGAACAAGGCTTTGTGTTTTTTACAAACTATAAAAGTAAAAAAGCACAGCAAATAGAAGAGAATCCAAATGCAGCTTCTTTATTTTCTTGGATTCCTATGGAAAGACAAATAAAAATTGAAGGTTCAATTGAAAAAATTTCAACAAAAGATTCTTTAAAATACTTTCTTTCACGTCCAAAAGGAAGTCAAATTGGAGCTTGGGTTTCTCATCAAAGTAGTATTATTACTTCAAGAAGTCTACTTGAACAAAAGTTTGATGAAATAAAAAGAAAATTTGTAAAAGGGGAAGTTCCTTTTCCTGACTTTTGGGGTGGATATATAATCAAGCCTGTAAGAATTGAGTTTTGGCAAGGTGGACAAGATAGACTTCATGATAGATTTCTTTATGAAAAAGATGAAAAGAATGAATGGACTATAAAAAGACTTGCTCCATAAAAAAATTATAAAATATAAATAAAGATGTAAAAAATCTTTATTTATTTTATATTTTAGGTATAATATAAAACTTTAAAATAATTATAGGATACCTACAATAAAAATTTTTATCTTTTTACCTCTTTTTATCATTTCGTTATTTTCTTCAGAGATAAAAGAAAAAAATATTCTTTTACTTCACTCATCTGATTACCAATATCCTTGGACTAAAAGTCTTTATAGAGGAATAAGCCTTCTTGAAAAAGATTCAAAAACTCCTGTAAATTTTCATACTGAGCAAATTGATTTTAGAAAAATTGATTTAAACAATAAAGAAAAATGGAAAAACTACTTTGAAAGTAAGTACTCTTCAATTCAAATTGATGGTATTATTATAATATTTGCAAATGCGATTAAATTTATAAATAAATATGGAAATACACTTTTTAAAGATATCCCTAAAATTGCTTATGGCGATACTAAAATAATTGATAAATCAAATACTCTTATAATGAAAATTGAAAACTCTATAGCAGTAGAGCAAACTGTAAAAGAAGCACTATCTCAAAATAAAAATGTCAAAAATATCTATCTTATAGGAAGTAATAATAAGTCTGCAGGAGATATTAAGAACTTAAGCAAAATATATATAAAAAAATACTCTTCTATAATACCAAAATCACTAGATAATTTAAGTTTTGAAGAAATGGAAGAAGTACTAAAAAAAATACCTAAGGATTCAATAATCTTATATTCTTTATTTTTTAAAGATAAAAATGGAGTCAAATTAACACCTAAAAAGTATTTAAATAAATTTTTGAAAATTTCAAATGCTCCAACATACGTCTACTTTTCTACTTTATTAGATTCTAATGTTGTTGGTGGCTATGTTATTGATAGTGAATTACTAGTGCAAAATATGTTCAAAACACTTATTAGTAATAAAAAAATAGAAGAAAATAAATATGACAATATTAGAGCAAAGTTTAATTATAACATCTTACAAAAATACAATATAGATATTAATAAGATACCAAAAGATTCAGTTCTTTTAAATAGGCCGGATAATTATCTAAAAATAAATAAACAAAATATCTTAATTTTAACTACTCTTATTATCTTATTAATTTTTATTGTAATTTTATTTGTTCTAACAAAAAGAAAAAAGAAAGTAATAGAAGAACTAAATATAAAAAATAAACTTTTAAGTGTAAAAAGAGAGTTTGATAATTTTTTTGAGCTATCAATAAACTTACAAATTATAACAAATATTGAAAATGGAAATCTAATTCAAATTAATAGTGGTGCAAAAAATATTTTAGGCTATGAAATAGATGAATTAATAAATACAAGTTTCTTAGATTTAATACATCCAGATGATATTCAAAATACAATCGATGAAATGAGTAAGTTAGCTAATGGTGAGATAGTGTATTACTTTGAAAATAGATATAGACATAAAAATGGTACATATGTAAATTTAGCTTGGTCAGCAACTACAGATACTAAGAAAAAACTAGTTTATGCAAGTGCACAAGATATTACAAAAGTTAAATTAATTGAATCACAAAAAAAAGAGAAAGAAAAACTACTTAACCAACAAAGTAAACTAGCAGCAATGGGAGAGATGTTAAATAATATAGCACATCAATGGAGACAACCATTATCTACTATTTCAACATCAGCAACAGGAACAAAGATACAAAAAGAATTAGACTGTTTAAGTGATACACAATTGCATAATGCCTTAGATACAATAAATAATTCAGCACAGTATCTTTCTCAAACGATTGATGATTTTAGAAACTTTTTTAATCCTGCGAATGATAAGATTTCAAAATTTTTAATTGATAAAACTATTGATAAAACTCTAAATATCATCTCTTCTGAACTTAATAATAAAAATATAAAAGTTATAAAAAACAGTTCTAATATAGAAGTATTATTAATAGAAAATGAGTTAATTCAAGTCTTAGTAAATATTATAAATAATGCAAAAGATGCCTTAGTAAAAATTGAAAATAAAAAAAGATTAATTTTTATAGATATTTATGAAGATGAAAATACTTTAATTATAGAAATAAAAGATAACGCAAAAGGAATTCCCTTAAATATTATAGATAGGATTTTTGAACCATATTTTACAACAAAGCACAAGTCACAAGGAACTGGCATTGGCTTATATATGAGTAGAGAAATAATTGTAAATCATTTAAAAGGTTCAATTAATGTAGAAAATGAAACTTATATATATGAAGATATTGAATATATTGGTTCAAAATTTACAATTAAATTATCGCAATAAATTAAAAAATAATATTTCAATTTGAAATATTTTTAAAAAGAAATGAAAATATTTGTTAAAATACTCTAAATAATATAAAGGAGTATAATTATGATTTTAGGAAAATGTCCCTATTGTGATGGTAGTGTAATTGCAAGAAAGTTTGAAACACAAGGCAAAAAAATAAAATTATATACTTGTGAAAATGCTAATAAACAATATGACGAGAGTGAAGCTTTTGTCTTTACTGCGGAATCTACTTGTACTTTTAGAGTTTACTCAAATGCTTTTTTAAAATGGAATAAAAGAAGTTTTAGTCAATATGAAATGAAAAAGCTACTTCAAGATGGACAAGTAATAATAAGATTGCATGGAAGAAAAGGTACAGGAGAGTATTTTAAGTATGTAATTACAAATAAAGAGTATGGAGTTTCTATTCTTTGGGATGAAGATGTCCCAAAAGATGAGGAAGAAGAGTTTAGTTCATAGCTCCTCTTTAATCTTTACACTCTACATTTTTTAAAATAGCTTCTTCATTTTTAAGATGCTTGCAATCTTCTTTTTTTACAATTGCATCAGTGAACTTTGCATTCCAAAAAATTGCACCTTTGATATTTAATTCACTTAAATCCACATCACGAAAACTAGCATATGCTCCACCTGCATTTTCAAAACTTGTATTTTCAAATGTTGTTTCTAAAAAGTTTGCAGACCAGATAGAAAGGTTTATACAGCTTACATTTTCAAAAGTTGCATTTGCAAAATTAGTACCTTTAAATGTAGTATTATCACATTTAATACCAATAATATCCGCACCTGTTAAATTTGCAGCTCTAGCATTTGTATTTAATAAATTTGCATTTGTTAAATCAACTCCCCACATATTTGACTTTACAAAAATTGCATTTTCTAAGTTTGCATTGCTTAAATTACTTCCACTTAAATTTGCATTACTTAAGTCTTTATTACTTAAATTTACACCGCTTAAATCACACTCTTGACAATCTTTTGTTTTTAAAAGCTTATCTAAATCTGCTTGTTCATAACTAAACAATGAAGTTGAAAAAATAAAAGTTAGAGTAAGTATAAAAAAATATTTCATTATTAGACCTTATTTCACATTTTTAACAATTTGTAAAAACTGTTTTTCTCTAGTTCCACCAATTTTTTTTGATAATAATTCCATTGTTTTTGCATCTGAAAAATAAAATGTTGGAATACCTATAAACTTATAAGGCAAGATTTTTTCATCTTCTTTAATATCCATAATAACTGAAACAAAGTTTTCATTTACAAAAGATACAATCTCTTTATCTTTTAATACCTTTTTTTTCATGTAATTACACTCAGGACAAGTTGGAGTTGAGTACATAATCATAAGTTTTTTATCTGAATTGATTGCTTTTTGTTTTGCTGTTTCTAAGTCTTTTTCAAAATTTATAGAAGATGCAAATAAACTAAGAGTTAGGCTTAAAGTTAGTAGTAATAGTTTCATAGTATTCCTTTTACAAAAATTATAATATATTATATTATATTCAAGTAAAAGAAATATTAAATTTTTAAATTAGTCGTTTCTAGAAGTAGTTTCTAGTAAGTGGTATCCAAATTGAGTTTTAACTGGACCATGCACTACATTAATAGCTTCATTAAATACAACTTTATCAAACTCAGGAACCATTTGTCCTTGCATAAAGTTACCTAAATTTCCACCATC
>CESF01020229.1_pt1 | contig 10581 bp, 8 predicted proteins | sample 356331 | NCBI WGS metagenome assembly CESF01 (sample SAMEA2621779, study PRJEB7988) | marine metagenome | biome: marine biome (ENVO:00000447); feature: surface water layer (ENVO:00002042); material: "saline water (ENVO:00002010), including plankton (ENVO:xxxxxxxx)" | depth 5 m
TTTGTTAGGTCATTTACAAGATTTGTTGTTTCATTTGATTGGTCATTGGAGATAGAAACCTCAAGATTTGTAGGGAATTTATTGACTTTGTAATCAGCAACAATTTTTCTTATTTTTTTTACAGCTTCAATAAGATTTTTACCTGCTCTTTTTTTTACATCAAGCATTACTGCAGTTTCACCAAATGACCTTGCAAATGAAGTTTTTTCTTTTTCTTTAAAATTTATTTCAGCAATATCACCTAAATAAACTGATCCGTTTTGGGTTTTAACAACAAATTTTTCAAGATCTGAAGGTTTGGAAATTTCTCCAATTATCCTAATATTTCTTCTTTGTCCATCTCCTAATATATTTCCTGCGGAAATAGTTTTATTTTCTCTATTAAGTGAATTAACTATGTTATTAAAGCTTACTTTTGAGGCATTCATTTTAAATATGTCAAGAGATACTTCAACTTCAAAATCTTCTACCCCTCTCATATCAACTTTAATTATTTCGGGTAATTCTTCTATTGCATCTTTTAATTCTTCAGCATAAAATTTTAGTTTATCTAATGGGAAATCTCCCATAAGACTAACATTAACAATTGGAAGTTCCTCAGAATAAATAAATTCAAAAGCATTTGGTTGGACTTTAGAACTATTAAATGTTGGCCAATCAGGATCAGAAATCACTTCATCAATTTCTTCCTGTATTTTTTGTTTTGCTAGGCCTACAGAAATATTTTCATCAAACTGAACTGTTATAATAGAGAAGTCTTCAATAGATGAAGAACTTATTTCTTTAACATTTTGGACTGTTTTTAATGATTCTTCTAATGGGTCTGTAATTAATCTTTCAATATCTTCGGCAGTATTACCTGGATAAACAGAACTAACATAAATTTCAGTTTCTTGAATATCAGGAAAATTTTCCCTAGGTAAAGTAAAAAATGAATAAATTCCTAAAAAAAGGAAAAGCCCGATAATAACAGAAACGACAGTACTATGATTGATAGCCCAAGTAGAAAGTAAAAATTCTTTTAATTCAGTAGATTTTTTCATTTTTCAATTTCAGAAGTTTCAATAATATTTATTATTTGATCATCTTTAATAAACCTTAATCCGTCCTCAACAATTACATCATTACCATTAAGACCACTTATAACCTCAACTAAATTTCCTTTTACTTTACCGAGGGTAATAAACTCTTTTTTTGTTTTGAAAGCTTTATTGGAATTTAATATTTTAAAGACATATGAGTCACCTTCAGAATTTTCAAGTATGTTCTTTATTGGGATTAATATTGCATTTTGATTTGTATAATCATTAACAAGGATTTTAACTGTCATATTAGGTTTCAAAACTTTATTAGTGTTTTTAAATTTAACTTCTATTTTGAATGATCTATTTGCTGGATTAATGAAATTTCCAACTTGAGAAACTTTAGAAGCAATTGATTCATCTAGAGTTGGTATATAAATTTTAACTTCAGATTGTTCATTTATATTTTGAATATATCTTTCAGGTATTTCAGATTCAATATAAACTTCATCAATATTAATTAACCTAAAAATTGGAGTAATCCCAGGGTTAACATTTGATCCAATTTTAGTAATAATATCATCTATATTACCTGAAAATTGAGCATATATTTTTGTTCTTTTTATTAATGCTTTTAGTTCTTTGATTTTTTCTTTACTTGTTAAGTATTTAGCTTTTAATTCAAGAAAATCAATTTCAGAACCAATTTTTTTATCCCACAATCTTTTTTTTCTATCAAAAATATTTTTTAATAAGTTGCTTTGAATTTTTAATTGTTCAAGCTGAGAGTTTAAAATTTCATTATCTAACTCAGCTATAAGCTTTCCCTTTTTGACAAACTCTCCTTTTGTGACATACAGTTTTTTTAAAATCCCTGGGCTTTCTGGATAAACTAGGATATTCTTGTTTGTTTTAACACTCCCTTGAAATTCAGCATAATGTTTAAAAATAGCGGATTTAACATCGATTTTAGAAACAACTGTAATATTTTTATTTTTTAAAGAATTATCAAGTTTATTGTTAATTATATCAATTTCATTTTCAATTTTTTCAATTGCATTTAATTTCTCTTCTTTTATTTCTTTTAATAAATTAACTGATTTAAAATCATTTTTATTTTCGGTACTTTTAAATGATTTTTCACATGAATTTAAAAAAATTGATAATATTAAAAGCTTAAAAATATTTTTCATTTTTAATTTTTTTTAGGTGAATTAATAATAATGTCTAATTCTGATTTTTTATTGATAACTTTTATCATAGAATTAAGATAATTACTTTGAGATGAAAATAATTGCAGTTGGGCTTCACGTAATTCAAAACTACTAGAAAGACCCTCATAGAATTTTATTTGATTTTTTTCTTCAATTTTTCTAGCTAATGAAAGATTTTCTTTAGCTGTAAAATAATTATCAATTGATAAAGAATATTCATTTTTTAATTTTTCTAAATTCAATATTACTTTATTTTTTGTTTCTTCCAGTTCGATTTCAGCCTTCTCTAGATTGATTTTTGATTTTTGCGAATTTGCTACTCTTCCGAATGAACTAAAAACAGGTATATCAATTTTTAATCCAAATACAGAGGAACCAAACCATTTTTGATTTTTTTCAGTAAAAGTAAATTCATTACTATTTCCAGTATAAGAGCCACTTATAAATCCAGATAAAGATGGAAGTGATTTAGCTTTTTCTAACTTATGTAGTAACGCTTTCTTGAAAACATTATTTTGAGCAATTTTAAGGTCTAAATTGAAATCTAAATTATTTGATTTTGAATCTTCATCAAAGTCTATGTTTTTTAAAGTTAAAAGGTCTAATTTATCTGTTAATTCTATTTTTTTATTTATATCTATACCAAGAATTAAGTTTAACATTTTAGATAATATCAGTTCTAATTTTTCAGCATACTTTAAGTTTGAATTTAGACTGTTAAGTGTTAAACGAAGCTGTTCAACATTTTCCTCTTCATTAAACCCATTTTCATATAATTTTATAACTTCCTCTAAATTTTTAGAAACTTTCGAGATATTGTTTTTTATAATTGTAACATTTTCTTTGGATAAAAGTGAATTTATATATGCTGAAATAATTTCTTTTTTTATTTGTTGGGTTGTTTTTTTTTTAATGTTTTCTGCAACTTCTAAATAAAGCTTAATACCCTGTAGTCCAACAATATATGTACCGTCAAAAATTAATTGTTCCAATTTAATAGAGGCATTTGCTATTTGTTCAGTACCAAAACTTATTTCTGCAAATTCACCTGGGTTTCCTCCAAAAAATTCAGCAGGGACAAGAGAAATAGGCATTTCAATAAAATTTTGATAGCTAATAGTGCTTTTTATTTGGGGCAACCCTATTGAGATGGTCCTCCATTTCTCTTTATAGGCTTTTAATAATTCTTTGTTTGCTTTTCTAATAGTTGTGTTATTTTCAAGACCAATTATTAAAGCGTCTTCCAATGATAATTTTTCAGGAGTAAGTTGTCCAATTATTAGATTTTGAAAAAAAAATATAGCAACAATTATTTTTAATTTCATTTATCAATTTTATTTATTGGGGTTTTATTTAGCAAGTTTAAGCCTTTATCAGAGACAATAGCTCTAAGATGATATTCAAGATAGTTTTCAATGAGTTCAGAAATATTAAATTTTTCAGGGTCAAATATTTTGATATCTCTAAGATTTGACATTCCGGTAAGATACAATCTAGTGAGGAATTCAATATTTATGTTTTTCCTAAAAAGGCCAGTATTTATTCCATTTAATATATTTTTTTTCACTTGCTTCTTAAACTTTTTATATTCAAGAGATTTGATTTTTTCATGAATTTCAGGATAATATTTTTGTAATTGATAATGAGGAGAAAGCTTTGAATCGTTCAAATATTTCATGATTAAATATTTTACAGAATGAAATTCATGAATTGCATTTTCACTTTTTTTTCTTACAAGAATTAGTTCTTTATTAGCTTTTTCAAAAATATCTAAAGCGGAAGCTTCTACAATATCATTTTTACAATCAAAGTGGATATATAATGTTTTTTTTGACATCCCAAGTGATAATGCCAATTCGTCCATAGTAACGCTTTTAAATCCATATTTTAAAAAAAGACTGTTAGCTTTTTTTATTATTAATGATTTCATTAGAACAAAATTATATATAGAAACTTTAAAAACCAAAAAAGTTTCCAAAGTTTATTTATTAATTTACAGTCATAAATAATTACCTTTAATTAAATTCACTACGTGATACATAAATATCAAAAAATTTTTTCACAATATTTGGAATCTTCTATTACTGAGAGATCCCCTAAAAACTTGTATGATCCATGTAATTATATATTAAGTTTGGGAGGTAAAAGGATAAGGCCAATTATGTTATTATTGACACATGATTGCATAAATAAAAATTCATCTAGTGCTTTACCTGCCGCATTATCAATTGAATTATTTCACAATTTCACTTTAATTCATGATGATATTATGGATGAAGCAATTTTAAGAAGGGGAAAAACTACAATTCATAAAAAGTGGAATTTAAATACAGGTATTTTGTCAGGGGATGTTATGTTAATATGGTCATATCAATGTTTGGAATTATATGATTCAAAATTATTTAAAAAATTAGCAAGTCTTTTAAATAATACATCTCGAATGGTCTGTGAAGGACAACAATATGATATTGATTTTACTAAAATATCAAAAGTTTCTAAAAAAGATTATTTAAAAATGATCAAGCTTAAAACCGCAGTTCTTTTAGGTTGTTCTATGAAAATGGGTGCTCTGATTGGTGGATTGTCAGAAAGTGAAAGTGATAAATTCTATTTTTATGGAATTAATTTAGGCATTGCGTTTCAATTAAAAGATGATTATCTAGATGTGTTTGGTGAAAATGAAAAATTTGGAAAAAAAAATGGGGGAGATATAATTGAAAATAAAAAGACTCTTATGTACATATTTGCTTTGAATAATTCAGATAATTATCAAAAAAGTAGGTTAATAAAATTTTTCACTGAAAAGCCTCTAAAATCTGAATTAAAGATTAAATCAGTTAAAGAAATTTTTTTGAAAAGTGGAGCAGATAAAGACTTAAAAAAAGAAATTAAATATTATGAAAAAAAGGCAATGGAGGGAATAAAATCTTTTTCATTTTCTGATAAAAATAAAAAAATATTTGAAAAATTAACAATTGATTTGATGAGCAGAGAGATATGAATTAAATTTTTTTGAAAAGCGATTTTAAAAAAATTTTAATTGGAAACGTACTCATTATTTTGAGCTCTTCGAAAATATTTGTTTTTTCTTCTAAAAACTTTAAAATTAATTTTGGTTCATTCATTTTAAACATTCTTTTAAAAATTTCACTTCCAATTTCATTCTTTGAGTAAAGCACATCAATCATTATACTATCATAAAACATAAACCTGTTATTTTTGTAAAATTTGTTAAGAGGTTTTTCACTTTTTAAGTGTTTAATAAGGTTGTCTACTTTTTTTATAATATTAAAAAAAGTAAAACCAGTACTGGGTTTTGTCCATCCTCCAGCTGTTCCTATTGTCATAAAATTATTTGTATTATTTTCCCAAAAAGGATAGGAAGTCATGGGGATACTACCTTTTTCTTTATTAATTATTTCGAATTTACCTGAATTAATTTTTTTCAAATAAGTTTTAATACCTTTTTCGTATTCTTCATTCTTCAAAATTGATTTTGAAAATAGAGTATATTCAACTAAAGCTTCGTTTTTTTTAAATGGTAATACATAAATAAATCGTGTGGTATTTTTTTGAACAATATCAAAATCCATGAAAATAATTTTTTTTGGATCAAAAATATTATTTTCAGTTTTAACAAACCAACCTATAAAATGTTGTTTCAGGATTGGAAAACTATTTTTTTTCTTTAATGGCCCTTGAATACTTGAAAAGACTCTTACTCCTTCATATTTGATTTTCTCTGTTAAAACTTCAGTTATTTTTTTTAATGGTTTAATATTTAAAATTTCGTCATAAGTTATTTCAATATTTTTTGATTGATTTATTTCAGTAATTATTTTTTGGTAGAAATCAATTCCTTTTATTGTTTTGAATTCGTATGGTTTTAATTCAAAATCTTTAGAGAAATTCTGAGAACTAAAATTTGCGTTATCCCATTTTTTAAATATTATATCGTCAAAAAGGCCATAATTTTTTTCCCAAAAACTCCAAGTACGATCATTTGAATTTTTTTTAGATTTTTCAATTAATAATATTTTAGAATTTTTAAAGTATTTATCTCTTAAAAAATTATACGCAAGATATAATCCAGCGGCACCACCTCCACAAATTATATAATCAAATACTTTGTTGTTTTTCATTATTGAAATATTTAAAAATAATTAATCCATTTTAATTCCAATGGTTGGATCTTATTTTTTTTTTAAATAATTTGTTTTACACTGTAAAACAAATTAAATTTATACACTTTAATAATTGTTAAATGGATCCCATTTTTGTTTTTTTTGAAGAAACAGATCCTGTTTTAGGAGCGTTTTATGCAACTCTTTTTACATGGGGATTAACGGCTTTAGGGGCTTCAACTGTTTTTTTTTTTAAGAAGATGAATAGAGTTGTTTTAGATGGAATGTTAGGATTTACCGGAGGAGTTATGGTTGCCGCAAGTTTTTGGAGTTTACTTGCTCCAGGAATTCAAATGAGTGAAGGTGAGGGCTTTGTCAAAGTAATTCCTGCAGTAATTGGATTTACATTAGGTGCTTTTTTTATTTTTTGTTTAGATAAAATTTTGCCTCATATTCATATAAATTTCTCTCAAAGTGAAGGTATTAAAACTCCCTGGAAAAGAACAACTCTTTTGGCTTTAGCTATAACTCTTCATAATATTCCAGAGGGTCTTGCAGTAGGAGTTCTTTTTGGTGGTGTGGCTGCAGGTTTACCTGAAGCATCAATTGCTGGAGCAGTTATTTTGGCTTTGGGAATTGGTATACAAAATTTTCCTGAAGGGATTGCTATTTCTATGCCTTTAAGAAGGCAAGGTTTGAGTAGATTTAAGAGTTTTTGGTATGGTCAGTTATCAGCAATTGTGGAACCAATTTTTGCTGTTATTGGTGCTCTCGCCGTGACTTTTTTTACTCCTATTTTACCATATGCTCTTTGTTTTGCAGCTGGAGCCATGATTTTTGTTGTTGTTGAGGAGGTAATACCTGAAACACAATTAGATAAAAATACAGATATAGCAACATTGGGGTTTATTGGTGGATTTGTAATCATGATGACTCTTGACGTAGCACTCGGTTAATAAGTTTTTTTAGTTGAATTCCATCCCTGGGCTTCAAGTTTTATTTTTTCTCCTAATCTAGAAATCATATGTCTATCATTTATATCATTAGTAACATGACCAATTATGGAAAATGATGGTGAAGTTTTAATTTTTTTATAATCTTTTTGATTTATTGTAAATAATAGTTCATAATCTTCTCCTCCGTTTAAGGCAGCAATCGAACCATTAATTTTAAACTCTTCACAAGTTTTAGTTACCTCAGAATCTAAAGGTATTTTATCTTCATATAAGACAAAACCAACTTTAGATGAATCTGATAAATGTATTATTTCAGATGAAAGGCCATCACTAATATCTATCATTGAAGTAGGGGTTATTTTTAAATCTGATAAAACTGATGAAATATCTTTTCTAGCTTCAGGTTTTAGTTGTCTTTCAATACAATATGAATATTGAGAAAGATCAGGCTGAGATTGAGGGTTTACATTAAAAACAGCTTTTTCTCTTTCTAATACTTGAAGTCCAATATATGCACCCCCTAAATCACCAGTTACAATCATAAGGTCATTTGGTTTAGCGCCTTTTCTTAAAACAATTTGATTTTTTTTAGCATATCCAATAGCAGTAATAGAGATGATTAGCCCTGAGGTTGAACTTGTAGTATCTCCCCCTATCAAATCAACATTATAATTTTTACAGGCAGTTTCAATGCCTTTATATATTTCTTGAATTGATTCAATAGTAAATCGATTTGAAATAGCAATTGAAACTAAAATATGTGAGGCCTTTCCATTCATTGCATAAATATCTGAAAGATTAACAATTACAGATTTATATCCAAGGTGTTTCAAAGGCATATATGCAAGATCAAAATGGATCCCCTCAACTAACATGTCAGAACTGACTAATGTTTGATTATTCTTAAAATCGAGAACAGAGGAATCATCGCCAATTCCAAGTATTGTTTTATTTTGACGAATTTTAAAGTGTTGAGTAATTTTTTTAATTAGTTCGAATTCTCCAATATCAGAAATTGGTGTCTTTGGAATATTTTTATCTTGAAACATAATTTTAAAAGTAAAAGTATAAAATAAAAAGAAATATATTTTTAAAAATTTAACTTTGTAAAAACTGAAATTAGTTTGAGATTTTTTTTATTATTTTTTTTAATAATCTATTTTTCGTGTAAAGAAGAAAACTTCCAAACTGAATTATTGGATCAAAATTTTGGTGACTTAGATCCAGAATTAGCTGTTGAAGTTAATGAAAATTCATCTTCAAAAATTTGTATAAATGGATATGCTGGTAAATATCCTTGTAATGGATTTGATTTGGTTGGGAATTTATCACTTGATGAACTTAAAACCTCAATGGTCAATGATAATTGGGGATGGACTGATAAAGAAAATGGAAATGAATATGTTTTGATCGGGGTTTTAGAAGGAACAGCTATAGTAGACATCTCAAATGCAGAAAAACCAAAATATATGGGGTTACTCCCTTCATTGACTGAATCAAGTCAATGGAGAGATATAAAAGTTTATAAAGATTATGCATTTATAGTAAGTGAAGCAAAAAATCATGGCCTTCAGATTTTTAATTTAAAAAAAATAAAAAATAAATTGGGGGGTGTTGATTTTGAAACAGATTTTGTTTTAACTGATTTTGGGTCAGCTCATAATATATTTATAAATGAAGAAAGTGGTTTTGCTTATGTTTTTGGTAGTAAAATTTTTAAAGGAGGACCTGTTTTTATAAATATCTCAGACCCTGAAAGCTCTAATATAGAGGGAGGTTATGAATTTAAAGAATATGTCCACGATGCTCAAATTATTAATTATAAGGGTCCTGATGAAAGATATTTTGGCAAGGAAATATATGTTGGTTGTCATGGAAGTCAATCATCTGAAAATTTGATAGTTATTTTAGATGTTACTAATAAAAAGAATCCAAAATTAATTTCATCTTTATCATATCCTGATTCTGGATTTGCCCATCAAGGGACATTTTCAAAAGAGCATAAATATTTTTTACTTGGTGATGAGCTAGACGAAATTAAATATGGTTCAAAAACAAAGACATTTATATTTGATTTATCAGATTTAGAAAAACCTATCTTAAGTTTTGTTAGCATGGGAGATTCCAATGCAATTGATCATAATGGTTATGTTAGGGATAATTTGTTTTACCTTGCTAGTTATACTGCTGGAGTTAGAGTTTATGATATTTCTAACCTTAAAAGTAAAAACATAAAAGAAGTTGGTTTTTTTGATACTTACCCAAAAAATAATCAAACAGCCTTTGAAGGAGCTTGGAGTGTTTATCCTTATTTTGAAAGTGAAAATATTGTTATAAGTGATATAAATTCTGGATTATTTATTGTAAAACCTACTAAATAAAGACTTTATGAAATTTAAATTATTATTTGTAATATTAATTATAATTAGTTGTTCCAAAGAATCATTTGATAATTTTAGTTTTAATAATAAAAGTTTTAATGGTGAATTAAAATGGATCAAAAAATTTGGAGGCTCTAGTGATGATATGGCAAATGATATTATAGAAACATCTGATGGGAATATCGCAATTATTGGTTCCTCTAGCAGTTTAGACGGCTCAATTGTTGATAAAAATACAAATGAATTTGATTTTTGGTTTTTAAAAATTTCTCAGGATGGGGAGGTTTTATTGAATAAAACTTATGGGGGGAATGGTGATGATAGAGGACAATCAATAATTGAAATGTCAGATGGAGGATTTTTATTAGTTGGATATAGTAAAAGTTCAGACGGTGATGCCACAAAAAATATGGGGTTTCATGACAATTGGATTATAAGAATTAATTCTGAGGGGATTATATTATGGGAGAAAAGTATTGGGTATTCTGGACATGATCATGCAAATAGTATAATTAAAACAAAAGAAGGTGGATTTTTTATAACAGGCTTTTTAGATGTAACATCATCCAATGGGAAAGGTAATTATGGAAAAGGAATTAATTATAGGCATGGAGTTGGAGAATTTTGGGGGCATAAACTAAATTCTGATGGAGAAATTATTTGGAGTCGTTTTTTTGGAGGAACTAATAATGACAGATCGTATGATGTTGTTGAGACAAATAATGAAGAATTTATAATAGTGGGTTCAACTGAAAGCAATGATATTGATATTTCAAATAACTTTGGAAGTTATGATTATTGGGTAATTAAGGTAGACAGTCAGGGGAACTTATTGTGGGAGAGAACATATGGTGGATCTGGAATAGATGTAGCTAAATCAATTT
>CESF01139205.1_pt1 | contig 10580 bp, 10 predicted proteins | sample 356331 | NCBI WGS metagenome assembly CESF01 (sample SAMEA2621779, study PRJEB7988) | marine metagenome | biome: marine biome (ENVO:00000447); feature: surface water layer (ENVO:00002042); material: "saline water (ENVO:00002010), including plankton (ENVO:xxxxxxxx)" | depth 5 m
TACCATTTCAAAACACCACTTTTGGTATCTGACCTTCCGGGCCTTAACACCCCCATTTTGGAGGATCAAACCGGAATGATCACAGAAATCGAATCTCTAAAAATAGCCGAGAACCTAAATAAAATACTCTCTGATGATAGGCTTTCAGAATTTCAACCCTTCTTTCAAAAAGTAGGTAAGAAATACAGTTGGAAATCTTTTGGACAGTCTTTGATGTCCTTTATGGCTCAGTTATAAATGATGTTAGTGGAGTAAAATTTGTACTTTTAAAAAAACAACTACATGAGAAACCTATTCATTGTGATCTCCCTTTTGGTAATGAGTTCTTGTACTACCAAAGTTGAGTCTTCAAACAATACCCCTCCCAATATCATTATAGTCTTTACAGACGATCAGGGCTATCAGGATTTGAGCAGTTTTGGGTCTCCCAATATCAACACCCCACATTTGGACCAAATGGCCAAAGAGGGGCTGAAACTCACTAACTTCTATGCCGCACAGGCGGTGTGTTCGGCATCAAGAGCGGCGCTACTCACCGGTTGTTACCCCAATCGAATTGGTATTGCCGGTGCCTTATTTCCGCATCACAATATAGGAATCAATACACAGGAAACCACCTTGGCAGAAATGTTAAAAGCACAAGGTTATAAAACTGCGATCTTTGGGAAATGGCATCTGGGACATCACCCGGAATTTTTACCCAATAACCACGGTTTCGATGAATTTAAGGGCATCCCCTACTCCAACGATATGTGGCCAGTTGATTATGAAGGAAATCAAGTCCCTGCGGATCACCGACTGGCAAAAGCATACCCACAACTTCCTTTCTTCAATAACTTCGAAGTGGTCAAAGAAATTCGAACATTGGAAGATCAAGGGCAATTGACCACTGAACTTACTGAAGCTGCCGTAAATTTTATTGAGCAAAACAAAGAGAACCCATTCTTCTTGTATGTTCCGCACCCAATGCCTCATACGCCCATTGCGGTTTCTGATAAATTCAAAGGAAAAAGTGAACAAGGCTTGTATGGAGATGTTATTATGGAAATCGATTGGTCGGTGGGACAAATCATGAAGAAGCTCAAAGAACATCAACTCCACCAAAACACCTTATTCATTTTTACCAGCGATAATGGACCGTGGTTGAGTTTTGGGAATCATGCGGGCAGTGCATTGCCCTTGAGGGAAGGAAAAGGTACCGCTTGGGAGGGAGGACAAAGAGAACCTTGTGTAGTATATTATCCCAAGGGAATTAAAGGAGGAAGAACTATTGAAACCCCCATGATGGCCATTGATATATTGCCCACCATTGCAGAAATCACCGGAGCAACTTTACCTAAGAATAAGATTGACGGAAAAAGTGCATGGGACATTTGGACTGGTAAAACTGACCAAAGTCAACACCAAGCCTTTTTCTTCTATTACAAAAAGAATGAATTGCATGGGGTTCGATACCAAGATTGGAAACTCTATTTTCCTCACACCTATCGCACCCTCAACGGCAGAGCAGTCGGACAAGACGGATATCAGGCCAAATACGAGATGAATACGGTTGAAAATATTGAGCTGTATGACCTTAAACACGACATCAGTGAAACCAATGACGTAGCCTCACAGCACCCTGAAGTGGTCGAAAAAATAAAAGTCCTTGCCGACGAAATGCGAAGTAAATTAGGAGATAAACTTTACAATATTGAAGGAACTGGAAATCGGCCGGTAGGAAGAATTAATTGATCTCAAAAACATGAAAACCATGCATCTACTTTTAAGTCTAATATTCATAAACACTTGTCAGATTGGTGCTCCTGCGCCAGAAGATCGTTCAAGGGCTGTGTGGAACCCCAATGAGAGCTTTCAAGGTAAAGCCAAAGCCTACTTTGCCTCGGGATGCTTCTGGTGCGTAGAATCCGTATACGAAAGCTTAAAAGGTGTTGAAGAGGCCTATTCCGGCTATGCCGGAGGGAAAACCAAAAACCCAACCTACTACCAAGTAATCACCGGGAAAACAGGACATGCGGAAACGGTGGAAGTGATTTATGATCCTAAAATAATTGATTTCGTCACCTTGGTAGAAGTTTTTTTTGATTCCCATGACCCCACCCTGCTCAACCAACAAGGTCCCGACCGGGGAACACAATACCGCTCCGTAGCCTTTTATCAAAACGAGTCAGAAAAGAAAATCATAGAGGAACATATTTCTAGACTCACAATGGAAAAAGTTTATCAACAGAAAATCGTAACCGAAGTCAAGCCACTATCGAAGTTTTATTACGCAGAGAACTATCATCAGGACTATGAAAAGAACAACCCCAATGATCTGTATATATTAAATATTTCCAAGCCGCGACTGAATAAATTTAAAGCCATATCCCCTAACTTACTCAAGAAAGAAGAGCATTGATGTTATGTTAAAATCGCTCCGTTAAACCTTCGCCAGATACGGTAAAACAGCATTCCAACCAAGGAACCGAAGGCCATACCAGAGACCACATCCAAAGGATAATGTACTCCAATATATATCCGACTGTAGGCCACCAAAAAAGCAACGAATAATAACAAAAAGGGCAAGCTGTTGTATTTGACCCGAAAAATACTTGAAAAGAAAACCGCTAAGGCGAAAGAATTGGAAGCATGACCTGAAAAGTATCCATACAACCCTCCGCAAGTGGGTTTGACCAGTCTTAACATCTCTTTGATCGCAGGTTCGTGACAGGGCCGCAAACGCTGAAAACCATATTTAAAAAGATTGGTTACCTGATCCGTAACCAAAATGAGAAGGGCAACGAATAAAAGCAACATTAAAAAAGGTTTAAGACTTGTTTGCCTGAGGTACATAAAAGCCAAAAATAAATAAAGGCTAATGTTGGTCGCCTTATTGGTCATCAACATCCAAAAACCATCAAAGGTATTGGATCCCAAATGGTTGAGAAAAAGAAATAATTGTTGATCTAGGGTAATGAGTTCTTCCACGGGCTAATCCAAATTTTCCATCTCTTTATCGTAGAAATCCAATGCCTGCTCAATAAGCTGGGCAGTCTGGGATTCTAATTCCTCTCTGTCTTCTTTTTCAAACTCTTCCATCCAGTGGACTTCATCATTTGCCACGTTGAGAAAAAAACGGGGATACTCTGTGTGGGCAATAAAAATTGCGTCCTCCAAGGCCGAGCTGTCTGCAATCAAAAACTTTGGTAAATCCATTTTAAATATTGGTTTAGGGAACTAATTTTTGGGAAAGATACTGAAATCTGAGAACCAACAACAGTGCTGAAAGTATTAGTCCTGTTAATAGTCCAATCCAAATTCCATAAGTAGCCCACTCGGTATTTAGTCCCAAATAGTAGGATATGGGAAAACCTATGGCACCATAGGAGATAAAGATCAGAAAGGCCGGGATAATCACATCCTGAATTCCCCTTAAAGCTCCTAGAACCACAGCCTGAAGCCCATCGGCTATTTGAAAAAAGGCAGCGATCAGGATCAAATTTGAGGCAATTTCAACCACTTCATTGACGTCTGAAGAAATCTCAGGTGCGTTGCCATCCAAGTACAGCCAAGGAAGTAAATCGTGGCTAGCGATAAAGAACAAGCAAAAAAGAGAGCTCATCAAAAAAATGAGTAAAAAGGTAGAGACTGCCACCCGCCTGAGGGCGGTAAAATCTCCACGTCCTTTTTCGTTTCCAACACGGATCATAGCGGTTACCCCTACACCAATGGCAACCATATATGTCATTGATGACAAATTGAGTGCAATCTGGTTGGCAGCTTGGGGATTTTTACCCAACAAGCCCGACATCCAAATGGCCGAAGTAAAAAAAGTAACTTCAAAAAACATTTGCAATGCAGAGGGAAGTCCAAGAGAAAAAATTCTTTTAAAAAGTGATTTTTTAAGCTTTACCCTAAACAGTTTGCGATTGTATCTTTTAAAACCCTTTTTATTTTTTACGTTGATCGCCATAAACAAAACCATTGTCCATCGTGAAAACAATGTTCCCAGAGCTGCTCCCTCAACACCCAATTCTGGAAAACCATGGAGTCCGAAAATCAAAAGGTAATTCAACAGCACGTTGATCACATTGCCCATCAAGGTAGCATACATGGCCAAACGGGTCTGAAATAAGCCCTCTGCAAACTGCCTCAGTCCCTGAAAACCAACCAATGGTACCAGCGACAGGGCCACCCAAAAAAGGTAAGGCTTGGCCAAGGCAACCACCTCATCGGGCTGTCCCATTTGAGACAACAAAGGTTGCGCCCACAGCACCAAGGAGGCCAAAACAACACCCAATCCAAAACACAGAATCAGCCCATGAACAAAAATATACCTGACCTTATTGTGATTTTTTGCACCAAAAGACTCGGCAATCATGGGAGTAATGGCGGTAGAGAATCCTATTCCCAGAGACATGGCCACAAAGACAAAACTGTTGCCCAATGACACCGCGGCCAATTCTGCTGTTCCCAATTGCCCCACCATGATGTTGTCGATCAACTGTACTACCGTATGCCCCAACATACCCACTATAACTGGATAGGCCAATTTAAGATTGGTGCCAAATTCTATAGTGTAATTACTGAGGTTCATGAAAATTAAAGGGGATGATAAAGATTCTTATTCAAGTCCCAATTGATCTGTGAGGTACACCAAAGCAGCCATTGTCGCAGCTCCCAACTCCAATTCTCTCTTGTTGATTTGATCAAAAGTATCCATCTCCGAATGATGATGAATGAAATACCTTTGGGAATCGGTTTTTAAACCCGCCAATACCAATGAATTTCCTTTGAGTAGGCTTACATCTGCACCACTCCCATTTCCTTCAAATAAATGAATGTAATAGGGGTCAAAATACGGTTTCCATGACAAAATTTTATTTAAGTATTGCACTTTTGTATCAAAAATAAATCCCCTTGGGGTAAACCCTCCGCTATCGGACTCTAGTGCAAGGAGGTGTTGTTCTTTATCTTTTTTAACCCTTTTACTGTAGGCCTTGGCACCCATCAATCCATTTTCTTCATTGGCAAACAATACCACGCGAATGGTGTTTTTGGGGCGAAAATCTTTTAAACTCATCAACCTGAGCACTTCCATAGACTGAACCACTCCGGCTCCATCATCGTGAGCACCATCTCCCAAATCCCATGAATCCAAGTGGGCTCCAACCAAAATGATTTTCTCAGGTGACTCTTGGCCTTTGATTTCAGCAATGACATTATAGGATCTTACTTCCGGATAATTCTTGCAATTCTGCTTGATAAAAAACCGAAGTTTGGGATTCAAGGCGATCATGGAGCTGAGCAACTCTGCATGGTTAGTACTGATCGCAGCAGCGGGAATTCTTTTGTTGATGGGTAAATCTCCGTAACTCATGACTCCGGTGTGAGGGTAATCATCCAATCGAAAATTCAAAGAACGAACGATCACTGCCAGCGCACCGTATTTGGCTGCTTCGGCGGCACCACTGTATCTCTGGTCTACAGCACCACCATAGGCTTTAAATGTATTGACAAGATCTACCTGCATGGGACGATTAAAAAAGATAATCTTGCCTTTGATTTTTTCCTTTCCTAATTTAGCCAGGTCATCAATGTGTTTTACTTCGATCACATTGGCTCGAATTCCTATAGAGGGAGTAGCAATGGAACCTCCCAAAGCACAGATGTTCACATTAATTGTATTTCCTGGGCTAGATTCAATGTTGGCATATTCAAAAGTACCCCTAACCCATTTGGGAACCATAACGGCTTGCAACCAAACAGAATCCAATGGAAGGGCATCGAGTTCCTCCTTGGCCCACTTTACTGCCCACTCTGCATTTAGAGAACCCGACAAACGACCACCTATTTGATTGGTCAGATGATCCAGCCAATCATAACTTTTTCCTTGGGTCAGTGCCTCTTGGTAAATCTTCTTGATTTTATTCTCCAATCCATCCTCATTTTGAGCGTGTAAGGAAAGACTGCTAAACAACAATAATAGCCATAATTTTTTCATCATCAATTAAAGTTTGGGTTTAGCGGCAAATTGTTGGATATCGTCGACCGTAACCGGGTTCGATCCCAGAATCATCAATCTTTCAATAACATTTTTAAGCTCACGTATGTTTCCAGTCCAAGGATAATCCATCAAACGATCAATGGCGCTTTTGGAGAAGGTTTTGGGATCCAAACCTTGTTCGGCTATCAGGTTATCTGTAAAATAATCCACCAAAAGAGGAATGTCTTTTTTTCTTTCTTTCAGTGAAGGAACTTTTATGAGGATAACAGCCAAACGGTGATAGAGGTCTTCACGAAAGTTCCCCTCTACAATTTCTTTGTCCAAATCTTTGTTGGTGGCAGCAATAACACGTACATCAACTTTTATATCTTTTTCGCCTCCCACCCTTTGGATTCTGTTCTCTTGAAGGGCTCTCAAAACCTTGGCTTGAGCAGTAAGACTCATGTCAGCCACCTCATCCAAAAAGAGTGTACCCCCATTGGCAATTTCAAACTTTCCCGGACGATCTTTGATTGCCGAAGTAAAAGCCCCCTTGATATGACCAAATAGTTCGCTCTCAATCAATTCGGAAGGAATGGCAGCACAATTTACTTCCACAAAAGGAGATCCAGAACGATTGCTTTTTTGATGCAAATGATGAGCTACCAACTCTTTACCGGTTCCATTTTCACCAGTAATAAGAACCCTGGCCTCTGTGGGCGCAACCTTTTGGACCAAATTGTGAATTTCGTTGATCTGATCAGAAGACCCAATCATTTCGTATTTTTTGGCAATGCGTTTCTTTAGGTTTTTATTCTCTAAAACCAAATTTTTGATTTGCAATGCATTTCTAACTGCAGTCAGCAGTCGATTCAAATCCGGTGGTTTGGAAATAAAATCATAGGCACCCGATTTCATGGCTTCTACTGCGGTAGAAACATTCCCATGGCCAGTCAACATGATAAAAGGAACATTGATACCGATTTCTCTGACTTTTTGTAAAACCTCTACACCATCCATTTTTGGCATTTTGATATCGCACAACACTAAGTCAAAATCTTCCTTTTTTAGTGTGGTCAGACCTGATTTACCATCTTCGCATTGGGTGATTTCATAGTCTTTATTTTCTTCTTCTAAAATACGGATCAGGACCCTTCTGATGGGCTCTTCGTCCTCAATCAATAAGATTTTTTTCATTTGATCTCAGATGTATTATTTTTAAGCGTAACAACACTTTGAGGGAATGGTATTTCAATATTGATTGCCTTCAGTTTTTCAAAAATCTTAAATCTAAGATCACTTTTAACGAGATTGGCCTCAAAGCTTTTGTTCATAGAAAAGAAAAGTTGAAACATTAAAGCACTGTCGCCAAAGTCTTCGAAAAGCAGAAAAGGCTCTGGTTTCCTCAATACCTTGGGGTGGGCATTGGTAATCTCTATGACTATATTCTCCAATAATTTTACATCTGTATTGTAGGCTACTCCAAAGTGGATGGACTCTTTGGTCAAAGTTCCATTTTCTGTCCAATTATAAAGTATTGAGGTTAAAAATTTATGATTGGGGATGATCAATACCTTATTGTCTCGGGTCACCGCTCTGGTGGTGCGCAACATAATGTTTTCTACCCTTCCCACTTGACCATCAACTTGTATGACATCTCCTACATGTACGGTTTGATCGGCCAGTATAGAAATACCAGAAAATACATCTTGAATCAATGTTTGCAAGGCCAAACTAACGCCCACCAAAAGGGCAGCAGATGCTGCAAAAATCGTACTTACTTTTACCCCAATATTGTCCAGTGTAATGAGAATTACAATCAAATAAACCAAGTAGTTGAAAAAGGTTAAAATCCCTCTAAACTTAAGTTTAGTATCGTTGTTCAAGGTTTTAAATATAATACGACGAAATACTTTTAGGAATGTGTAAGTTAGAAAAAAGACGCCAATGATAATTATCATTGACTTAGGAGTGAGAAGGATGTCACTGCCTATATTAATCTGATAATTAAAAAAATCTTTTATTTTTTGCATGTTATTAAATCCATACTAAGATAATACAAAAACAAAACCCACCCTTATTTCTAAGGATGGGAAAAATTGCTATGAAAAAGAATAACACTAAAAGATTAGTGTTAACCAAAGATATATATTTTTTCTCAGATCAAATATTTATGCGAACATGTCCTTGACCTTTTCAAAAAATGATTTGTCAGACTTGTCGGGATTTGGCGTGAAATTTTCGTCCTCCAACATTTTTTGAAAAAATTGTTTTTGTTCCTTATTTAGTGTTTTGGGTGTCCATACATTGACGTGAACCAATAGATCACCTTTTCCGTATCCATTCAGATCTGGTATTCCTTTACCCCTCAACCTTAGGGTTTTTCCGGATTGTATTCCTGATTCGAGTTTGATTCTTACTTTTCCTTCCAACAGATTGATTTCTTTGGATACCCCCAAAGCTGCCTCAGAGATGCTGATGTATAAGTCAAAGTGTAAGTGATTTCCTTCACGAATAAAATTTTCGTCGGTTTTTTCTTCGATTAAAACCAACAAATCTCCCGTAATACCATTACCCGATGCCTCGTTTCCTTTTCCAGTCACTTTCAGTTGCATTCCTTCCTCGACCCCGGCAGGTATTTTGATCGATACCGTTTCTTCACTCTCTACCATTCCGTTAGCGTCGCTTCCCGCAGGTCGATTTGAGATGATTTGCCCGCTTCCATTACACTTGGGACAAGTAGAAGCGCTTTGCATTCTTCCCAAAATAGTATTGGTCACACGCATCACCTGACCTCTTCCTTTACATGTTCCACAGGTGGTATAACTTACCCCTGTGGCTTGGGCTTTTCTTCTAACTTTAACTTTCTTTTCTGCGCCATTGACCACCTCTTTCAAGCTGAGTTGAACTCTGATTCTTAGGTTACTTCCTTTTCCTCTGGGCTGTGATTGACCAAAACCACCAAAACTACCGCCACCGAAAGCACTACCAAAAATATCTCCAAACTGACTGAATATATCGTCCATATTCATACTTCCACCTCCAAAACCACCAGACTCAAAGGCTGAATGTCCAAACTGATCGTACTGGGATTTTTTCTGCGGGTCACTCAAAATCTCATAGGCCTCAGCAGCTTTTTTGAAATTGGCCTCCGCTTCCTTATCTCCAGGGTTTTTATCAGGGTGGAACTCTATGGCTTTTTTACGGTAAGCCTTTTTGATTTCATTTGCCGACGCCGTTTTTGATATGCCCAGAATTTGGTAAAAATCTTCTTTCATATAATTTATTGTCCGACGACCACCTTAGGAAATCTTATGATCTTATCTCCAAGTTGATAACCTTTTTCAGTTACATCAATTATTTTTCCCTTACGGGAGGCATCCGCTGCAGGAATGAGCGTAATCGCCTCGTGAATCTCGGCATCAAATGTATCACCCACCTTGGTTTCGGTGGCATTCAAACCATTGCTTTTTAATACATCTAACAATTTATTTTTGATCAGTACAAATCCCTCGCTATGCTTTTTTTCCTCTTCTTGAGTTTGACCAATGGCCCTTTCAAAATCATCTAAGATCGGCAATATCGAACCGATGACCTCTTGACCTGCGGTTTTAAAAAGTTCTATTCGCTCTCTGGCAGTTCTCTTTTTGAAATTTTCAAACTCAGCAAACAACCTGAGATACTTGTCCTTCTCTTGATTTAGATTTTCATTCAATTCCTCAAGCTGCTGGGAAAAGTCTACTTTATTGCTTTTTTTCTCAGCAGAAGATTTCTTTGCTTTAGCCTTGGGTTTGGAGGTTTTATTTGCCATTTTCTTAATTTGTTTTAAATGCTTCAAAATTACTGCCAACCATTGTTTTTTGCCAAAATGTCATTCTTTTTACCAAATACGTCTTTTAAGGCCTGCGGCAAAAACAGGAATTGAAAAACAAAGCCTTTTGATAAAATCAAATCAGCACTGACCTTTTGACTTCCCAAAATCAAAATGGAACGTTCCCCAAAAAACATTTTCATAAATAAGGCAGGTATATTGGGTAAAATAACAGGTCGACCCAAAGCCTTTCCTGTGGCTTTCATCAAGTTTCTTTGTGAGACGGGATTAGGGGCTACAGCGTTATAGGTTCCTTCCCACCCTTGATCCGCAGCAGTAAAAAACAATCTGGATAAATCCTCAATATGGATCCAACTCTGCCACTGTTTCCCTGAGGCAAAAGCCGTTCCCAAAAAAAGTTTTACCGGAAGGATTAATTGAGATAATAAGCCACCGTCTTTGGCCAAAACCAAACCGATTCTCAACATCGATAAATGTTGGGTATGATCACACATGGCTTTGGATTCCTCTTCCCATGCCGAAGTGACTTTTTGTAAAAAATTCTCTTCTATCAAAGAGCTGTTTTCGTCATAAACCTCATCCAGACTATTGGGATAAATACCAATGGCTGAAGCACAAACGATACTTTTCATTCTTATATTTTGCTGATCCAATGCATTTCTCAACAAACGCGTACTATTCACCCTGCTTTCCAAAATTTCTTTTTTGTTTTTGGAAGTCCATGGTTTAGAAATACTCGTCCCGGCCAAATGAATTAATGAATCGACTCCTTCAAAACAG
>CESF01138207.1_pt1 | contig 10576 bp, 5 predicted proteins | sample 356331 | NCBI WGS metagenome assembly CESF01 (sample SAMEA2621779, study PRJEB7988) | marine metagenome | biome: marine biome (ENVO:00000447); feature: surface water layer (ENVO:00002042); material: "saline water (ENVO:00002010), including plankton (ENVO:xxxxxxxx)" | depth 5 m
CGTTTGGCACAATTTTTTGGTTTTAACTTGCTGACCTCGATGTTCAATGTCTTGAGTATTGCTATGATTATTCCTTTTCTAGAGTTGATTTTTTATGGTGATAATTCACAATTAAATATTGTAGAATTATCATCAGATCCAAATTCTTGGATGGCATATTTCAATTATTTAATGGGTGCTAAAATCAATGAACTTGGTCAACAAACAGCTCTAATTTATTTTTCGATAGGAATCATGATTGCATTCTTCCTAAAGAACCTTGCTCTTTATTTATCATTTTATAATCTAGCTTATGTGAGAAGTGCTGTTGTAAGAGATATTAGAGAGCAGATTTACAATCATTTATTGCGGCTTCCCTTAAGTTATTTCAATAAAGAAAAGAGGGGAGATACCATGTCTAGATTCACCAACGATGTGAAAGAAGTAGAATGGAGTCTTTTGGGTGTAGTTGAATTATATTTTAAGCATCCACTGGCAATATTTATTCCAATTGTCGTATTATTTGTGATGAGTTATAAGCTGACTTTATTTGTAATTGTGGTCTTACCTATGAGCGGCTTTTTAATCAGCAGAATCGGAAAGAAATTAAAAAATGCAGCACAAGCTGGCCAAGAGAAACTATCTGATGTTTTATCTCATTTAGAGGAAAGTTTACACGGTATTAAAATAATTAAGGCATTTAGTGCCTCTGAAGATAAACAAGAAAAATTCAAGGATTTGAATGATGATCATTTCAAGCAAATGGTTCGACTTAATAGAAAAGAATTTTTAGCTTCTCCACTCAGTGAATTTATGGCGAGTATAGTATTAAGTAGTATCTTAGTATACAGTGGATCATTGATACTGACTGACAATTCATCACTACCTCCATCTATATTAATAGGATATATTGCTATATTTTCACAACTCATTCCACCAGCAAAAGGCATTTCTGAAGCCTTTTTTAGACTTAAAAAAGGAGCAGCTTCTATGGGTAGAATTAATGAAATTTTAGCAAGTAATCAAGAAATTAATGATCACGGAATTAAAGATACTTTATTTGAGGATTGCATTAAATTAACGAATGTATCTTTTGGATATACAGATACGCTTATATTGAAGAATATTAATTTAGAGATAAAGAAAGGAGATACCATAGCTCTGGTGGGTCCTTCGGGAGGAGGTAAATCAACATTAGTAGACTTGATACCCCGTTTTCATGAACTTAACGGAGGTGAAATAACAATTGATGGAACGGATATAACAAAAATAGATTTATCATCACTTCGAAGCTTGATGGGTATCGTTACTCAAGATGCCATACTTTTTAATGACTCAGCAGCCAATAACATTAAAATGGGTGATCATTATTTGTCTGGTGATCAGTTACTAGATGCTGCTAAAATCGCCAATGCTCATACGTTTATCAAAAATTTAGATGAAGGATATAATACAAATTTAGGAGAGAAGGGAACAAATCTGAGTGGTGGTCAACGACAACGAATGAGTATTGCACGAGCAGTTGCCAAAGAACCTCCATTGCTTATTTTGGACGAGGCCACAAGTGCTTTAGACACAGAAAGCGAAAAGATGGTTCAAGATGCATTAGAAAAGGTAATGAAAAACAGGACAAGTATTGTTATAGCCCACCGATTAAGTACTATTAAAAAATCGGATAAAATTGTTGTACTAGATAAAGGTGAAATTGCTGAACAAGGAACACACGAAGAACTAATTTCTCAAAATGGTATTTACAAAAAATTAGTGGATCTTCAAACCTTCGGTTAGAATAAAAAATAAATTAAAAACTTATCTAATTATCAGATTAAGATTAGTAGGTAAAAATATGTAATATTGCCTCAAAATTGAGAATAAATGAATCATACGATTAAACCTGGAGTAGCTTCAGGAGAAGAAGTTCAAGCCATTTTTGCTTATGCAAAAGAGAAAGGATTTGCTCTTCCTGCTGTAAATGTTACTAGTTCAAGTACAGTTAATTCAGTAATGGAAACTGCAGCAAAATTAAATTCCCCAGTAATTATTCAATTTAGTAATGGCGGAGCACAATTTTTTGCAGGAAAAGGACTAAGTAATGATAACGAAATAGCTGCAATTAAAGGTGGTATAGCCGGAGCAAAACACGTTCATGAACTTGCGGAAGCATATGAGGCTACCGTTATTCTTCATACTGATCATGCAGCAAAAAAATTATTGCCATGGATTGATGGATTATTAGATGCAAGTGAAAAACATTTTGCAGAAACAGGTAAGCCACTATACAGTTCTCACATGATTGATTTATCTGAGGAGCCTATTGAGGAAAATATTGAAATTTGTAAAACATACCTCGAACGAATGAGTAAGATGGGTATGACATTAGAAATTGAGTTGGGAATTACTGGTGGTGAGGAAGATGGAGTTGACAATACAGACGTGGATAGTAGTAAATTATATACACAACCTAGTGAAGTAGCCTACGCATACGAGGAGCTTATGAAAGTAAGTCCAAGATTTACTGTAGCAGCAGCGTTTGGTAATGTTCACGGAGTATACAAACCGGGTAATGTGAAATTAACCCCAATCATACTCAAAAATTCGCAAGATTACATTCAGGAAAATTATAGCACGGGTCACAATCCTATTGATTTTGTATTTCACGGTGGGTCAGGTTCCACATTGGAAGAAATTCGTGAGGGAATTTCCTATGGAGTTATAAAAATGAATATTGATACCGACTTACAATTTGCATTCACAGAAGGAGTTAGGGATTATGTTCTTACAAAAAAAGATTACTTGTTATCTCAAATTGGTAACCCAGATGGTGCAGAGCAACCAAATAAAAAACACTATGACCCTCGAAAATGGGTTAGAGAGGGAGAATTAACATTCATCAGCAGATTAGAAAAAGCCTTTGCCGATTTAAATAACGTAAATTCATTATAGTTACTCAAACGAAATAAAAAATCCTACACATTATGAGGAGGTTTTTTTATGTCAACTAGAAAGTGCACCAATTAAATCGTATTTGGTTAGGATTTGAATATTACCACTTAATTCACGAACGAGTACAGCTGGATTTTCTTTATTAATAAGCCTAGAGACGACCTCAATATTCTCAGAGGCATCAATTACTGGGAAAGCTTTTTGCATGACTTCAGCAATTTTATGAGATGATAACTTTGGATTTTTGAGTAGTTGTGAGAGAAGTTGATTATCATTTATTGAGCCTACAAAATCACCTTGACTATTTTTTACGGGAAGTTGTGATATTCCGTGTTTTTCCATTAACTGAAATGCAACACTAACCTCATCTGTATCCGATACAGTAAGCATTGGTAGATGTTTGTGCTTAGATATCATATCTTCGGCAGTTTTAGGTTTTGCATCTAAAAATCCTCGCTCTTTCATCCATTCATCATTGAATGCCTTGCCCATGTATCGAGTAGCGTGATCATGAAAGAGAACAACAACTATATCCGTAGGTTTGAGCATGTGTGCACATTGCAAAATACCCTTAACGGCACTTCCTGCACTGTTTCCAGCAAGTATGCCCTCTTCTCTTGCTATTTTCCTTTGCCAAAGTAAACCGTCCTTATCAGTGACTTTCTCAAAATGGTCAATAACGTCAAAGTTGACACATTTAGGTAGGATATCTTCTCCAATTCCTTCCGTTATGTATGGGTAAATTTCTTTTTCATCAAATTCACCAGTTTCGTGGTATTTTTTGAACACAGAACCATAGGTATCTATACCCCAACATTGAACCTCAGGATTTTTTTCTTTTAAATATTTTCCCACACCGCTGATTGTGCCACCAGTTCCAACTCCAACTACAAAATGGGTTATTTTTCCTTGGGTTTGTTCCCAAATTTCCGGACCAGTAGTTTCGTAATGGGCTTGAACATTACTTGGGTTATCATATTGATTCACATACCAAGCATTAGGAATTTCGTCACCAAGTCTTTTAGATACTGAGTAATAAGACCTCGAATCTTTTGGGTCAACATCAGTAGGACAAACAATCACTTCCGCTCCAACTGATTTGAGGGCATCTACTTTTTCCTTACTTTGTTTGTCAGTAGTTACAAATATGCATTTGTAACCTTTTACTACTGCAGCTATAGCAAGTCCCATTCCCGTATTTCCACTTGTGCCTTCTACAATTGTTCCACCTGGCTTAAGTCTGCCCTCTGCTTCAGCATCTTCAACCATTTTTAAAGCCATTCTGTCTTTAACCGAGTTGCCTGGATTTGTAGATTCTACCTTGGCCAAAACAGTACATGGGAGATCAGCTACAATTTTATTTAATTTGACAAGCGGTGTATTGCCTATCGTCTCCAAAATATCCTTGTAATACATTTCTTCAAATGTAATTAAGACAAATAGTATATACTTAATATAGCCATATATTGTGGAGATTATTAATCAACTTTGATAAATCGTAATTTAAAGCGAATATTGTTTGGTGATTAACCATCTGAAAAATGCCATTAAAAATTTTAATTTTTGGGTGACTCTAAGTTTTCTGATTTCACTAGTATTTGTTATACAATACAAATTTTTAGACGACACTGTTGGTCACAACCAAAAATACAATACTATAGTTTCTGATGGTAAGGGGTATTATGCTTATTTGCCAGCTATTTTTATCTATAACGATTTAAATTTTGGATTCAATCAAACTGTTGAAAAACACAATCATCCAGAAACTTGGTATACAGACTATCGGTATAAATTGGATAAAAAGAGAATTTTCACTAAATATTATGTCGGCACTGCAATTGCGTACTCACCTTTTTTTTTAATAGCTCATGGTTGGTCATTAATGATGGGATGGCAAGCAGATGGTTATACTGCTATTTATCATGGATCTGTGCTAGTTGCAGCACTTTTTTATATGGTTATCACTCTTATTTTTATGGGGAAGATATTAGATTTTTATCGGATTAATCATTGGATTAAAGTCTTAAGTATTTTAGGGGCTTATTTTGGTACAAATTGGTTTTACTATACTACTTGGGAGGCCTCACTATCTCATGTTTATTCAGCAGGTGTGATAGCTGCTTTTTTCTATTACGCTATTATTTTTTCAAAAGATATAACATTAAAATGGGGGCTAATAATTGGAGTTTTATTGGGTCTTATTGTTTTGTTACGTCCTTTAAATATTTTGGTCGTTTTATTTTTACCGTTATTTCACTACAAACTTTTTAGTTTTATTCGTTGGGTAAAATCGCTTATTGCAAAACCAGTCATATTGGGCCTTTCGTTTATTTCATTTTTGGCTGTTTTGTCTATACAATTTATTATCTACAAAATTCAGATTGATCAGTGGTATATTTATGCCTACTTAAATGAGGGATTTAACTTTTTAAAGCCTCATTTTTTTAATTTTCTATTCAGTATTAGAAAAGGTTTTTTTGTTTATACACCATTGTTTTTATTAAGTATTTTAGGATTGGTATCGTGGGCTAAGTTTAATTCATTTCAAGTATTATGGTGGATTTTATCAGTTATAATCCTTGTTTATATTCTCTCGAGTTGGCATATGTGGTGGTATGGAGGAACTTTTGGAACTCGAGTGTTAATCGAATATTATATTATCTGGATTATTCCGCTTGCTATTTTATTTCAAAAAGCAGGGAGATACTCCAAATTTTTTTTGGTTATGATTACTTGTTTTTTTGTCTTCAATGGAGTTTTGCAACAATATCAATATAGAAAAGGCATTATTCATTACGATAATATGAATTGGCAGATGTATAAAGAAGCTTTTCTTCACCCTATTATTCCTTAGCTCAATTATTATTTATGTTAATAGTCGTTTTTGATATGAAGATTAATAATCGATAATTATTAGAGATTTATCCATTGATTATAGGATTTTATGCTAAAAATGTGAGATTTGCTTACTAATTTAAATCATGAAAAAATTTTATACACTTATTCTAGTTTTATTCACACTCATAAGTAGCCAAACTACTCGTGCTGATGAGGGGATGTGGATACCCGCTCTTCTAACAGATAATTACGCTGAAATGCAACGATTAGGCCTTGTTTTAACACCTGATCAAATTTACAATATCAACAAAAGCAGTATGAAAGACGCTATTGTTCGCTTAGGTTCAGGATTTTGTACAGGAGAGATTATTAGTAGTCAAGGATTGATACTGACAAATCACCACTGTGGATACAGTGCAATTCAGAAGTTGAGCACAACAACTGCAAATCATTTAAAAAATGGTTTTTGGGCAAAAACCAAGGATGAGGAGTTATCTGCTGGCTTTAGTGTTTCATTCTTAGTAAAAATTGTAGACATTACGGATGATATTTTGGCTGATGTTACTGATGAAAATAGAAGCAAGCTTGTAGGAGAACATTCTTCTACTGTTCGAAAAGAATTATCAGACTCTGGTGCTTATGCAGTTGATATTAAAGAGATGTTTAGCGGTAACAAATATTTTGCATATATCTATGAGACATTTGGTGATGTTCGATTAGTAGGTACACCGCCTGAATCAGTAGGTAAGTATGGTGGAGACACAGACAACTGGATGTGGCCAAGACATACAGGAGACTTTTCGATGTTTAGAGTATATTCATCGAAAGACAATAAGGCTACTAAAGACTATTCAGAAGATAATATACCTTACACACCAAAGCATCATTTGCCTGTCAGCATGAAAGGTGTTGACAAAGGTGATTTTGCAATGATTTGGGGTTTCCCAGGTAGTACAGACCGATATCTATCTTCTTATGGAGTTAGAAATGCAACTGAAATTGATCAACCAGCTCGTGTGAAGATTAGAAGAGCCAAATTAGATGTGTACGAAAAATACCAGAAAAAAGATGAGGCTGTTGACTTAATGTATTCAGCTAAGCATGCACAAGTAGCCAATTACTGGAAATATTTCATGGGACAGACACGTGGACTTAAGCGATTAGATATTGAAGGTAAGAAAAGAGGAGAAGAAGCTGCTTTCGAACAATGGGTTATTAATGGAAAAAAAGCTAGGAAAGATAAATACGGAAAAGTTCTTTTGATGTATAAGGATGCATATGCAGTTTATGATGCCAAAAAATTAGCAGAAACTTATTGGATGGAGGCAATCTACGGTATTGAATTTACCAAGTATGGATTTGGGTTTAGTAGACTTTCTTCTCTATATGCTATGCAAGCTGCAGAAAAAGATAAATCTAAAAAAGCTAAAATACAGACACAGATAGATGGCATGATCAATCGAATTAAAGCAACTACAAAGGGTAATTTCAAAGACTATTATGCCCCTATAGATAAGGAAGTAACTGTAGCTATGTTAGATTTTTATATGAATGACCTTTCTGCTGATTTGAGACCTGCTGCTTTCAATGATATGATTGCTAAATACAAAGGTAATACCACTGAATTAGCAAAAAAGCTGTTTGAGTCCTCTATTTTAGTAGATCAAGATAGAGCCATGAAATTTTTAGAAAATCCAAGTGCTAAGAAATTGGAAAAAGATTTGGGAGTTAAATTCTCTGGGATTATGCTTGATTTTTATTTGAATGGAATTCGTGCCATGTTTGCAGAAGCTGATCAAAAAAGAGCAACAGCCGATCGTTTATACAAGGCAGCACTATTTCAAATGCACCCAGATAAGGCTTTTGCTCCCGATGCAAATAGCTCAATGCGTTTCACTTATGGTCAAGTATTAGATTACTCTCCAGGTGATGCTATGCAATACAAACATTACACAACTATGAAAGGTATAATTGAAAAATACCAACCAGGTGATGATGAGTTTGACTTACCTGCTGGATATCTTGATGTTGCTAAATCAAAAAACTATGGTGATTATGCCAAAGATGGTGAGGATCTTAGAATTTGTTTCTTAACTAATAACGATATTACTGGTGGAAACTCAGGTAGCCCTGTAATCAATGGAAATGGTGAACTGATTGGATTAGCCTTTGATGGAAATTGGGAGGCTATGAGTGGTGATATTGCTTTCGAGCCAGAGTTGCAACGCACGATATCTGTGGATATTCGTTATGTTCTATGGTGCATCGACAAACTTGCTGGTGCCAAGCATATCGTTGATGAAATGACATTGGCGAGATAGTAATTTCTCAATTAAGAATTCAAAGACCCATTAACAATAGTTTTTGGGTCTTTTTTTATTGAATTAGTTTCAACGCCTCCTCTATGGTTTTAACTGGGAGCTTACAAATTCCTTTTTCACAAACATAGATTAAGGTTTCTTTATCTTGGTATCTATTCTTGAATGCAGGAATGTCAGACTCTGAATTACTATACAAAACAAGCGTGTTTGGATGAAATGATTTTCTGAATTTTAAGGCTTCCTGTTCTGCATTTTCTCCTACAATAACCACTTCATAATATGGTTTTGAAATTGCTAGGTGTGTTTTTGCCCAATTACTATGTCCACTTGGGAATGAAACCATATTTGATTGAATCTTACCTACCAATGTTTCTGCGATTTCCATAAAACGACTATTGCCATAAATTAGTCCAAGTTGCCATAAATTATGAGCCATTACAGAATTAGTTGCTGGGATTACATTATCATGAACCTCTGTTGTTCTAACTATAAGTTCGTTGGTTTCGTTGAAGTAGAAAAACTCTTTTTCAGAATCATAGAATTTTTCTAAAACCACTTTTGTTAAATGATTTGCAGTAGCTAGATATTTTTCATTACTGGTAACAGTATATGCGTCTGTGGATGCTTTGATAAGAAATGCATAATCTTCTAACATACCAGGAATAGTTGACTGGCTATTTTTATAACTATGCCAAAGTTCTTTTTTATTTAGCTGAGTGGTCAATATTTTATCCAGTGCTCTGATTGCGATATTTTTGTAATGTTCATTTTCAGTTGATTTATATGCGTCAATAAGTCCGGAAATTATCAAACCATTCCATGAGGTAAGGCACTTATCGTCCAAACCTGGGGTGATACGTTTACTTCTATATTGAAGTAGTTTTTGGTTTATTTGGTTAATCTTTTGAGTTAATTCTTTTGATGTAAGTTGAAATTCTCGTTCGATTTGAGCATCATCCTTATTCCTGAGAAGGATATTATTTTGGTTTTCCCAAAGGGCTTTTTTGTCAACTTCGTAGTATGTTTTGGCTAAATTGTAATCTGCTTTTAAGACCTCTTTTAATTCTTCTGATTTCCAAACATAATATTTTCCTTCTTCACCCTCGCTGTCGGCGTCTAAAGCTGCGTAAAATAGGCCGCTTTTGTCTAACATTTCGCGTTCTAGCCAATCAACGATTTTATGAATAGTTGTTAGGTATAATGGATTTTTTGATTTTTTAAAGGCCTTGGCATAAACAGTTAAAAGTTGTGCATTATCATACAACATCTTTTCGAAGTGAGGGACTTTCCAAATACCGTCTACACTATATCTTGAAAAACCTCCGCCAATTTGGTCAAAAATACCTCCGTAAGCCATTTTTGTTAGTGTAATATCAATGAATTTGTCAATGGTATTATCCGATGAATGTTGAGTGTATGAAATTAAAAATTCGTAATTAGAAGGCATAGGAAACTTTGGAGTTCTGTTCATTCCCCCATTTTTATAGTCCCATTTCTTTTTCCAAACTTCAACTAAATCATCTAGTACATTTTCATCCAATTTTTGTGCAGTTTGATCACTGATTGCCGTTTCCTGCATTTGAATACCACGAGTCAGTTTTTTGGAATATTCTTCTATTTTATTGAAATTAGATTGGTATTGATCTGAAATATTACTTAGCAATCTCAACCATTCTTTTCGAGGATAGTATGTTCCTGCATGAAAAGGTTCTCCGTTAGGTAGAGCAAAACAATTTAATGGCCAACCACCACGACCGGTAATTATATTAGCTGCTGTCATATATATTTGATCTACGTCTGGACGTTCTTCTCGATCAACCTTTATGCAATAAAAATTATCATTCATGTATTCAGCGATATCCTCATCTTCAAAGCTTTCATGTTCCATAACATGACACCAATGACAACTGCTATATCCTATGCTGATAAGTATGGGTTTATTCAATTTTTTGGCTTCTAGCAAGTTGTCAGGATTCCATGCATGCCAATCAACAGGATTATGTGCATGTTGCAGTAAATAAGGGCTAGTTTCATTAATAAGTTGATTGGTATAATCGGACATTGTGTTGTTATGATTTTTCTGACCACAAGAAGAAAGTACAGAAATAGTACTAATAATAAATAATAAATAGTTTTTCATCATATGGTATAAGCAAAGTTGCATATAATATTTAATTGACAACGGAAACCTTGATTTTTGTTATTTTTGGAATTCGTGATTAGTAGATATTTAAATTTAACTTTTTTAATATTTTTATCTGTTCTTGCCTTTGGTCAGTATACCAAGATTGGAAATGGTGGTTTTGCGAGTGGGAACTTTGGTCCATTAAGGACCGATACTTCTTCATCTTATTTTAGTCGGTTTGCTTTTATTTATCCAAGCTCAACGCTCAATAATTTGAAACATGGTGACAGTATTTCAGCCCTATCATTTTTTTATGAATCATTTGATTCAATTAGAGGTAACAATAATATGAAGGTCTATTTGAATTCTA
>CESF01109939.1_pt1 | contig 10556 bp, 10 predicted proteins | sample 356331 | NCBI WGS metagenome assembly CESF01 (sample SAMEA2621779, study PRJEB7988) | marine metagenome | biome: marine biome (ENVO:00000447); feature: surface water layer (ENVO:00002042); material: "saline water (ENVO:00002010), including plankton (ENVO:xxxxxxxx)" | depth 5 m
AATGCTGCGACTCTAAACGTTGTTGCTGCTGCTAAACAAATCGGTGGTGACATCGAAGTATTAGTAGCTGGCGAAGCGTGTGGCGCAGTTGCTGATGCTGCTGCAAAAATTGATGGTGTTAGCAAAGTTGTTGTTGCTGACAACGCTGCATACAAATACCAGATCGCTGAACCTATGGGCGATCTAGTTGCTGAGCTTGGTGCTGGCTATAGCCACATTCTTGCTGCTGCATCAACAACTGGTAAAGATTTCATGCCTCGCACAGCTGCATTGCTTGATGTGAACATGATTTCTGACATCGTTGCTGTTGAAAGTGCTGATACATTTGTGCGCCCAATTTATGCGGGTAACGCAATCGCTACAGTTCAAAGCTCTGATGGCGTTAAAGTGATCACTGTGCGTGGTACTGGTTTTGATCCTGTAGCTGCTGAAGGTGGTTCTGCCGCTGTTGAAGCAACTGCAATTGTTAAAGAATCTGCAATCTCTGCTTTCGTTAGCGAAGAGCTTGCTGCTTCTGACCGTCCTGACCTTGCTGCTGCTGAGATTGTTATCTCTGGTGGTCGCGGTATGGGTAACGGCGAAAACTTTGACATCTTATACAAGGTTGCTGATAAACTTGGCGCTGCTGTTGGTGCATCTCGTGCCGCTGTTGATGCCGGCTTTGTACCAAACGACATGCAAGTTGGTCAAACGGGCAAAATCGTTGCTCCTAGCCTATACATTGCTGTTGGTATCTCAGGTGCGATTCAGCATTTGGCTGGTATGAAAGAGTCTAAAGTGATCGTTGCGATCAACAAAGACGAAGAAGCGCCAATCTTCCAAGTTGCTGACTACGGTTTAGTTGCTGACTTGTTTGACGCGGTTCCTGAGTTGGAAAAATTGGTTTAATTGCTTAAATCATAAACAACTCAAAAAAAGCCCAGCATTGCTGGGCTTTTTTTTACGTGCAATTTATATAGAACTCACAAATACAGTGTAATACTCTTGTCATTTCCTCCAATTAAGGTAGTTTAAAGCCCATATTTACAGCGCGGCTGTTTAACGACATCTTCAAAAGAACCACAAGATATAATGATGCAAGATACACTTGAGCAAGACATCCCTAATAGTGCAGAACTTGAACAACCCAATACGCCTATTGATGTACCATCAAATCTCGTCATTCCTCGTTTGCCTTTCTCTTTTGCCAAAAGATTTGGCATTGTTTTAGAAAACAGGCCGACAGGTTTTGTTGCTGCTCATAAAGAGGGGCTATTACCTCATGTACTTTTAGAAGTTCAGCGCTTTCTTGGTGAGCATTATTCACTTGAAGTTGTTTCAGATAGCGACTTCGAACGCATACTTGGGCAGGTTTACCAAACAGATTCTTCTGAAGCAATGGGAATGGTTGAAGGTTTGGGTGATGAGATGGATTTAGCCAGTTTGGCTGATTCAGTTCCAGAGACCGAAGACTTATTAGAGCAAGAAGATGATGCTCCTATTATTCGTCTTATTAACGCCTTATTAACTGAAGCCGTTAAAGATAGCGCATCTGACATCCATATTGAAACATACGAAAAAAGACTTGTAGTTCGTTTTCGTGTTGATGGCGTTCTCCGCGAGGTGGTTCAACCAAAACGCGCCTTAGCTCCATTACTGATTTCTCGTATTAAAGTAATGGCTAAGCTGGATATTGCAGAAAAACGCGTCCCGCAAGATGGCCGAATTGCTTTGCGAATTGGCGGTCGAGAAGTAGATGTGCGTGTTTCTACCATGCCATCCAGCCACGGAGAGCGCATTGTAATGCGCTTATTAGATAAGCAAGCAGGGCGCCTAAATGTCCGACAGCTAGCGATGTCTAATACCGATTTAACGAATTTACTATCCGCAATTCAAAAACCTCACGGCATTATTCTTGTTACGGGCCCAACAGGTTCCGGTAAAACGACCACTCTATACGCTGCATTAAGTGAACTTAATGACAGTAGTCGTAATATTTTAACCGTTGAAGATCCTATTGAGTACAGCTTGCCAGGCATTGGCCAGACTCAAGTAAACACAAAGGTTGAGATGACTTTTGCAAAAGGCTTGCGCGCGATTCTTCGTCAAGACCCTGATGTTGTGATGATTGGTGAGATTCGAGATTTAGAGACAGTTGAAATCGCCATTCAAGCCTCTTTAACAGGCCACATGGTATTGTCGACTCTGCACACCAATACAGCCGTTGGTGCGGTAACGCGCTTGCAAGACATGGGCGTCGAACCCTTTTTGCTATCATCAAGCTTAGTAGGCGTTCTAGCCCAACGACTAGTTCGCGTATTATGCAACGAATGCAAGCAACCTCATATCGCAACAGAGTCTGAATGCTCACTACTTGGTGCTGACGTAAAAAACCCACCGACTATCTTTCATGCCAATGGTTGTGATAAGTGTAATCAATTGGGCTACCGTGGCCGCCAAGGTATTTACGAAGTCGTTTTAATTGACGAAGAAATGAAGACTTTAATTCACGATCGCGCCGGTGAACAAGAACTCGAAGCTCATGCCCGTACACAATGCACATCGATCCAACAAGATGGTATCCGCAAAGTATTGCAAGGCACCACTACAATTGAAGAACTATTAAGAGTGGCAAAAGGCTAGCGCCGACAGATACCTATGGCAGCATTTGAATATCAAGCAGTAGATAATAAAGGCAAGCAACACAAAGGTGTATTGGAAGCGGATAGCTCACGCCAGGTTCGCCAACAGCTTCGTGACAAGGGCTGGATGCCGCTATCTGTCGAAACATCTAACGACAAGCAGGCTAAACGTTCAGGCTTCGCGTTATTTGCACGAGGTCCGTCCCTTAGCATTCCAGATTTGGCTTTAATTACTCGCCAACTTGCTACGCTAATTGCTGCTGGCTTGCCAATTGATGAGGCATTAAAAGCCGTATCTGAGCAAAGCGAAAAACAATCCATCAAAAGCATGGTACTTTCGATTCGCGCTAAAGTGCTTGAAGGTCATACCCTTGCTGATGCACTTAAGGAATTTCCCCGAGCATTTCCACACTTATATCGTGCAACCGTAAGTGCAGGTGAGCATGCTGGCCATCTTGACGGTGTACTAAATAAGCTTGCTGACTACACCGAAGCACAGCAAGCAGCTCATACAAAAATCAAATTAGCCGCTATGTATCCCATTATCCTCGGTATTGTTGCACTGGGTATTGTGATCGGCCTGCTAACGTACGTTGTACCTGATATCGTTGAAGTGTTCGTACGCAATGGTCAGGAGCTGCCCGGACTCACGCAGGCCATGCTGGATTTAAGCCATCTGATTACCGATTATGGTCTCGTGATTGCGGCTTTATTAGCGCTGATATTTTCCGCTTTTGCTTATGCTCTTAAAAATCCAAAGTTTAAATACCGCTATCACTTATTTTTATTGACTGCCCCAGGCATCAGCGGCTTCACCAAAAGTGCCAATACTGCGCGTTATATCAGCACTCTGGCTATTTTAACAAGCTCTGGGGTTCCATTAGTTGAAGCTATGCGCATTGCGGCAAAAGTTGTAGAGAACTTACCTATCCAAGCAGGTGTCCAAGAAGCAACCATATCAGTAAGTGAGGGTGGAAGCCTTAGTAAAGCACTTACGGCAACCGGATATTTTTCACCTATGATGTTGCACATGATTGCCAGTGGAGAAAGCAGTGGCGAACTTGACGACATGCTTGCGCGTACATCAGCACAACAGCAGGCTTCTTTAGAGGCCACTATTGAAGCCCTAGTAAAAATGTTCGAACCTATGATGCTGTTGGTTATGGGTGGAATGGTCGCAATGATTGTGGCCGCCATCATGTTGCCAATTTTAGAGTTGCAGAACATGGTTCAGTAAAACAAACTTTAAACCGTAATAAATATTTAGTAACAATAGAAAGGAAGTAGGATTGAAAATGCGTCAATTAAATAAGCAAAACTTAAATAAAAAAAGCTCTAACAAGCAATCTGGTTTTACCCTGATTGAAGTTATGGTGGTTCTGGCTATTATTGGCGGAATGCTAGCCTTAGTTGCCTCAAATGTTATTGGCAATGCAGGTGAAGCTCGAGTAAAAACAACCAAGAGCCAAATCAAGTTAATTGAAAACTCTCTTGATCTTTATAAACTTGATAACTACACCTACCCAACAACTGAGCAAGGTCTTGAAGCTCTTATTGCTAAACCAAGTGGCAGCCCAGAACCTAAAAACTGGAAATCAGGTGGTTATCTTAAAGGCAGTAAATTACCTATGGATGCTTGGGGGAATGAGTTTATTTATTTCTATGAATCTGGTTCTTATGAAATATTATCTCTTGGCGCTGATGGTCAAGAAGGTGGCGAAGAAGAATACGCCGACATTAGCAGCAACGACTAATGAAAAACGCCCCCTTTATTACAGAGAAAACTAAGCTACCAAGGAAGCAACAAGCTTTTACCTTGATAGAGGTTATGGTGGTACTTGTTATCATTGGCCTCATGCTTGGCTTAGCAACTTTGAGTACTGGGGGGAATGAGCAAAAACATGAAGCGCAACAACAAGCTCTGCGCTTTATTGCTCAATTGGATGCTTATCGCAACGAAGCCGTATTTCAAAACCTAGATTTAGGCTTAGCAATGGATGGGCAGGTTACACAACTGTTAAAATACATTGATATTAATAGTCCGACTGTAATATCAGGCATAGATCAAGAAGAACTTTCTAGGTTAAAAGATAATCCATGGGCGGCTTATCAAGGGAATTTAAAACAACAAATTGAATTCCCCGAGTACTTGAGCATGAGCTTATTTATCGAAGATAAGCTTGTTGATTTTGAAGAATTACTGGATGAGAAAGAGGGCCCCAAACCGGCCTTACTGTTTTTATCATCCGATGAATATACGCCATTCAAACTTAGCATCGAACACTTTAACGACGAATCATTCACAATCACTATTACGGGTGATGGATTTAGTCGATTTGTAATGAAGACTGATCAATATGAACAGTAATCACATTTTCAACAGTATAAGATTTAAGCGAACTTCGTCAGGCTTCACTCTAATAGAGGTGATGATTGCACTGTCTATTTTTGCTGTAATGGCAGCAGCGATAAGTAGAACAGCCAGCCAAAATACTGATACCACTCTGTACTTAGAAGAAAAGACTTTAGCTTCTTTTGTTGCAGAGAATCGCTTAAATAAACTGATACTTTCCGGGTTTCCAGCAGTGACTCAAACAAAAGACTCCGAAGAAATGGCTGATCGCGAATGGCATATCACAACTAAGGTAGAAGAGACTCAACTAGCAGGTTTTCGACGCATTGAAATTCAAGTTGCAAAAAGCATCGATAAAGAAAATCCCCTAGTAAGCCTGACTGGCTTTATGGGCAAAGATTAAAATGGTTAAAGATTAATGTTTAACGCTAAAGTCCGCTTACAAAAAGGTTTTACTCTATTAGAGGTAATGATTGCCATATCAATCACTGCTTTAATAGGCATTGCATCTGCAAACCTATTAACCAACATTATTGAGTCAAAAAAAGTTACAGATGAACGCTCAGAGCAATTAATAACACTACAAAGATTCAATCAATTTGTAAGTCGTGATGTCGAACAGATTATTAATCGCAGCATCAGAGATGAGTACGGTGATGAGCAGGCTGCCATTATTATTGACGATAGTGATTATCTTGCTCAGTGGTCTCGACTTGGTTGGCGCAATAACCCTATAAACGACGACCCAAGATCTGAAATTCAACGAGTTGCATTTCAGACCTTCGACATTAATGACGAAGAGTGCGAAGCGGCAAAACTAAGGCTTGAGAGCTGGGGTGAGTTTGATCCCCAAGGACTTTGCCTTGTGCGTTATTTCTGGTCTGTTCTTGATAGATCAAGTGATAGCGAAGCTAAGACTCAAATAATTTTGGATTTAATCGACGAGATAGAAATTGAATTATTAGCAACAACTTTAGTATCTGATAACGATGACGCAGAAACAGAAACGAACCAGGAGCAAAACTGGTACACTCAATGGCCTAACATCCAATCAGATGAGACTAAGGAAATCCCAACCGCTATGCTTTGGCGCATTACGCTTCCTAAGATAGGACAAATAGAACGCTTGTGGCTGCTGGCTTATGATGATCAATAAAAAGCCAATAAATTTTAGAGCACAAAACGGTTTAGCCCTCATTTCAGTGTTACTCATTTTTGCTATCGTTGCTGTACTTGCAGGATCAATGATTGAACGTCAAGGTTTAGATATTCAGCGCAGCGCCAACCTACAAGCACTCCAACAAGCCCGAGCGTATTCCAATGGTATTGAATACGCTGTAAGAGTTGGCTTGCAGTTAGATTATGAGAATACTGAGGATGTAGATCATCTATTAGAAGAATGGGCTCAGGAGCGCACTTTTCCTCTATCTCCCGGCATGGCGTACATTAAAATTTTTGATGCGCAAGCCCGCTTTAATCTAAACAGTTTGCATCCTTCAGCGAGCAATAGCGCCGAACAACTTAAACGCTTCAAATATTTATTAGCGGAACTAGGGCTGGATGAGAGTATCGCGAGTAATACTGCAAGCTTTATGAATGAAGAAAGTCAAAGCGATGATGATTATTTATCTGCCGAAGTGCCATATCGCGCAAGCTACTCACTATTTAAACACCCGTCAGAACTGTTACTTGTCAATTTAGTTGATGCTGATGGTTATCGTCTGTTAATGCCTTATATAAGTACACTGCCCATAACTGCTCAACTCAATGTAAATACTGCGAGCAATATTGTTTTATCATCGCTATCCAGTGATTTTTCAATTGACGAAGCAAACGCTGTCATTTCCGAAAGAGGCGAAGACGGCTTTTCAGCTGTGAGTGATTTTTGGTCGCTTTCTGAAATTTCAGCGTTTACCACAAACAGCTCTGATGAAGATGATGAAACTTCAAAGGATTTATGGGATAAAGCAGATTTCAGTGTAAACTCTGAATACTTTGAAGTATTTGCTAAAGTGGAACTTGCAGACAGAATCGCCACCGTTGAAATGCTGATATACCGAAATGCTGAGACCGGTGAAATGCGTACTTATTACCGAGATTTTTCTCGAACTGAAGCGAGAGTTCCTGCAACTAGCAGCCAAAATAACTCTAATAGTGACAGCAATCCTTAGGCAGAAAAAATGAAAACAGTAAATATTCGATGGAACGTCGAATTAGAAACATGGTTTATTGCTGAGCTTGTAAGTGGAGCAGAAATAGAAGAGGGCAGCCAATGGCTTTCATTCGACCAATGGGCTTCAACGCAAGCTGACCTCTCTTCATTTCGTTTTATTTTAAGCGGTGAAAATTACGTATGCCGCTGGTTAAACTTGCCTGGCGTTCAACCACGCCACCTTAATAAAGCATTGCCTTTTGCATTAGAAGAAAGCTTTATTGATGATGTAGGGCTGTATCATCTTGTGACTACCGGCAAGCATGGCAAGTTTACCCATCAAATTTACTGCACAAAAAAAGATATTCTTGAGCGACTATTAGAAGCATGTTCATTGCATCATATTCAGTTGCGCCAGCTTATTCCTGAAACAAGCTTAACACCTGCAAATTGCTTACTACATGAAGGTGATTATTGGCTAATTAACATACCTAAAGTAACAGAAGCAAAAATACATCAATCTGCACTTATGACGTATCTTGATTCAATTACCACCGAGCTTGGTGAAAGCACCGTTGAATCATTAACCATTATTGATAAGAACTTAGACGCAGCAAATCTATTAAAAACTCAAATAGAAACGAGCTTTAACCATGTATTCAAAAGCATCGACATTCAACACAGTGGGTTTGAATCTATTCGAGACAAAGCTCTTGAGCAAAGTGGAAACGACCTATTAACTGAGCAGTTTAAGCCCTCGGAAATTAAGGTTAAAAAGCCTGCGGCCTGGTGGAAGCCGGTTGCCATATTAGCTGCTTGCTGGGCTGTATTCTCTGTCACCCAAACGATGGTGAAGAACAACCAATTGATAGAGCAAGAACAAACCGTAAAAACAGCGACCATTGATCTTTACAAACAATTATTTCCAGGTGAACGCATTCGATTTCTAGAGCGCCAGATTCGCTCTAAAATCAAAGGTGGTAGTGAAACGAGTACCGCAGGTTTTATGATACTTTTAGATAAATCCAGTGCTGTTTTTGAAGGTTCAAATCAGAAGAATAAGATCGAATGGCAAAGCCTAAGGTTTAACGAAAGACAAAACCTACTTGTGATCGACTTAACAGCACAAACCATTGCAGATATTCAGGCATTTAAATCAGCGATGGAAGCTGATGGCTTAGTGGTCGAAATTGCCTCTGCTACCAATGAGAACAATAAGGTGAAAGGTCGCATTAGAATTGGCGGACAATCATGAATAAAAACGTAATTAAACTACAAGAAAAGTGGCAAGCATTAATCTTAGATGCCAATAAGATCCCAGCCGTTACTGCTAGTAAGCAATGGTTTGAGCGCCAAAGTGAGCGTGATCAAAAAATACTCAAAGCGTTAGCAGGCTTTGTCGGACTTTGTGTAATTATATTGATGTTTATACAGCCTTTTTACAGTAAACAAGCTTTATACGAAGCTAAACTCGATAAGTCTATTGCGGTTTATGAACAACTGGCAAAGAATGCTCACAAGTTTCAGGGTGGCTCAGGCAGCTCTGATAGTAGTGCACCGATTCTTGCGCTGATTACCAAGCAAGCTAAAATCGCCCAAATCAATTTAAAGCGTTTTGAGCCTGACGATCAAAACCTTAGAATCTGGTTAGATGATGTTGCTTTTGATAATGCTGCGCGTTGGTTAGAGACATTAACCCGAGATTATGGCATCAACGTTAAGCAAATTAGCGTAGAGCGCAGTGATAAAAATGGTCGTGTTGATTTAAGAGCGACGTTATATAAATAGCCGTTTCGCCTAACTACTCATAGCACCAGCGCATAGGTTGGATAGTTTTAATTTACTTAACCTATTTTGCGAACTGTTCTAAACTTTAACTATCTTATAAAAGCCCCTGCCTTATAAATACACAGGGGCTTTTTTATACGCATATACTTTGGAGATTAACCATGCAACATTTTGATCTAGTCGTAATTGGTGCCGGTTCCGGTGGTGTTCGTTCAGCACGTATGGCGGCAGCTCAAGGAAAAAAAGTTGCTATCATTGAAAACCGTTACCTTGGCGGAACCTGTGTCAATGTAGGCTGCGTACCAAAGAAAATGTTTGTTTATGCTTCTGAATATCGTGAAAAGATGGAAGAAGCCAAGGGCTTTGGTATTAATGGTCAAGTTAATGATTTTCACTGGCCGACATTACGCGACAATAAATCCAATGAAATTTCTCGCCTCAATGGAATTTATCAGAATTTACTAACTGGTCCAGGCGCAACCATTTTTAATGGCACTGGTAGCTTAATTGATGCGAATACCGTTCATATTAACGGATCTGATGGTACAGAGCAGGATATTACAGGGGACAGTATTTTGATCGCAACGGGCAGCTGGCCGTTTATTCCAGATGTTCCTGGTGCTGAGCACGCTATTACTTCTAATGATGTTTTTGACCTTGCGGATGACGCTTTTCCAAAGCGCGCTTTAGTTGTGGGAGCAGGTTACATTGCCGTTGAATTTGCCGGTATTTTTAATGGCCTTGGTGCTGAGACTACCTTAGCTGTGCGCAAGGATTTGGTATTGCGCGGATTTGATGATGACATTCGCAGCTTTGTACAAGAACAAATGATTGAAAAGGGCGTTAATATTCGTCCTGAGACAGAAGTTGCCAGCATTGATAAGCAAACAAACGGTTCATTATTAGTAACTTACACTAATAATGAACAGCAAGAGTTTGACTTGGTACTTTATGCAACGGGCCGCCGCCCAATGACGGATGGTTTAAACTTAGAGAAGCTTGGCATTGAACTGAACTCTAATACTACGATCAAGGTAAATGACTTCTTCCAGACCAGTGTGCCTTCTGTCTATGCACTAGGTGATGTTATTGGCACGCCTCAACTAACACCAATTGCTTTAGCACAAGGCATGAAATTCTTAGCGCATCAGTATCATGGTGACACGACACCCATGAATTATGACAATATTCCAACGGCGGTTTTCTGCCAGCCAAATATAGGAACAGTCGGTCCAACGGAAGATGAGTGCACCGCTAAGGGTATTGATTTTGATGTTTATGAATCTAACTTTAAACCGTTAAAGCATACAATTTCTGGATTAAATGAACGCACTTTAATGAAGCTAATCGTTAACAAGGCTAACAATAAAGTTATTGCTGCGCATATGGTTGGTCATGATGCTGGTGAGACTATTCAAGGTATTGCTGTAGCGATTACGGCAGGGGCAACTAAGGCAGATTTTGATGCGACGATTGGAATTCATCCAACATCAGCAGAAGAGTTTGTAACGATGCGTTCTCCTAGATCTTAGAAAGCTCAATATGGGGCTAAACTGTCGGGCTAAAGCCACGACCTACAAATAGATTGTAGGTCGTATTTTAGTGTGACAAACGTCTAGCCATCCTTGGCTAGCCGTAAAAA
>CESF01029694.1_pt1 | contig 10542 bp, 8 predicted proteins | sample 356331 | NCBI WGS metagenome assembly CESF01 (sample SAMEA2621779, study PRJEB7988) | marine metagenome | biome: marine biome (ENVO:00000447); feature: surface water layer (ENVO:00002042); material: "saline water (ENVO:00002010), including plankton (ENVO:xxxxxxxx)" | depth 5 m
TTTTTAATTTCACTTCTCATATCTAGAGGAATAATATCAGGCATTTCAATATTTCCAAATCTCTCTTTTAACTTTACATAACCATATTTTTCATTTTTAGCATTGTAGGAAGATTCAATAGAAGGTGTAGCTGATCCAAGTATAACTTTCGAATTATTTAGGACAGATAGATAAATTGCACAATCACGAGCATTATACCTTGGAGATGGTTCTTGTTGCTTGTATGAAGTTTCATGCTCCTCGTCGACAATAACTAATCCAAGTTTATTAAATGGAAGAAAAACTGATGATCTTGTGCCTACAATTAGCCTGCTTGAATCCTTATTTGATTTTATACTCTCCCATACCTCGGTTCTCTCATTTAATGAATACCTTGAGTGAAATACTGATATTTTATCTCCAAAATTTGTTTTTAATTTTTGTATAATTTGAGTTGTTAGAGAAATTTCCGGAAGTAGATAAAGGACTTGCAGCCCAGAATTAAGATAGCTTTCTATAATTTTCATATAAATCTCAGTCTTTCCTGATGATGTAACTCCTTCTAATATTAATACATCCTTTTTCTTTAATTGATTATTTATTTCATTTAATGCTACTTTCTGTACTTTTGATAGTTTATTTATTTTTTGATCGTATTTTTTATTATCCTCACTCCTGTTAATCTTAATTTTTCGTATTGATATAAAACCTTTTTTTTCAAGACCTTTTAATGAAGCTTCAGAAAAATTAATTATTCTTTTAAGGTCTTTAATCTTTAGATAATCATCCGTCATAGTAGAGCTGATAATTTGCATGAGTATTTCTTTTTGTTTAGGAGATTTCTTAAGTAAATCAACTGATTTATTAATAGTTCCTCTGTTTAAGTAAATTACCCTAACTAGTTTTGGCTTGTATATCTCATTTATTTCAAAATTTAATTCAATTAGATCTTTTTGAATCATTTTTTGAATTACTGAGTATATATTTTTTTTATCAAGAATTTCTGAGACCTCATTAATTTTTAAATTTTTAAAATCAAGGGCGTCATATATTAAGAACTCCTCTTCACTTAGTTTTTCAAGAGTTTCATGATCTATCTGTTTTTTAATGATTACTGTATCACTTTCAAGAAGAAATGTAGAGGGAATTGCAGCTTTTAAAACATCGCCGAGTGGGGTAAAATAATATTTTGAAATCCAACTCCAGAATTCAATTTGTAATTCAGATACAAGTGAATTCTTATCATAAGAAAACTCTATAGGTTTTATTTCGCTTAATTCAGGTTTTTCATTATGAATTTTTTTGATTATGCCGGTAAAAATCTTTCTTTTCCCAAAACTAACTGCCACTCTATAACCAATCCCTAATGATTTACTTTGCTCTTGTGAAAGTTGATATGTAAATGTTCCTTTAAGAGGAAGAGGAAGTATTACATCTGCATAGTAATTCATAGTTAATTATAATATATTCTTTCTAATTTAGCAATTAGACCGATGAAAAAGATACTAATATTTATTTCTCTTGCATTTTCTTTTATCTGTTACTCTCAAGAACAGAGTCAAACTGTTAGAGGAAAAGTTCAAAGTGAAACAAGTGAAGCAATTCTTCAAAATGTTCATGTACTAAATTTAACAAAGGTAAAAGGGACAATTACTGATAAAGAAGGTGAATTTGAAATAAATGCTAAACTTAACGATACATTATATTTTTCATACATAGGATATAAACCTATTAAGGTTGTAGTTACCAATGATTTAATTCGATTCGAGGATAACACAATAGAACTAACTGAGCTTGCTTTTGCTTTAGAAGAGATTATTATTAAACCATATCAACTTACAGGTTACTTAGAGATAGATGTAAAGAATGCTCCTGTAAATACATCTACCAGATATAGAATTATTGGTTTACCAAATCTTGGTTATGAAGCAGGAAGAAGATCTCGATCTGGAATATCCAAGGTAATTGGTGCAATTTTTAATCCGGCTGATTTTCTAAATAATCTTTTCAAAAAGAAATCTGATAAAATGGATAAACTTAGACTTATTCGAGAAGATATTGAAATTAAAAATCTCTTGTCGACAAAGTTTGATCGTGAAGTTTTAGTTCAACTTCTAGGAGTTGAGAGGGTTGATATTGACGAAATTTTAAGAAACTGTAATTTTTCTGACACTTTCATTCAACAAGCTAATGATTTACAGATAATGGAAGCAATTAATGAGTGTTATGATGAATACAAGCTTCTTGAATTTTAATATACTACTCAGTTATCTTATCTTTGCGCAATGAATGAATTTAATTTAAATTCAATTTCTCCAATAGATGGAAGATATTTTGAAAAGACTAAAGTTTTAAATAAATACTTTAGCGAAAAAGCACTGATATTTTACAGACTTAAAGTTGAAGTTGAATACTTTATCTCTCTTTGCGAAACTGGAATTCCTCAGCTTAAAAACTTTGAATCAAAAAATTTTGATGAATTAAGAAAAATTTACCAAGAATTTTCAAATGAAGATGCAGCTAAAATAAAGGAAATAGAAAGAGTTACAAATCATGATGTCAAAGCAGTTGAATATTATATTAAACAGAAATTTGACACTCTTAGTTTAACTCAATATAAAGAATTTGTTCACTTTGGATTAACATCTCAAGATATTAATAATACAGCTATCCCTTTATCAGTAAAAGACTTTATTGAAGAAGAATACATACCCAAAATTAATAGTATTCTTGATGCAATTAATGTTAAATGTGAAGAACTAAAAGATATAACTATTATTTCTAGAACTCATGGTCAGCCAGCTTCACCCACAAAGCTAGGAAAAGAATTTAAGGTATTTTGGACTAGAATATCCAATCAACTTTCTACTTTAAAAGAAATACCAAATTCAGCTAAGTTTGCTGGAGCAGTTGGAAATTTTAATGCACATCATGTAGCATACCCTAATATTGATTGGAAAGAGTTTGGTAAAAATTTTATTGAGAATAAATTAAATTTAAATTATTCATTTCCAACAACTCAAATTGAACATTATGATTCATTTGCTGCTTTGTGTGACAATTGTAGGAGAATTAATAATATTTTATTAGATATGTGCATTGATATATGGACATACATATCTCATGAATATTTTAAACAGAGAATAATTAAAGGTGAAGTTGGATCATCTGCAATGCCTCACAAAGTTAATCCAATTGACTTTGAGAACTCGGAGGGGAATATTGGTTTAGCTAATACGTTATTTGATTTTCTATCCAATAAGTTACCAAAGTCTAGATTACAAAGAGATCTAAGTGACAGTACTGTTTTGAGAAATATTGGAGTGCCGTTTGGACATTCCTTAATCTCTTTTGAATCTATCCTTAAGGGTCTAAATAAGATATATGTTAATGAAGATAGAATAAACAAAGATATTGAAGAAAATTGGATTGTTGTCTCTGAAGGAATCCAGACTATCTTAAGAAGAGAAGGGTATATTAACCCTTATGAGATCATGAAAGAACTTACTAGGAATAATCAAAAAATTGATAAGGAATCTTTACACACATTCATTGATGACCTCAAAGTTAATGATTCTATTAAAAAAGAGTTAAAACAAATCTCTCCTTATAATTACACCGGTATATAATTTTAAATTGTCTCAATGAAAAATATTAATTTTTACCTTTTAGCTTTTATACTTGTATTTAACAGTTGTAAAAAATCAGATAGTGAAGACCCAAATGTTATAAGAATTGAGACTGACCTAGAAATTATTGACTTTGTTTGGGGCGGACTAAATCAATACTATTATTGGCAGGAAAGCGTTGCAAATTTATCCGACAGCAAAAAAGAAAATGAATCTGAATATGCTTATTTTTTAAGTCAAAATCCTGTTCCCGAAGAATTTTTTAATTCATTACTTCATCCAGATGACAATTTCAGCTGGATAGTTGATGATTACATTGAGCTTGAGAATATGCTTCAAGGGATAGATGTTTCTGATGGAATGGAATTTGGATTGTACATTGAATGTAATGATCAAAACATTTTTGGATTTGTAAGATATGTTCAAAAAAATTCTGATGCTGAATCTAAGGGAGTAAAGAGAGGAATGTTATTTAGCCATATCAATGGGAGTAGGCTAACCAGAAGCAATTATAGAGACTTACTTTATAACAATAGCACCTCTTACACAGTTAAATTTTCAAGACTTAGTTACGATCAAACTAATCAGTGTGCCGTACTAACTACTGAGCAAGAAAGCATGCAACTTGTCAAGTCTAGATTAGTCAAAAATCCAATTCATATATCAAAAATTATTGAAAATAGAGGGCAAAAGATAGGATACCTAATGTATAATCAATTCCTAGGTGTTGTTGAATCAGAAGGAAAAGATTACAATTCTGAGCTTAATGATGCTTTTTCTAATTTTTTATCTAATGGAATTAATGAACTGGTCGTAGATTTAAGATATAATCCTGGTGGAAGAATTTCTACATCTATAAACCTTGCATCTATGATAACAGGTCAATTTAATAATCAAGTTTTTGCTAAAGAAAGATGGAATTCCAAATTAATGAATTATTGGGATGAGAATAGTCCAGAATCTTTGTTAAATAAGTTTACAAATAAACTAGATAACAATCAGTCAATATTTTCACTTAATCTTGACAGAGTATTTGTGCTTACTTCTGCTAGAACAGCATCTGCAAGTGAACTATTAATTAATGGACTTGATCCATATATAGACGTAATACATATTGGTGATTTTACAGTTGGAAAGAATCAAGGGTCTATTACTGTTTATGATTATATTAATGATTCCAGAGATAAAAATCCAAATCACATGTATGCAATGCAGCCAATTGTTCTTAAAATTGGAAATGTTGCTGGTTATACAGATTTTCCTGATGGACTTGAACCTGACATTTTTATAAAAGAGTCATTATTAAATCCCGGTATTCTAGGTAATATAGATGAGCCTCTTCTAAAAATTGCAATTGATCAGATATCAGGAGATGTAAGCTCGATTGAAAATAATTACTTATTTAAAGAAATTTCTACACCTAAAGATAAATTAAAAGAAAAGATTATTATAGATGATATAATAATTAAATAATTATTTTGTTAAATACATCTTCCTTCTAGAATAAAGCTCGAAGAATGAGTCATCATTTAAATCATCGATAAATAGTATGCTCTCTCCAGTACTCTTCATTTCAGGGCCAAGCTGTTTATTAACATCTGGGAATTTGTTGAAAGAGAAAACCGGTTGTTTAATTGCATATCCATCAAGAGTTGGTTTAAAGTCAAAGTCTTTAATTTTCTTTTCACCTAACATGACCTTTGTGGCATAATTAACATAGGGCTCTTTATAAGCCTTGGAGATAAAAGGCACTGTTCTAGATGCTCTTGGATTAGCTTCTATTATAAATACCTTATCATCTTTAATAGCAAATTGAATATTTATTAATCCAACTGTGTTAAGAGCTAATGCAATTTTTTTTGTATGGTCTTTAATCTGTTTAACTGTAAATTCTCCTAAGTTAAATACTGGTAGTGTAGCATTTGAATCACCAGAATGAATACCACAAGGCTCAATATGCTCCATGATTCCAATTATATAAACATCCTCACCATCACAAATTGCATCAGCCTCTGCCTCAATAGCTCCATCTAAATAATGATCCAATAAGAGTTTATTATTAGGTATTTTAGATAGAAGGTCTACTACATGTTCTTCAAGTTCTTCTTTATTTATTACGATTTTCATCCCTTGACCACCTAAAACATAAGATGGTCTTACTAAAATTGGGAAGTTTAACTCATTCGATAATTGAACAGCTTCTTTTGCACTGGTAGCTACACCAAAATCAGGATATGGAATTTTATTTTTCTTTAAAAGATTTGAAAAACTTCCCCTGTCCTCTGCTAAGTCAAGAGATTTAAATTCAGTACCAATTATTTTAATATTGTATCTATCTAGTTTTTCAGCGAGTTTTAATGCAGTCTGACCACCTAGTTGGACAATAACTCCAATCGGATTTTCATGCCTTATAATATCATAAATGTGTTCCCAAAAAACTGGTTCAAAATAAAGTTTATCAGAGATATCGAAGTCAGTTGATACAGTCTCTGGATTGCAATTTATCATTATTGTTTCATAACCACATTCACTTGCTGCTAATACACCATGAACACAACAATAATCAAATTCTATACCTTGTCCAATTCGATTAGGACCTGAACCTAGAACAACAATCTTTTTTCTATTTGAAACAACGCTTTCATTCTCAGAAAATTCTTTATTATCAATTGTCTTTATTTTTTCCTCAAAAGTTGAATAATAATATGGAGTTTGTGCTGGAAACTCAGCGGAGCAAGTATCAACTAATTTATATACTCTATTTATACCTAATTCATCTCTCTTTTTGTAAACCTGACTTTCTAGACAATTTAACATATAAGCAATTTGTCTATCTGCAAATCCTTTTTGTTTAGCTTCAAGTAGAGTATCATATTCTATATTCTCAATCTTTAATTTAGATATTTCTTTTTCAAGTTGATATAATTCCTCGTATTGTTTTAAAAACCATATATCAATTTTTGTGATTTCATATATTCTATCTAAAGATATACCTGCTTGTATTGCATCATAGATAACAAATACTCTATCCCAACTTGCATTTGTAAGCTTATTGATAATAGTATTATAGTCTTTATATCCCTTACCATCTGCACCTAACCCATTTCTCTTAATTTCTAATGATTGAGTTGCCTTATGGAGTGCCTCTTGGAAAGACCTACCTATACCCATTACCTCACCAACTGCCTTCATTTGTAGGCCTAAAGTCCTATCAGATCCCTCAAATTTATCGAAATTCCATCTTGGAATTTTCACTATAACATAATCTAGTGTTGGTTCAAAAAGTGCTGAAGTAGACTTAGTTATTTGATTATTTAGTTCATCTAGAGTATATCCGAGGGCCAATTTAGCTGCAATTTTTGCTATTGGATATCCTGATGCCTTTGAAGCTAGAGCAGATGATCTTGAAACCCTAGGATTTATTTCAATTGCTATTATATCCTCTTTTTCATCTGGACTTACAGCAAACTGAACATTACAACCACCAGCAAAGTCTCCAATGCTTTTCATCATCTTAATAGCCATATCTCTCATTCTCTGATAAGTAGTGTCAGACAGAGTCATGGCCGGAGCAACTGTAATAGAGTCTCCTGTATGGATACCCATTGGATCCATATTCTCAATTGTACAAATTATTACAATATTATTGTTCTTATCTCTTAACAATTCTAATTCATATTCTTTCCATCCCATTAAAGCTTTATCAATTAAAACCTCATGTATTGGTGATGATTCAAGTCCTCTGGTTAATAAATCATTAAAATTTTCTTCTTCAAAGACAATTGATGCACCAGTTCCACCCAAAGTAAAAGAAGGTCTGATTACAAGGGGGAAACCAAAACGCTGTGCTATTTCTTTACCCTTTAAAAAAGACGACGCACTTTCAGCAGGTGCGACAGGAATATTTATTTCATTAAGTAAAGTTCTAAATTTTTCTCTATCCTCAGTAATTTCAATTGCATCTATATCAACTCCAATTATTTTCACATTAAATCTGGACCAGACTTCCTTTTCTTGAGCTTCAATACAAAGATTAAGTGCAGTTTGCCCACCCATTGTAGGTAATACCGCATCAATATCATCATGAATTTCAAGAATTTCAATAATAGATTTGGTAGTAAGAGGTTTAAGATATACATGATCCGCCATCGAAGGATCAGTCATTATAGTAGCAGGATTTGAATTAATCAGTATAGTCTTAATGCCATCTTCTTGAAGAGATCTTAGGGCTTGTGATCCAGAATAATCAAACTCGCAAGCTTGACCTATTATTATGGGCCCAGAACCAATTATAAGAATTGATTTAATATTTTTATCCTTAGGCATAAAATCACACTAAAATATAAAAAAAAAGGTGCCATAAAAGCACCATCTATAAAAAGTTATTAAAAATTATTTCTTGTGTCGAGCTTCGTCTGAAACAGATAGCTTTTTTCTTCCTTTTGCTCTTCTACCAGCAAGAACTCTTCGACCGTTAGCAGTCGACATTCTATCCATAAACCCATGCTTGTTTCTTCTTTTTCTTTTAGATGGTTGGTATGTCCTTTTCACAATTATCTATTTAATCGGTGGCAAATATAATATCTTTTTATTCAACTTCATATAAATATTTTTAAATTGTAAGTTTGCAATATATATGATACCAAAAATTATAAAGCTTATTGCTTCGATATTTCTCCTAGGATATGGAGTATATCAAATTACAGAGACTTTTATAGGTAACGGAATATTCTTAATTATTCTTTCAATATTACTTGTAGTGCTATATTTTAAAAATGAAGTTTTAATTTTTGCATTTTTAAGCTTAAGGAAACAGAATTTTGAGAGAACGGAAAAGATACTAAAGCTTATTAAAAATCCAAAATCAGCATTAATAAGAAAACAACAAGGCTTCTACTATTATCTTCATGGTTTAATCCAGTCACAAAAAAATCTTACAATAGCTGAAAAGCATTTTCGTGAATCATTGAAGCTTGGGTTAAGCATGAATCATGATATTGCAATGGCAAAATTAAGTCTTGCTGGAATTATGATGCAAAAAAGAAGGAAAAGGGAAGCTCAAGCACTATTAACTGAAGCAAAGGGCTATGATAAACATAACATGTTAACTGCTCAGATAAAGCTGATGCAAGAACAGATGAAAAGAATTTAATATCAAGTTTTTTTATCGCAAATAGATTTTTTTTTATCTTTGCTATTCAGCTTTTTTATTTATGATTGAAATTACAATAGAAAATAATGAGTTTTTAAGACAATTTGAAGTCAAGGTTTCAGACTCATTAGCTAGAATAGAATACGCTGAACAAGAAAGAAAAATTTTCCTAACAAAAATTCACATCCCTGACACTGTAAGCGACAAATCTTTTGAAGAAAATTTTATAATAAAAGTACTTGAATTTATCGAAAGCAAAAACCTTAGAGTAGTTCCAACTTCGCCTAGAATTGCAGGTTTTGTTAGAAAAAACAAAGCTTTCAAGCATCTTCTTCCAGTTGGCATAAAGCTTTAATAACTGAACCTATACTGCAAATCCTTCAGAATCAATATCAATGAATATTGACTTTACTATTGTTCCGATTAGATCTGGATCCCATGGTCTTCTGAACCTAATATAATTTGATGAAAAGCCTTCAATAAAGCCATCTTTTTCTTCTGACTCAAATAATACATCTTGAATAGACCCAACATTTCGTTCATAGAAAGTTGATTTTTTCTTACTTGATAAAAGCCTCAATAGTTTACTTCTTTTTGCTCTAACATTTACATCAACAGAATTAGGCAAAGAAATTGCATGAGTATTATCTCTCTCAGAATATGTAAATACATGAAAGTAAGAGACATTAAGATTCTCTAAGAAACTCATACTCTCAAGAAATAGATCATCATCTTCTCCAGGAAACCCCACTATAACATCAACACCAATACATGCATCAGGCATTAACTTATTTATTTTTTCAATTCTGCTTCTATACAATTCAGTATCATATCTTCTTCTCATTAATCTGAGAATACTATCACTTCCACTTTGAAGTGGAATATGGAAATGATGAACAAATTTTTTACTTGTAGAAATAAAATTAATAATCTCATCACTAAGCAAATTTGGTTCAATTGATGATATTCTGAATCTTATGTCTAGTTCAAGACTATCCAACTCTTTTACTAAATCAAAAAAATTAGAGTTTAATTCTTTATTTTCAGTTTTTCCAAAATCCCCAAGATTGATTCCTGTCAAGACAATCTCCTTAATGTTTTGACTTGCAATTTTATAAACATTTTCTATAACATTTGAAATGGAATTACTTCTTGACTTGCCTCTTGCTAGTGGGATAGTACAAAAACTACACTTATAGTTACATCCATCTTGGACTTTTAAAAATGCCCTAGTTCGATGATTTAAAGAATAGCTTTCTTTAAAAAAGTTTACTTCATTTATGTTACATGAATGAACTTTATTTGAATAATCACTATCTATATTTTTTAAATATTCAAGAAGATTGAATTTGTCTGCTGCACCAAGGACTAAATCAACACCATCTACTGACAAGAGTTCTTTAGGTTTTAATTGGGCATAACATCCAATGGCTGCAATAAAGGCATTTGGATTAATTTTTTGAGCTTGTTTAACAAAATATTTAAATTTTTTATCAGCATTATCAGTAACTGAACAAGTATTTATAATGTATGCATCAGCAAATTCATTAAAATTGACAATATTATAGTCATTTTCTTGAAGAGATTTTGAGATATATGAGGACTCAGAAAAATTTAATTTACATCCAAGTGTATGAAAAGCAATTGTAGAGATATTTCTTTTTACTTCAGACGATACTAAGCTAGTAGACAAAACTTCAAATATTATCTATGATGGATCAGCATCTTCAGCAGAAGGTGCCTCTTCAGCAGCAGGTGCCTCTTCAGCAACAGGTGCCTGTT
>CESF01068227.1_pt1 | contig 10527 bp, 9 predicted proteins | sample 356331 | NCBI WGS metagenome assembly CESF01 (sample SAMEA2621779, study PRJEB7988) | marine metagenome | biome: marine biome (ENVO:00000447); feature: surface water layer (ENVO:00002042); material: "saline water (ENVO:00002010), including plankton (ENVO:xxxxxxxx)" | depth 5 m
TCGGTGACTGTAACCAGTGCCACCGATATTGGATGTTCGATTGATGGAGTTCAGATACGTCGCTGGTCTCCGCGAGGTGGCCAGCTTGATGTCATCAGGCTTGTGAAGAGTTGGCGCCAATGGGCTAAAAGCGCTGTCTCCAACTGACTTCCGAGCTTCGCATCCGCACCGCGGCTATCGCCGACGACACCGGACTGGCTGAGGTCGGCAGCGAACCAGGCGAGAGGCGCAGGACCTTCAAGACTCCAACCTTCAGGAGGTGTGGCTGCCGACTTATTACTGACATGGTCACCATCCAGAGGCCTCTGTTCGCCGACCAGAGCGGGCTCAAGAGCCAGCATCAGACTGGTCTCAGCAAGTCCCGCATGCAATCCATGCGCCAGCTCATTAGCAGGCACTAGAGACTTGAGTTCTGAAACTCCACTCCAGAGAAAACAGGGAAGAACAGCCATTGCTGGGGTTTCAACCGCCAGTTCACGGGCAGCGGTTTGCAGAAGACCGATCTGACCACCGTGGGCGTTGAACAGCACCAAGCGCTGCACACCCTGATCCGCAAGCTGCTTGCCAACCTCTCTCACAAGGCGAATCAGCAGTTCGGCACTGAGGCTGAGAGTTCCAGGGAAGCCACGATGTTCAGGCGAAAGACCGATCGACTGAATCGGCAAAGCCCAAATCGGCATCTCCTCTGGAAGCCCTTGCAGCACACGATCAAGAATGCGTTCCGCAAACAACGCATCAGTTGAAAGGGGGAGCTGCGGACCGTGCTGCTCAAAGGCACCGAATGGCCAGACAAGGGTTGAACCGCTCCGCTGCAATGCCAGAGCAGCCTCGGGCCAGTGCATGCACTCCAACCGCCTGGTGTTTTGTCCACCGTCACCGCTCATCCTGAATCAACCTCCTGCTGTCAGACTGTCTGGCCAAGGACGATGGGTCCCATGGCCGGAACAGAACGTCAGAATTCCCGACTGGATGGTGGCAAGGGTGCCGCAGCTTCGGCGCAGCCACCACGAAAACCGCTTCAGGTGATGCACATCAGCAAGCGGGAAGAGCAGGATCGACTGCGTAAGGAAGCCGAGCAAGCCCGTGCAGCCGCTGATGCTGCTGTTGAACGTGCTGCACAGCTCGAGCAGGCGGCACTCGCCGCCGAAGGCGGCCAGTCCATAGCTCCAAGTCCCCCTGCACCTCCAAAAGGACCACAAGCGTCTTCTGGTCCATCGCGAGATACCGACGACGATGACCTGTCCGGTATGACCATGGCCGACCTGCTCGGTCCCTCCGATGCAGGACGGCGTCAGAACAATGTCCCCGCCGAAGCGGCAACTGCAGCAAGCCGCGTTGTTGACGATTTCGATTTTGATGAAGATGCCTTTCTGGCAGCACTCGATGCCAACGAGCCTGTGGGCACAACCGGTGAGGTCGTCACCGGAACCGTGATCGCAATGGAGAGTGATGGTGTCTACGTGGATATCGGCGGCAAAGCGCCTGGCTTCATGCCCAAAAGCGAATGTGGCCTTGGGGTGATCACCAATCTGAAGGAACGCTTCCCAAAGGGGCTCGAGCTTGAGGTACTGGTCACTCGTGAACAAAATGCCGATGGCATGGTCACCATCAGCTGTCGTGCACTGGCCCTTCGCAAAAGCTGGGACAAGGTCAAGCAGCTCGCCAAGGACGGCAAGGTGGCTCAGGTCAAAATCACCGGTTTCAATCGAGGTGGTGTCACCTGCGATCTCGAAGGGTTAAGAGGATTCATTCCCAGATCTCAACTTCAGGAGGGTGAAAACCACGAAGCACTGGTTGGGAAGACGCTTGGCGTCGCTTTCCTGGAGGTCAACTCCGAGACCCGCAAACTGGTCCTTTCCGAAAAACGCGCAGCAACGGCCGCCCGTTTTTCAGAACTTGAAGTGGGGCAGTTGGTGGAAGGTCAGGTGTCCTCCATCAAGCCCTATGGACTGTTCATCGATCTGGGTGGCGTCAGTGGTCTGCTGCATCAGTCAGTCATCACCGGAGGCAGTCTGCGCTCGTTGCGCGAAGTCTTCGGACAGGGAGACACCGTGAAGGCTCTCATCACCGAGCTTGATCCCGGTCGAGGCCGGATCGCTCTCAACACAGCCCTCCTAGAGGGACAGCCAGGGGAACTTCTCGTCGATAAGGACACCGTTATGGCGGAGGCGACCGATCGAGCCAACAGAGCCCGTAACGTCCTCAGGCAGCAGGAACAGTCAGCTGGATGACCACAGCTTCCATGTCTGCCGGTGACGCCGGCTCCCAGTCCAGGACAGAGCGTCAGGCCGATTGGGAGCTGGATTTTTATTCAAGACCCATCCTGGAAAAGGATGGCAAGAAGCGCTGGGAGCTGCTGATCATCAGCACCCCGGAGATCAACGGCAACGAATGCTTCCGCTTCGCGAAGCTTTGTCCTGCAAGCGAAGTGAATTCCACCTGGTTGGCCGCGGCCCTACGCCAAGCATTGGCTGAGGCTGAAGACCAGGGTTGGAAGCCTCCACAAAGACTGCGCGCCTGGCGCAGTGCCATGAGAACGATGGTGCAGCGTGCTGCCGCAGAGCTGCTCCTGGAAGTGGTGTCGAGCAGGCGCACCTATGCCCTGCTCGACTGGCTCGATGAGCGAGAGCGGACGCTTTATCCGCAGGAGGAAGGCTTCATGGCAGGCCCCCTTGCACTGCCGCCTTCCCCTGTCGAAACCCCGCCTCTGCCACTTCCCGAAGCCGTCCGGGGCGACGCCTGGACTTGGGCCGGACTTCCAGCCGGCAGCCTCAAGGATGCGAGTGAGTGGCCTCTTGGCTTCAACGGCCTAGTGCCGGTTCCCCCTTCTCTGAAGGACGATCTTGAGGTTCCTGGCCTACGTCTGTTCAGTCGCAGCAGAGCCCTGGCCCTGGCAGGTTGGCTTGGGGGCCTTGAACCTGTGCGGCTGCGTGTGAGCTCGCTCCAGTTGATTCTCGATGCTGGTCAAGATGACAGCTGGCTCGTCAGTGATCTGAACCAACAGGAAGCCAAACAGATTGCAGCCGCGCTGGAGGCGTCGTTCCTCAACCTGCATGGACTTCAGTTCATCGCCGTACAGAGCGCTCCTGACAGTGAGCGGTTCGAAGGCTTCTGGATGCTCAGGGATCAGCCGCAACAATGAGCTCCGCGAAGGGAGCAGACCCAGGCACTGAGCGAGAGGATCCTCTTGCTAAGCCCGACAGCCGCTTCAACACCCTTCCGGGCTGGACCTGGGTGGGCTGTTATGGCGGTTATTACCTCACAGCGAATCACTTGCATGAAGCTGGCTTTGAGCATGGATTCTTCACCCGGCGTTGGCAAGGTCGTGGTCCCGACGAACTGGCTGCCTACCTGTCCTGCGGAGTCTCCGTTCATCGCCCGCAGCAGGTCCATGGAAACCTCGTGCTTGAGGCTTCCGTTGCCACTGCAGCACCATGGCCCGATGCCGATGGGTTAGTGAGTGATCGCGGCGGCCAGAGCCTCTGGGTTTGTGGCGCCGACTGCACCCCCGTTTTGCTTGCGGATCCCGAAAGCGGGCACGTCGCCGCATGCCATGCAGGCTGGCGCGGCGTGGCCAGCCGGATCCTGCCCACCGCGATCGACAAGCTTGAACAGCGAGGCGCCCGTAGGGAACAGCTGATCGTTGCCCTTGGACCAGCGGTCAGTGGTGAGCGCTATCAAGTGGAACAATCAGTGGCGCTTCAGGTGGGTGAGGCGTTGGCAACCGAGCCCAGATCACTCGAGCAGCTGCAAAGGCAAGCTGTGATTCATCCTGATCCAGAGCAGGGGCGCTGCCGTTTAGATATCCGACAAGCCGCCTTGCAGCAACTGAAAGCAGAAGGGATTGACAGCAGCAAGATCACAACATGTCCGCTCTGCACGGTCGCTGAACCCAGTCTGTTTCACTCCTGGCGACGCGATCAGGTGAAGGCAGTTCAGTGGAGTGGAATCGTCGGACAGGCGACGATCTGAACGCCTGCATTAGTTCGATATCGGCTCGAGCAGACGCAATGCAACCGCTTCAGCAGCCCGAATACCATCAATTGCTGCCGAAAGAATCCCGCCTGCATAACCGGCACCCTCCCCAGCAGGCGTGAGACCGTGCACATTGAGCGACTCCAGGCGATCATCCCGAGGGATGCGCAGCGGCGACGAAGTGCGGGTCTCGACCCCGGTCAGAACGGCATCAGGGTGGTCATAACCAGAAAGCTTCTGACCGAATGCCGGCAGAGCTTCCCTCAGGGCATCCACCATCGGTTCCGGTAGAAGCTTGGCAAGGTCAGAGGGTTGAACACCAGGTTGATAGGAGGGACTCACTGATCCAAGCGACGTGGATGGCCTTCCGGCCAAAAAATCCTCCTGTCGCTGCACTGGGGCGCTGTAGTCCTGACCACCGAGTTGGAAAGCGAGGGATTCGAGTTCACGCTGAAACACCAGGCCCGCGAGTGGATCTGCGGGCCAACGTTCATGAGACTCCAGGTCTGCATCCGACACAGGCACCACCAGCCCGCTGTTGGCGTTGCGTTCATTGCGGGAGTGCTGGCTCATGCCATTGGTCACAACACGACCTGGTTCAGAGGTCGCACCCACCACAAACCCACCGGGGCACATACAGAAGCTGTAAACGCAGCGACCGTTAGCAGCGTGATGCACCAGCTTGTATTCAGCGGCACCGAGCAACGGATGGCCAGCGGCATCCCCCCAGCGGGCGTTGTCGATCAGCGACTGCGGGTGCTCGATCCGAAGGCCAATCGCGAAGGGCTTTCGTTCCATGGCAACACCATTGCGATCCAGCATCGCGAACGTATCCCTGGCCGAATGTCCAGGAGCCAGAATCACCTGAGTGCAGTCGACACGATTGCCATCGGCCAGTTGCAGCCCGATGATCCGCGTCGGCTTACCACCAGTGGCGCTGGCAGGCTCTAACAGAAGTTGTTCCACGCGGGCACCAAAGCGGACCTCACCGCCAAGAGCCTCAATCTGAGCGCGCAACCCCCTGACCACTGTCGCCAGCTTGAACGTGCCGATATGGGGGCGGTGTCGGGTGAGGATGTCGCGGTTGGCGCCGCATTTCACCAGCTCTTCAAGCACTTTGCGGCCGTAATGAACGGGATCGCTGATCTGGCTATAAAGCTTGCCATCGGAAAAGGTTCCGGCTCCCCCCTCGCCGAACTGCACGTTGGATTCGGGGTTGAAAGTCGCTCGACGACGCCAGAAGCCAAACGTGTCGCGACTTCTCTGCTTCACCGCCTGTCCGCGCTCCAGCAGCAATGGACGGAATCCCATCTGTGCAAGCAACAGTGCGGCGAAGTAACCACAGGGTCCTGCCCCAATCACCACCGGCCGCACCCATGACGCATCGAGAGGACTGGTTGGAGCGTGGGCAACAAATCGGTAGGACTCATCAGGCCTGCGACGAATGCGTCGGTCGGCCGAGCATCGGCGCAACAACGCTTTCTCCCCCCGTACCTGAACATCCACGCTGTAGATGATCCGGATTCGATCCCGACGACGGGCATCAATGCTCTGCTTCACCATCTGGTGGGAGATCAGTTGCTCTCGAGGTACTCGCAGGCACCGCAGAACAGCCTGCTCAAGGTCATCCTCCGTATGGTCTAGCTCCAGACGAAGCTCGCTCAGGCGCAACACGAGCTCTCTGCCTCCCGGACCCCCAAAAACAACATTACCGGCAGGACACTGAACAATTTTGAGCTTCTCCCAGACTCCTCAGCGTGGCTGATTCGGGATAACACGTGATGGGCAAAACCCTCTCCCATAAACCAGAGAAGCCCTTAAAGAGACTCTTCAGGTTCATCGGCCTTGGGCTCAGCTTCGGTGCTCCCCCCTTGGATTGCCAGTGAAAGGAGTCCGGCGACCAGCAGCAGACTGCCGATGCCGATGGCAAGAGGTCGGTTGTCCGACGCGGCGTCACCCCAGATCGCTGTGCTCAGAAAAGCTGAGCCAAGAAGCACACACGGCACCATGACAATCCCAGAGGCAATGCGGTTGCGTGCCATTTCAGGCTCCTGGACAGGTGACCTGAGCCAGACCTTCATTCACCAGTCCAGCGCCGAGATCAAGTTCATCTCCAATCGGAGTGACTCTTGCCAAGAGAACACCATCTGCACTGCCCTCTGGCCGCAGATTCACCCGTCGGCGACGGGGAAGCTCGCGACGCATCCAATCCTGCGCTTGCTGCTCATCCTCAGGGTCTACCTGAACACAGGCCAGCTGCACGCTGTAGTTGCGATTGCGATCACCAATCTGCAGAAGCGTTGCCGAACGCACCTGCAGAACTTCTGCAGCAAACGCCTGGGGAGGCAGCACCAGCAACAGCATCAAGCTGAGGGCGGCTGCGATGAGAATGCCAAATCTCACTGGGCTCCGGGATGGGAGAAAGAACTTCCGGAGTGCTGGAAAGCCAACTCGGGATCGGCAGGCAGACCCACCATCTGAGCATTGCTGCAACCGGGTGGAACCATCGGATAGCAGTTCTCACCCCGGCGAACATGCACATCGACCAGGGTTGGATGTGGTGAAGCGAAGGCCTCGGCCAGCCGGGTGTGGAGATCATCGCGCTCAACGATCTTCATCCCCTCCACTCCAAACGCTTGGGCCAGAGCTTCGAAATCCGGCATACCGCCAAGCATGTCCGAAGCGGAATAACGCTCGTCGTAGAAACTCTCCTGCCATTGACGAACCATCCCCTGCCAGTGATTGTTCACAATCACCACCTTCACCGGGATCCTGTATTGAGCCAGAGTGCCCAGTTCCTGAATATTCATGAGCACACTGGCGTCACCAGCAATGCACACCACCTGACGATCAGGACAAGCAACCTGGGCGCCCAGAGCAGCAGGCATCCCGAAACCCATTGTCCCCAGTCCAGCGCTGCTGATCCAGCCACGTGGACCATTGCGTAGATATTGAGCAGCCCACATCTGATGCTGGCCTACATCCGTCGTGACGATGGCTCCAGGTGCCAAGTCACGGACAGCCATCAACACTTCCTGGGGATAGATGGGACCTTCTTGAGGCGGTATGGAAAGGGGATAACGCTGTTTCCATTCGCGGATCCTCTCCAACCAAACGGCGGTCTGCGGTTCGGGGGAACGTCGCAAACTCAGATCCACCAGCGCGGCAAGGCTGGTACCGACATCACCGAGGACTGCGACCTCAGGGCGTCTGTTTTTGCCGATCTCAGCCGGATCGATCTCGAAATGGATCACCCGGGCCCGTGGAGCAAAGGTGTCGAGCTTCCCCGTCACCCGATCATCAAAGCGAGCACCAACGGCAATCAGTAAATCGCAATCGGTCACAGCAAAGTTGGCGTAAGCCGTGCCATGCATGCCCAGCATGCCGAGTGCCAGTGGGTGGTTCTCGTCAAAAGCGCCCTTACCCATCAGCGTTGTGGTGACGGGGATCTGGTAGCGCTCTGCAAGCACGGCGATGCTGTCATGAGCCGATGAAGCAATCGCACCACCACCGACATAAAGGAGAGGGCGCTGTGCTTTCGCGATCAGATCAAGCGCTGCTTCGATCGACTGGGAATCAGGCGCTGGGGTCGAGCCGAACCCTGCAGGAACAACGGATCCCGGTTCGACCGGGATGTAATCAAACTCCTCTTGGCCAACATCTTTGGGGATGTCAATCAGCACAGGACCGGGTCGGCCCGAGGCAGCAATGTGAAAGGCCTGAGCAACCACCGAGGCGAGATCAGCCGGGTTTCGCACAACCCAGGAATGTTTCACGATCGGCAACGTGATGCCGAAAATGTCAGTCTCCTGAAAAGCATCAGTACCAATTGCCGTCCGCGGAACCTGACCGGTGATCACCACCATCGGTACTGAATCCATCTGGGCAGTGGCAATGCCTGTGACCAAATTGGTAGCCCCAGGACCGGACGTGCCAAAACACACACCCACCCGACCGGTCGCGCGGGCATAGGCGTCAGCCGCATGGGTTCCGCCTTGCTCGTGACGCACCAGGAAGTGACGCAACCAACCCTCGCTTTCGGCCACATGCAGGGCGTCATAGATCGGAAGGATGGCGCCGCCTGGGTAGCCAAAAATCGTGTCCACACCGTGCAAGCGCAGAGCATCCATCAAGGCCTGCGCTCCGCTCATCCTGCGGCTTCCATCGCTGCTGGACGCTGTGTCGGCCGTGGGAGCGGAGATCAGCGTCACTGTGACTACACGAGGAACTGATCCTCAAGATTAAGGGCCGGCCTGTCGATTTGCCGACACTCAGAGCAGTCCGAGTGCATGTAGCGGACCCTGGCCACTAATGATTTCGAGCAGAAAGGCTGAGAAGCCCAGCATGGCCAATCGCCCGTTCCAAACTTCGGAACTGTTGTTCCAGCCCCACTCCCATTTCTCCTGGGGATAGAGCTTCACTTTGGTTGGTAATTCAGCTGCCGCATCAAGGCTGACTTCAGGGCCTTCAAGACTGGTCACCACAAGGTCAGCTAATCCCTCGATGAACGGGGGATAGGTGTCGAGAGCACGCACACGCCGGAAATTCACCACACCGGACTCGGTGGCGAGTTCGCGGTACTCGATGTCAATCTCCTCAAGGGTCTCGATGTGCTCACTGACAAAGCTGATCGGCACCACGACCAAATCGTTGGTCTTGGCTTTGCCGAGCTCTTCCAGAGCTTCTTCGGTGTAGGGCTTCAGCCACTCCACCGGACCCACACGACTTTGATAAGCGAGGGTGTGGGGATTGTCGTGACCGACAAGCTCCTCGAGCTTGTTCATGATCAGGGCCGTGCAAGCCTCGATTTGCTGTTGATACGGATCACCGGCTTCTTCGACGTAGCTCTTTGGAACACCATGAGCGCTGAAGAACACGTGAGCCTTGTGGGGGTCATCGCTATTGCGAACTTCCTCGGCGATCAGCTCAGCCATCGCCGTGACGTAGCCAGGGTGATCAAACCAGCTGCGAATGCAGCGGATCGGCAACTTCTCGAAGACACCGTCCCCCTGCCGCAGGCGCTGGAGCTCACGGAAACTTGAACCACTTGTACTGATAGAGAAGTGCGGATAAAGCGGTAGCACCACCACCTGATCCATTCCATCTGCCTTGATATCTGCGACGGCGGACTCTGTGAAGGGATGCCAGTAGCGCATGGCCACATAACTGGTGGCCTCGATTCCCCGTTGCCGCAGAAGGCTCTGCAGCTCTCGAGCCTGCTGCTCGGTGATGCGACGAAGTGGTGAGCCGCCACCGATGGAGCGATAGGCACTTTGTGACTTGCCGCTGCGAAGGGTGCTGATCAGCCAGGCCAAAGGCTTTTGCAGCGCTGGAATGGGCAACCGGATGATCTCCGGATCAGCAAAGAGATTGAAAAGGAAGGGACCGACGTCCTGAATCCGCTCAGGGCCACCCAGATTGAGTAGTACGACACCGACCCGAGCCATGTCTGGAAACGATTGCAGGGGTTGAGAGTAACCCGCAATAACGGCATCTTGACGATGTCCTGAAGGAAAGGATGTCTCTAAGCGAGCCGCTTGAGGAGATCAGGCGAAATTCGAATGCAGCGTTGGCGTCGATCGGCATCGGTCTACGTATCGAATGTCGCGGTCGCCGAGTGAACCTGCGTGGCTTGTTGCCTATGCGTCAACAACCAGGCCAGCGATCGGTGCAACGTCTCAGCCTCGGACTTGAGAACAACAGGGATGGATTGCTCGAAGCCGAACAGATCGCTCGGGTGATCGATGCCCAACTCAAACGCGACCAGTTTCGATGGGAGCATTGGATCAAGGCCCCAGAGCAGACAACATCCTGCTCTGCAGGTCAAACTCGGGCACTGCTTGACCAGCAACTTCAGACCTTCGAGCAGGTCTTTTTTGCTGATCCCCGACGGCGCCGATCCCCTTCCGGCAGTCGAACCACATGGACTGGTGCTTACAACCCCTACTTGCGCCGACTGCGCTCACTTGCCGGCAAGGAAACCGGCCCAATTGGTGCAGACCTTCTGCTTCAGACCTTGCACAGCTACCCAGATGGCAGCCGCAGTCGTCAGCAATGCAGCACAGCCCTGGCAAGCCTGGCCAGGCATCTGGAACTAGAACTGCCCGAGAACTGGCGAGCCGAAGCAGCAGGCTATGGCCTGCATCGAGCTCGGTTCCGCCAGCTTCCCAGCGACCAAAGAATTCTCGAGAGCATCCTGCAGATTCCCAATCCACGCTGGCGGTTGGCCTATGGCCTGATGGCCACCTATGGGCTTCGTAACCATGAAGTGTTCTTCAGCGACCTCTCCGCTCTGAGCGACGAGGGAGATCGCGTGATCCGGGTCTTGCCCACCACCAAAACAGGTGAGCACCAAGTTTGGCCTTTCAATCCGGAATGGGTCGAGCGGTTTGACCTGCTGAAACTTGGACGAGACCCGCAGGCACTGCCAGTCATCACCACTGATCTGAGGGCAACGACCCTGCAGCAAGTGGGACGACGAGTCACCGAGCAATTTCGCCGCTACGACCTTCCCCTCACCCCTTATGACCTTCGCCATGCCTGGGCAGTGAG
>CESF01051345.1_pt1 | contig 10517 bp, 10 predicted proteins | sample 356331 | NCBI WGS metagenome assembly CESF01 (sample SAMEA2621779, study PRJEB7988) | marine metagenome | biome: marine biome (ENVO:00000447); feature: surface water layer (ENVO:00002042); material: "saline water (ENVO:00002010), including plankton (ENVO:xxxxxxxx)" | depth 5 m
CTCGGTGAAAGTCTTGCAGCGGAAATCGCCACTGAAGAGCTGCCACTTCGCGTCAGACGGTCAGCTGATCAACTTCAAGGGCATCCATCACTAGTGATCTGGTCACTGCCCACGGAAACGCAACCTCTAATCCTCCAGCGAGAGATTCTGCAACTGCAACAGCGCTGGACACCTGCTCCCACGTTGCTGCTGTTACCGGCCGACTACGGACGTGATCCTCAGGCACTGCTCTCGTTGAATTGCGACGGCATTCTTCAAGACCCTGACCTTGCCGCACTGAGGCAAGCAATCCAGACCCTTCTCAACGGAGGCAGGGTGCTGAAAATCAAACCCCTTTCAGCGCACTCCTCAGCCAGCGAGCCGAGCCTGAGCGTGGCGCAATCGCTTCTGGTCAGTGGCCTGCAGCAGATCGGTAGGGATCTTCAGGTCATCAAAGCGCTACTTGACCCGCCACCTGAGCATCTTGTGATGCGACTGATGCTGGAGGGTCGTTGTCGTGAACTGAGCAGTGCCAGAAACCTGCTGCTGTGGCTCTGGGGACCTCTTCACACCGGTCTTGCTGAGGTGGGGCCTCTGCGCGATCAAAGCAAGACCCTTGAACTGACACTGAACAACCGAGAACCAACGGCTGTCTGGAATGCCATTCAGCAACGACTCGAAGGTGCTGTAGGCAGTGGACTGGGGAATGGAACAGGCCAGTTGCTCGCCATCGAGGGACTTCATCCAGAGCGTCGCCGCGACTTGCTGTTAGCGCTTCTTCAACAGTTCAATGAGGTTCTTCGACGTCTGCGTGGCGATGAGCTTGTCAGCACTCGCGACCAGAACGCACTGAGCGCACGCTGGCAGGCTCTGCAGACGGAAGTGAGGCAACAGGCGTTGCGCACCGTGGCAGGGAATTATGTACGTCTCCCGCAGGGAGAAAGTCTTGTTGCGGTGGCCGACCAACTTGTTGATCGGACGGATCTACGTCAATCCGATGATGAGCTGCCAGACCCACAGTCCATGCTGGCGTCGCTGGTGCTGGATCAACCGGTCCTGGTGGATGGTCAGCTACTCCCATCAGACGACCCCAGGGCTTTGCTGCAGCTCGAGACACTGATCAGCAACTGGCTCGTGCGTACCGCTGAGCTGATTGGTTCCGAACTGCTCGGAGTCTGTGGCGAATGGCCCGAGCTGCGCCGATATCTGCTGCAACAGAACCTGATCTCAACGCGCGAACTGGAACGTTTGCGCAATCAACTCAACAGTCAGTCTCGTTGGCAAGAGTGGATTGAACGTCCGATTCGTTTATACGAGAGTCGCCGATTGCTGTTCAGCCTCAAAACCGGACGCATCGAACCGTTGCTTTTAACCGAACCCAGAGATGAGGAGCTCAAGCGCCTGCGCTGGTGGCAACAGCAGGTCGCCCTGATCGTGGAAGCTCGTGATGCCATCGCACCTCAGGTTCAGGCTCTGGTGAAACGTCTCGGTGACCTCATGGTGGTGGTGCTCACCCAGGTGGTGGGTCGGGCCATCGGTCTGATCGGACGTGGCATTGCTCAAGGGATGGGTCGAAGTTTCGGGCGCAGCTGATTCTCAACGGCAAGGCAGGATCAGGGCTCAGAATGCATGGACTGTCCCGTTGTCATGACCGCGTTCCTGATCCGTTCCATCGTCGCGGTGCTGGCCTTGATGCTGATTGCATTGCCGGCTCAGGCCATCCGGGAAACTGACAGCTATGACGGCAATATTTTCGCGCTCTACGCCGGTAACGGGTCGCTGGTTCCTCCGGCCGTCAGCCTGGCTGATTCACAGCAAGCGGGTCGCACGAGCGTCATCGTTTACTACCTCGATGACAGCAGCACAAGCAAAGCCTTCTCTCCAGCGGTTTCGGAGCTTCAAAGGCTCTGGGGGAACAGCGTGGACCTTCTGCCTTTGACCACAGATGCACTGCAGGGGAGAGCCACCACCGACCGAACTGATCCTGCGCATTACTGGCACGGAATTATTCCGCAAGTGGTGGTGATCGACGGAGAAGGCCAGCTCTTACTCGACGAGGAGGGGCAAGTCCCTCTCGAGCAGATCAATAACGCCATCAGTCAGGCCACTGGGCTTCCCGCGCCGCAGGGAGAGAGCATGAGTCTCAGTTTCAACGAGCTCAACACGGAAGTGATCTCACGTTGAACGGTCACATGGACGCCTTACGCTGCGCGCCATTGAGACCGGCCGACAGCCGACGTTGACATGTGTGTTCTGCTTGTAATTCTGCTCCTGGTCGGTCTGGGAGTGTTCTGGATCGAAGCGCGGCATCGCCTGCGGCCAACATCTCCGCTGAAACTCCGTCATCTGGACTGGAGCGTCAAACCATCAGGAAATGATCTTGAGCTCCAGGGGTGGATCGAGATCACCAACCCCCATGCACGGATGGAGGTGATGGTGCCTGAGCTGAAGGTCAACCCGGTGCTGATCGGCAGCTCAAATCTCAATGATGTGTTGGTCAAAACCCAGATCACGCCGCACCACCCTGATGAAGACACCCGGGCCGATGGGTACTGGCCTGCCTACATCGTCAAAGGGCATAAAAGCACCCGCATTCAGGTCAATGTCACGCTCAGCGGTTCGCCAGGTGCTGCTCTTGCTGATCGGGTCGATACGGTCTGGATGGATGTGAACTGGGTGAACTATGGCCCCTTTGGACGACTTGATCGTCGACAGGGTGTGGTGGTTCCTCTGCGCAGACCCGCGGTGCTTCAGCCCACCAAAGCTGAATTCCATTCCGGGGAGAATTGCAAGGTTCTTCCGCTGAAAACACACCTGCTCGGCCCTCTCGACAGCACCCTTGAGGTGCTTCGTGACTATGCGGGCGAACTGGTTCAGCCTGGCGACATTCTCACAATTGGGGAAACACCCGTCGCCGTGATTCAAGGCAGATACACCCACCCCTCCATGGTCGAACCGACCTGGATCGCTCGGTTGCTCTGCCGGGTCTTCCACCCCACCAGCAGTCTTGCAACCGCCTGCGGACTACAAACCCTGATTGATCAGGTTGGTCCGACCAGGGTCATCCTCGCCTGGTCGATCGGCTTGGCGCTGAAAATTATTGGATTGAAGGGTTGGTTTTATCGACTCGCAGGCAATCAGGCACGCCTCATTGATGACATCACCGGGACAACACCCCCCTATGACCAGACCATCGTTCTGGGTCCCCAGGACCCGATTCGTCTTTGCCAAGACGCCGCTGACGCTCTCGGCGTCTCCGTTGCAATCGTTGATGTGAACGATCTTGGACGTGTGAAAGTTCTGGCCTCCAGCAGCGGCTGTGATGAAGCATTGCTGCATCGTGCCCTGCGCCCCAATCCTGCTGGGAATGCCAACGAGCGCACACCGCTGGTGCTGGTCAGACCGGTCTGAACTCACCTCAAGGAAGGCGGCGATAGATTTAATCAATGGTGGAGGCCTGCCGTGGCAGCGAAAGCGGGATTCCGGCTCCGGGTCGAGCCCTTGAAAGCTGGTCATTTGAGCCAGATCGCATCTGTATCCGATGCAGGTTCCACCATTCAGAACAGCGCTCTGCAGAGCTTGTTGGTTCAGTCCTGGATCAGCCGTCTTGACCAGTTCCTGCCTGACCCACTCAATGCCCGACTCACCCGAGTGCTAGCGCTGATCGAGTCGTCCTCGGAATCAGCGGACCAGATCGAATCTCTGCTGCTGATGCGCTCCAGCAACCGTCGCAACAGCTGCTGGCATCTGGATGCTCTCTCGATTGCTTCCTCCCGTCACTTCAGTCGCCAGCAAGGCCTGCGTTTGCTAATTCAGCAGGCCCTAAGCGATGACATCTCTCGCTGTCGCAGCTGGCTCGTGCGCTGCGACCCAACAGATCGGCCGCAACTGGATCTATTGCGGGAGCTTGGATTCCAGCCTCTACGCCAGGGGCGCATCTGGAACCCTCCGGTCGCCGCTTCACCCTCGAGCCCATTTCCAAAGTCCAATGTGCAGCTTCCGCAGGGACTCTGCTGGAGTCCTCTCAACCGGGACAACACACGCCAATTATTGACCCTTGAGCAGGCCAGCATCAGCCCTCAGCACAGGCAAATCCTTGATCGCCAATGGTGCGACCTGTTGGACCTAAGTGGCGGCGGATCAATGGTTTTAAGGGTTGAGAGAGATGGAGACAGTCAGGTGATTGCAGGGCTGATCAGGCGCCCGTGGGGGCTGGATTCACCCCGCCTTGAACTACTTCGAGGACCCGCTTGGGATGAACGCATTGGCGCTGCATTGCCTGCTGCGTTGTTTCAATTGCTGAGCCAGCAAATCACCCCATCACTGCTTGTGGCGGAAGACGACCACCATCTGAGGGCTTTACTCGAAAGCCAGGGGTGGCAGGAAGGAACCCTGGAAATGATGCTTGGACGAAGCATCTGGAGACGTGTGCACCAACGCAACCTGGGTGGCCTCCGGCCGCTTGAATCCATGCTCGGTCGTCTGCAACCTCAACAACCTCAACTGCCCACTCCGAGCCTGGCCCCGAGGCGTTGAATTGAGCTCACGACCCCGAGCACGTTCAGCTCTCAGCCTTGATGTGGGCCGTCGAAGAATCGGCCTCGCAGGCTGCGACGCTCTTGGATTGACCGTGACTCCACTCAATGCGTTGAAACGTGGTGATTTCAACAACGATGTCAATCACATCAAGACACTCTGCGCCGAACGCCGGGTTGAGGCTCTAGTCGTTGGGCTCCCCCTGGATGACGCCGGCAAGCCAACTTTGCAGGCCAAGCACTGTCATCGCTATGGAATCCGCCTGGCTCATGCTCTGCTAATGCCCATGGCCTTTGTGAACGAACACAGCAGCAGCTGGGCAGCTGGAGAGCGCCATCAACTTCATGGAGATCGCTCTGGGCGACTGGACAGCGCTGCTGCAGCATTGCTCCTTGAACAGTGGCTGGCCGATGGGCCTGAACCACAACCAGTCCAGATGGCGCCTGTGAATCGTGGCAAAACGGATGCTGATGCAAGATCCTGGACTTCAATTCCCCCAGCGCCATGAGTTCAAGCGGACCTGCATCCAGCGGTGAGGTGCCCACCGTTCTCGTCAAGGACCGTGATGGACACGACCTGCTGTGTTTCCTTGAGCAGCTCATTCCTCTCGATGACAAGGATTACGCCCTGCTCACCCCGGTCGACACGCCTGTATGTCTGTTCAGGCTGCGAGACGGGGACGATCCAGAGCTGATCGAAAGCATCACCAGCAGCGAGCCGATCCTTTCGGTCGCTGATGTGGTGCTTCAGGAACACGACCTCACACTGGTTCGCTCAGCGGTGACTCTGACCGTCAATGGTGAACTGGACGAACCCGACCCTGATGATCTCGACGAAGAGGACGTTGACGATGAATCCGAAACCTACGAGCTGTTGGTGAGTTTTCTAGTGGATGAACAGGAATACGGCCTGTACATCCCTTTAGATCCCTTTTTCGTAGTAGCGAGAATGGACGACGGTGCAGCTTTGCTTGTTGAGGGTGAGGAGTTCGACCGTGTTCAACCACGGATTGAAGCCGAGCTGGATGAGCAGGGACTTCCTGAGTGATGCAGCGTCACTGGCTGATACCCGATTGGGATCCAGGGTTAACCCTGGCCCATTTGCCCCTTGAGCCACTGATTGGGAGGGGCATCAGGGTTCTGTTGCTCGATGTGGACCGCACCCTCCTCCCAGGGCGTGATGTTGAGCTTTCCGCTCCAATGCGTCGCTGGGCGAAGGATGCCTCGCGTTTGCTGCACATCCACCTGGTCAGCAACAACCCATCTCGCCAAAGAATCCAAGCAGTGGCGGATCAGCTGAATGTGACCTACACATGCTCGGCGGCAAAGCCACGACGAGGAGCGATTCGTCGCGTGATCAACAAGCTTCCCAATGCGTCGTCCGAAATCGCCATGGTCGGAGATCGTGTCTTCACCGATGTTCTTGCCGGCAACCGACTAGGGCTTTACACCGTGCTGGTGAGACCACCTCGCTCCGACGGCACACCCTGCCGACACGATCGTGTTCAAAGACTGGAGCGACATCTCGCAAGATTCTTCGGGGCAGTGGGTCAATGACGCTCAGGGTTGTGAAAGTGGGGACCAGCCTGCTGAGACAACGCCAAGAGACGTCTACAGCGGAAGCGATTGCAGGTCTATCCAGCAACCTTGCTGAAAGCATGGGCCGCGGCGATCGAACAGTGCTGGTGTCCTCTGGAGCCGTTGGTCTGGGATGTCAACGACTCGGCATGACCCAGCGTCCACTCAGTCTTCCAGGCCTGCAAGCTGCTGCATCAGTTGGCCAGGGATATCTGATGAGTCTCTATGAAAAAGAATTTTCCCGCCATTCCATTCCAGTAGCGCAAGTGCTTCTCACTCGAGCAGACCTAGCCGATCGCCTGAGTTACCACAACGCATCCGCCACACTGAATCAGCTGCTTGAGTGGGGAGTGCTCCCCGTGGTGAATGGGAACGACACGGTGTCATCGGACGAGCTGAAATTCGGCGACAACGACACCCTTTCAGCACTCGTGGCTGCTGCAGTGAAAGCCGACGAGCTGATTCTGCTGACTGATGTGGACAGTCTCTACTCAGCGGATCCACGCAGTGATCTCAATGCCACTCCAATCAAGGATGTGCATGATCCAGAGCAGATCGGAGCGCTCGAAGAAGGAGCAGGCAGCGGCGGCCACTGGGGTACCGGGGGTATGGCCACAAAGCTTGCAGCAGCTAGGATCGCCACCGCAAGCGGCGTCAGAGTGCATCTAGGCGATGGCAGGACATCCGAGGCACTGCAAAACATCCTGCGAGGAGGTCGAGGCGGCACCGTTTTCCATCCCAACCCCCAACCGCTTGGCAATCGCAAAAGCTGGCTGGCCCATGCACTGCAACCAACAGGTTCGCTACGCCTTGATCCCGGAGCCTGTAGAGCACTGCTCAACAAGGGAGCTTCACTACTGCTAGTAGGAGTTACCGAATTGGACGGACAGTTCGACGCGAACCAGGCTGTGCTCCTGCTCAATGAGAACGGACAAGAAGTGGCCCGCGGCTTGACTACGATGAGCAGCGAAAAGTTGAACAATTTACTGAATCAGAAGTCATCCAATGCAAGCGCTGGCGGCTCTCCAGTCGTGGTACATCGCGACGCAATGGTGTTGATGATGCCTTCAAAAAATTAAGCTCAACCGACAATCAAGACTACAAACAAAACTGGAAAAGACACCTCAAACACCCCTTAAACATGCTCAGTACAAAACCGGTTTAATTTTATATCTGACAAAATAAAGATTATTTATCAGCAGACAATCCCATATAATATCCAAATCCATTGGCACAGATCATGCTGAGAAAGAGGAAGGGAATAATAATATTGGCGTAATCATGAGCCAGCCAAGATGTCAGCAAAAAAGCTCCGACAGACGCAGCGGCAAACAAACTAATCACCGGATCCCGTTTCGCCGACATAACACACTTATCGTCAATAACCAGAATAGCGTGCAACTTGTGATGCAGCTGTATCAGCGTGTACAGCAACAACCAACATCAGGCATGAAATATCCAACAGCGACCTTCGTTCAACCACCTTAATCCAACCAACCCAACAAAGGTCAATCTTTAAAACACACTTCGAATCGGCACTTTTAGTAGATGAACGTAATCGAAGCGAACCAGCGGCGGAGAATTACTTGATCGAGGGCAATATCACATAGATGTAAAGAAGAAGACCTGAATACAAACCTCCAAGAATCAGAACCCACTTCGACATAATGAAATGATGTAGACGCTCCAGCATAGCCAACGGCCTCTGCAGATCCTCTTGGATCAATCACATTCGACCTAACAACAACACAAGCAGCGAAGGAGACGACAAAATAATTAAACAGACAATCTATACTTAAGGCTCAGCAACAACAATTACCTCAAGTGTGTATAACCAAAATTTACATCAAAAAGGGCTTGAGATTAAAAATCAAACCATCAAAAACACTTTGAGAATGGCTTGAAAAGACAAGGCCCTCGAAAAGCCAAAAGCCTCTCCTGATGCGATGAGAGTTCAGGTTGTTCAATGCAGTGAATCGGCAAGCCCTACCGATTCACACTCTCGAAAAGTCGTGATTTCGGAACAGTCCGACATGCATCATCAACGTCTATCCCGGCTAACTTAACTGCAACTTCTCAGTGGATTCTCAAAGGCTGTAAGTAACGAATGCGTTGCAAGCCAGCTGGAGAATGTCAGCTGTGAACACGCTCTCCAGTCAATCGGTACGTCTCCATGCGCTTCAGCGAGTTGATCGCCTTTCTTGAGCAGGGCGAGTCCGGCGTTGTGAAGGTTTCCGAAGGCCAAGATCCAGACCTCCGGGGAGCCGCGTCGATCGAGTGTGCACAATTCGATCAGATCAGCTTCCTTGAACGAGGAAATGCCCTGGTCACAAGCCTTGAAACCAGTGCCGTGGGAGCCGTTCTTCTCCCGGATCAAGAGGAGCTGAAGGAGCTGGCCGAGCAACGCAAACTGGCCTGGGCCGTTTGTCGAGATCCGCGACTGGCTTTCGCTGAGGCGCTGGAACAACTCCATCCCCGTCCTGTTCTGAATGCCGGTATTCATCCCAGCGCCGTGATCTCCGATCGCGTGCAGCTTGGAGCCGGTGTCAGCATCTCGGCCAACGTGACGATTGGAGATGACACCAGGATCGGAGCTCAAACCGTGATCCATCCAGGAGTGGTGATCTACGGCAACGTGGAGATCGGGGAAGGGTGCGAATTGCACGCCAATGCAGTTCTCCACCCTGGATGCCGCGTCGGCAACGGGTGTGTCGTTCACTCCAATGCAGTCGTGGGCTCCGAAGGGTTTGGCTTTGTGCCGACGGCCAAAGGGTGGCGCAAAATGCCCCAGACGGGATTGGTTGTTCTCGAAGAGAATGTCGAAATCGGTTGCGGAAGCACAATTGATCGTCCATCCGTCGGTGAAACGCGGATTGGAGCCGGTAGCAAAGTCGACAACCTCGTTCAGATCGGCCATGGCGTTGTGACAGGCCGGGGCTGCGCTCTGGCCTCACAGGTGGGTATCGCCGGTGGTGCGCGGCTGGGTGATGGTGTGATTCTCGCTGGACAGGTCGGCGTCGCCAATCGTGCGGTGATTGGCGATCGAGCGATCGCGAGCTCCAAAAGCGGCATCCATGGCGAGATCGGCTCAGGTGAGGTGGTGAGCGGTTATCCAGCAATTCCGAACAGGCTTTGGCTGCGCTGTTCTGCGGCCTTCAGCAAATTACCGGAGATGACCAAACAGCTACGTCAGCTCCAGCGGCAAGTTGAGCCATTGATTTCGCGCGCTGAAGAATCCGAGACCGCTCAGTAATCTCCCACCAGCACTGTCCGGGCTCGGCAACATGGATCAGCATCGAGTCGTTCTCTTGTCCGGTGATGGCATCGGTCCTGAAATCACTGTCGTGGCCAGACAGCTGCTGGAAGCCGTCTCCGCACGTTTTGACTTCAGTCTCACGTTTGATGAGCAGCTCATCGGTGGAGCTGCCATCGATGCAACTGGAGAACCGTTACCGGCAAGCACTCTCGAGAACTGCCGTGCAGCCGATGCCGTGTTGCTCGCTGCGATCGGTAGTCCCCGTTTCGATACGTTGCCGAGAGACAAGCGCCCGGAAAGCGGACTTCTTGCTCTGCGTTCAGGACTGAAGCTTTTCGCCAATCTCCGTCCGGTGAAAATCGTGCCCGCCTTGATCGATGCCAGCAGTCTGCGGCCGGAGGTGATTGAAGGCGTCGATCTGATGGTCGTGCGCGAACTAACTGGTGGCATCTACTTCGGCCAACCCAAAGGGCGAATCGAAGCCGACGGAGAAGAACGCGGCTTTAACACCATGACCTACTCAGATTCAGAGGTCGATCGGATTGCCAAAGTGGCTTTCGAGTTAGCGACTGAACGTCGGGGCCGACTTTGCTCGGTGGACAAGGCCAACGTTCTCGATGTCAGCCAGCTGTGGAGAGACCGGGTGGATGCCTTATCCAGCCACTACACCCATGTGGACGTGAGTCACATGTATGTGGACAACGCTGCCATGCAGCTCGTGCGCGATCCACGCCAGTTCGATGTCCTGCTGACCGGAAATCTTTTCGGCGACATTCTCAGCGATGAGGCAGCCATGCTCACCGGATCCATCGGCATGCTGCCCTCCGCATCCCTGGGAAGTGAGGGGCCAGGACTCTTTGAGCCTGTGCATGGATCAGCTCCTGACATCGCTGGCCAAGACAAGGCCAACCCCATGGCCATGGTTCTCTCGGCAGCGATGATGTTGCGAACAGGCTTGAAGCAACCCAGCGCTGCCAATGCGCTTGAACAAGCTGTGGATCAGGTGCTGGCGAAAGGATTCCGCACCGGCGACCTTATGGCGGAAGGATGCACACCACTGGGTTGCAAGGCCATGGGTGAGGAACTGCTCAAAGCACTCTGAACAGATTTCATCAAGCAAAATTCGAAATCGGTCCGTTGACCTGCCAAACTCTTCGGGCCAGATCTGC
>CESF01012302.1_pt1 | contig 10510 bp, 8 predicted proteins | sample 356331 | NCBI WGS metagenome assembly CESF01 (sample SAMEA2621779, study PRJEB7988) | marine metagenome | biome: marine biome (ENVO:00000447); feature: surface water layer (ENVO:00002042); material: "saline water (ENVO:00002010), including plankton (ENVO:xxxxxxxx)" | depth 5 m
GCCCATACGTTACCCGTACCTATGATGAACATCATCAATGGAGGTTCGCATTCTGACGCCCCTATTGCCTTTCAGGAATTTATGGTGATGCCAATTGGAGCCGAAAGTTTTACCCATGCCATGCAAATGGGATCTGAAATCTTTCACCACCTCAAAAAAGTATTACACAGCCGAGGATTGAGTACTGCAGTAGGTGATGAAGGGGGATTCGCTCCTTCACTCGACGGTACAGAGGACGCTTTGGAAACCATTTTAAAGGCGATCGAAAATGCCGGTTATAAAGCCGGTGATGAGGTAAAGATTGCATTGGATTGTGCCGCAGCCGAATTTTACGAAGACGGGGTATATGACTATACGAAGTTTGAGGGAGACAAAGGAGTTAAAAGAACTTCCGAAGAACAAGCCCAGTACCTGACTAAGCTCTCTGAAAAATATCCCATTATTTCTATCGAAGATGGAATGGATGAAAACGATTGGGAGGGGTGGAAAGCCTTGACCGAAAAAGCTGGAGACCGTGTACAGTTGGTGGGAGACGACTTGTTTGTTACCAACGTAACCCGTCTGTCTCGAGGAATTGAAGAGGGCATTGCCAATTCTATTTTGATCAAAGTAAATCAAATCGGTACATTGTCTGAGACCATTGCCGCTGTTGAAATGGCGCATAGAGCGGGTTATACCTCAGTGATGTCACACCGTTCGGGAGAAACCGAAGACAATACCATTGCCGACCTGGCCGTGGCTCTAAATACCGGTCAGATCAAAACCGGATCCTCTTCAAGGAGTGACCGTATGGCCAAATACAACCAGCTTTTGAGAATAGAGGAGCAGCTGGAACATGCAGCGGTTTATCCTCAGGAGAAAGCATTTAACATTCAATAAGTATCAACAATAGGGTCGCAAGGGTGAACTCCCTTGCGATCCCAGTTGTTTTTTGACGCTTATTTCCTTATTTTTACCATTCTTTACATTACTTATGGCAGACCAAATTGATCTTATTTACAAAGGAGTAAACTATAAATTTCCACTTGTTGGTGGAACTGAAAACGAGATTGCTATTGACATTAAAACACTTAGGGCTCAAACGGGTTTGATCACCCTTGATCCCGGTTTTAAGAATACGGGCTCTTGTCAAAGTGAGATCACTTTTCTCGATGGGGAAGAAGGAGTGCTCCGTTATCGTGGTTATGCCATAGAAGATTTGGCGAATAATGCTTCCTTTATCGAGGTGGCTTATCTTTTGATTTTTGGAGATTTACCAACTTCCGAACAGTTAGATCAGTTTGAAGATGAAATTCGAGATCACGCCTTGGTGGATGAGGATTTTAAGATCATTCTTAAAAGCTTTCCTAAATCTGCTCACCCCATGGGGATACTGTCCTCATTGACCTCTGCTTTAATTGCTTTTAACCCTTCATCAGTCGATATAAATTCCGAAAAGGAATTTCGTGAGGCCATCATCATGTTGTTGGCCAAGTTTCCTGTTTTAGCTTCTTGGACACACAGAAAAATGAAGGGCTTACCCTTAAACTATCCCAATTATGATCTCCCCTATACGGAGAACTTGGCGCATATGATGTTTAGGATGCCCAATAAAGAGTTTAAAGCCGGTAAGATATTGGTCAGTGCTTTGAATAAATTATTGATCCTACACGCAGATCACGAGCAAAATTGTTCCACTTCTACCGTGCGAATGGTAGGATCATCTCATGCTGGCTTATTTGCTTCGATAGCATCGGGTATTTCGGCCCTATGGGGTCCTTTACATGGGGGTGCCAACCAAGCGGTCATTGAAATGTTGGAGGAGATCAAAAAAGATGGCGGGGATACCAAGAAGTTTATGGCCAAGGCCAAAGACAAAAATGACCCTTTCCGCCTGATGGGTTTTGGTCATAGGGTTTACAAGAACTTTGATCCACGCGCTAAGATCATCAAAAAAGCGGCCAATGAGGTACTTTCCGAATTGGGTATAGACGATCCTGTATTGGACATTGCTAAAAGATTGGAACAAGAGGCCCTTGAAGACCCTTATTTCGTTGATCGAAAATTGTATCCCAATGTGGATTTCTATTCCGGTATCATCTACCGTGCCCTGGGCATACCCACCGAAATGTTTACGGTGATGTTTGCCATTGGTCGCTTACCGGGTTGGATCGCTCAGTGGAAAGAAATGCGATTCAATAAAGAACCTATCGGAAGACCCCGGCAGGTTTATACCGGGCATACTCACCGCAAAATGTAACTGCTAAAGATCCTCAATACCGGGAAGTTGATTTGCAGCTTTTTCAGCACTGAGTTTTGAGAAAAACTTAAATGTGGACCTGGTATCTGCAACTACCTTTACAAACTGTTTGTCTTTATAAATAGAATACTCCTGTGCTTTTCCCTTGTACAAGGTCAATTTGTAATAGGGAATCACCAGTGCATAGGTTTCCAAAAGACTCCTGAATCGCAAAATGATCCCCTTGGGACGCAATTCAATATTACAGGTATTACGGTTGTTGTCCAATACCAAAAGGTTGTGAATGTCAATAGAGGTTTGTGAAATGACCAGTCTTGAAGATCCAATCCCACCTTTGGACCATCGTTCCCTTAAAGAAAAAGGTTTTCCGACTGCCGTCTCGATCTTTTCCTTAATATCGGGTTGATTGTAAGAGACGTTTAAAAGCATTTTTATTTCAAAGATAAGTCATTAGTCGCTGATCTCGATCCATTGCGATTAATGATCATTTTTTTTGAGTTTACCAAAAATGCAATGCTTCGTATTATACTAAAATCTATATTATGAACTTATAATTGCAAACTTTTGTTCAGGGGTCTACTTCTTCCTCTTTTTTAGGAGATTTAATCTTTTGACTTTTAAAAAAATTAGCTCCATAAGATCAAAAACAAATGGGGTTGTTGATCTTATGCTATTTTGTATCCTTGAAAAATATTATAGTGGAAATAAAACATCAAGGATCTAAATAACCACCAGATTTATAGATTTGTACAGGGTTCTGTTCATTACTTGTCTGCCCATCATCAAAATCCCGTGACCAACTTACAGCACTATATTTCAAATCTTGAAAAGCGACTTTCTCTTTAATTAATACTATGTGAGATAAGTGTAGAAATCGGAAAAAACCCATTTATTAACACTATCAGAAATACATGATTAGATTATCAAGAGAAACAAGGTGAATACCATTCCCAAGACAATATTTACTTTTCTTTTGTCTGTAATACTTTCTGTTTTTTTTTATGGAGCTAATTTGGAATTATTTGTAGATAATTTTAAGACTAGACATCAAATGCTTTAATCTCTTGAACACAGAGAGATGCCAACTTCTAAAGTTATGTTAAAGTCATACAGATCAATTCAGGTATTTTGTCAATTATGCATTATATATTAACCTTTGATTTAACTTTTTACCTTTAAATTTACTACTGCAAGACAAAATTCACTGGATGGCATAGAAATGCAATCAAGTCTCTTTAAATTATCTTTATGAAGAATAGATTTTACTTTAAGTGCAAGTTCAAATTGAGTGGTACGCTGCTCATTCTATGCTTTCTTTTTACAATAAGCTCAATTTCGCAAGTACTCAAAGTTGGTGCGGCAAAACGAATTATCACTCCTGACCCCTTGATTGCAGTTTCAGGAGGGATTGGCATTCCGAATCCAGCTCATATCAAAAAAGGTGAATTATATGTAAGAGCCATGGTTCTGGAGAAAGGCAAAGAAAAAATCGCTATTGTAAATATCGACAATATTGGATGGCCAGCTGTCTTGGGTGATAGATCAAGAAAACTGATAAAGGGAATTCCCTCTGAAAATATACTTATTGGTGCCACTCATACCCATAGCGCACCCGATGCCTATGCCTTTCCCAATGCTTCGGGAGGTCATAGTGCAGACTTGGATTATTTGGATAAATGTGTACAACTGCTGGCTGATGCTGTTAATGAAGCAATCAGGAATTTAAAGCCAGCCAACCTAAAAATAGTAGTCGACAAGGCAAATGGAAAGATAGCCTATAACTACTATGCCCCTAAACTATACGACCCACGATGTGGAGTAATACAGGCCATTTGTACCAAGGGCAAGAACAAAGGTAAGATCCTGGTAACTTTGGTCAACTATGCCATTCATCCTGAGGTGATTGGTAACAGACGCGATATCCTGACCCCGGATCTAATAGGTCCTCTTTATGACCGAATTGAAGCTAAAACGGGTGGAATGGCAGTTTTTATGAATGGTGCCCAAGGCGGTATGGTCACTGCAGACAATCGTTTGGAGGATGGGAAAGAAGTTGCTGATTGGAAAGAATGTCAACGCATAGGCAACCTTTTGGCCGATGAGGCACTTCGCATTATCTCTAACGCTCCAATACAACAAAATCCTGATATCTATTGTGCATATAAATCCGTAAATTTTCCAATTGAATCAGTCATGTTGAAGTATATTTTCCAAAATTCACCACTGAACTATTCCAAGGGAAATGACGATACCATTACTACGACTTTAAATTTATTGAACATTGGCACTGCACAGGTATTGACCATTCCTGGGGAGGCACTCCCCAATATCGGATATTACTTAAAACGAAAAATGCCCACAAAGCATCCCTTTTTATTTGGCCTGACCAACGATGCCTTTGGTTATATTCTAACCAAGGAAGATTTCAACAGTTTTGATCGCTATAAATATGTAAGCCGAACAAGTTTGGGAGAGAAGACAGGAGAGATTTTGATTTCCGAACTCCTGGATATGGTCGATAAAAACCCTCAACCTCAAAAGAAATAAACTATTATGAATATTCTTATCCCTATAAAAAGAATTTTGCCAATTTTACTGGTTTCTGCCCTGCTTTTAAACTCCTGTAGGAATAATTCCAAGACCACTACGCAAGCAAAGGGTACAAATGAAATTACACCTATCACTCCCAAAACAGCATTGGAAAGTTATCTCAAAAAAGAGGATGACTCCTATGCTTGGGAGTTAAAAGAAAAATATAAACTGGAAAATGTAACAGTGTATGATTTGTTGTTGACTTCCCAAAAATGGAGGGAACACACATGGAAACACCAATTGACTATTCTAGTTCCAAAAGAAGTGGCCCATGAAGGTTCATTATTGTTTATAACCGGAGGAAGTCTGGAAGACGGTATGCCAAGATGGAAATCAGCCGAAAATTATGATGAAGCAATTCCGATGGCCAATTTAGCTGAGAAAAATAAGGCTGTAGTTTCAATTATACGACAGGTTCCCATGCAGCCATTATACGAAGGAGATCTGGTTGAGGATCAATTGATCTCCTTCACACTTCACAACTATAAGAAAGATAAAGACCTTACATGGCCCCTGCTTTTTCCAATGGTGAAAAGCGCAGTTCGGGGGATGGATGCCATACAGGAGTTTGCAAAGGACAGATTACAGAAAGAGATATCTGGGTTTACGGTTGCTGGAGCTTCCAAACGGGGATGGACCACATGGTTGACCGGGGCAAGTGACAAGCGTGTAGAGGCAATCAGCCCCATGGTCATTGATGTGCTAAATATGCCGGTAAGTTTGGATTATCATCTGACTGCATGGAGCGAATATAGTGAACAGATCAACGATTACATTAAATTGGAAATTCCCCAAACGGTAAATACAGAAGACGGGAATGCACTCACACAAATGATCGATCCCTATTCCTATCGTGACAAACTTACCATGCCCAAAATCATATTTATAGGAACAAATGATGAATATTGGCCAGTGGATGCCGTCAAAAACTATATCACGGATATTCCGGGTGAAAATTTTATTCACTACACACCAAATGCTGGGCATAACCTAGACGGAGGGGAAAAGGCCTTGAAATCTTTGAGTGCCTTTTGGGGCAGGACCCTGAATAAAGAACCGTATGCCGATATTAGCTATGAATTAAATACCGACAAGACATCGGCCGTACTATCCATAACATCGACTTCCAAAAATCTAAAATCCATTTATCTCTGGTCTACCGATTCTGAAGATCGGGATTTCAGGAATGAAACTTGGGTCTCGAACAAAATTGATCCGGTAAAGGATAAACCCACAAGGCAAAAAATCACTTTTCCAAAAAGCGGATTCAAGGCATTTTATATGGATTTGGAATATGAAGATTCCAATGGAGGAACATACACAAAGAGTACCCGAATGTATCTAGCTGATGACGATGAGGTTCTCTAAATCAATCAAAAAAGGGGTTGTTGCCATAGGGACGAAATCCTTTTAAAATATTTTAAACTTAAAATACAAATTCATGAAATATCTTTTTTTATGCCTCACTTTATCACTTGTGATCTCTTGCAGAGAAAAACCTAAAAAATCAGATGAAGTAAAGAACGTCGAAAGATCGGCGATAGTTACAGAAGAATTCATTTATGAAATTAAGGATGCCTTGACCCCGGAATGCCATGCTTCGACAGTTGAAGTAAGTAATGGAATTGTGGTCGCTTCTTGGTTTGGCGGTACCAAGGAAAAAAATGATGATGTGGGTATTTGGGTATCCCGAAAAGTCAATGGTTCATGGACTACCCCAACCGAGGTGACAAACGGGGTTCAGGATGAAAATACCAGATTCCCTTGTTGGAACCCTGTTTTGTTCAAACCCAAGGGACAATTTTTACAGCTTTACTACAAGGTGGGGCCCAGCCCACAAGAATGGTGGGGACTGTATATGACCTCTGAAGACGACGGTAAAACCTGGTCAGAGCCAATCAAATTGCCGGAAGGTATTTTGGGGCCAATAAAGAACCAGCCCATACAACTGGCCAATGGGGATATACTCTCACCTTCAAGTTCCGAAAGTCTGTCAGGGGATTGGAAGATACACTTGGAAACAAGTACTGATATGGGTGAAACCTGGACTAAATCGGAAGCCCTGAACGATCCCTATGAGTTTGGCGCAATCCAACCTGTTGTATTGGATTATGGCGATGGAAAACTGCAACTATTAAGTCGAACCAAAAATGGGGTGATCACCCAAAACTGGTCTGAGGACACTGGTAAGACCTGGGGGAAAATGACCGCCATTTCACTTCCCAATCCAAATTCGGGAATTGACGGGGTTACCCTAAAAGACGGTCGCCAATTCTTGGTCTATAATCCCACAGGAAAAAATTGGGGTGATAGGGTACCACTCAGCGTAGGCCTTTCCGTCGATGGAAAAAATTGGAACCGTGTTCTTGATTTAGAGCCTTTGACCGAAACCACCGACAAAGAAGGTGAAGAGTATTCATACCCCACTGTAATTCAAGCAGCCGATGGTAAAATTCATCTGGTATACACTTGGAACCGCAAAACAGTCAAGTATGTTGTTTTAGACCCGGCCAAATTGTAATAAATGAAAACAAAAAAATGACAGCTACTTTTTTGGGATAATTTAATAAACCCCAATCGTTTTGAAACCAATAGCCTCAGGAGCATCAATAATTTTTAAAAGGGAACTTCCTCTTCTTGTGGTCTCTGAAAGGGTTCTGATTTCTTTTAAGGAAATTAGTTTCTCAGCTTCCGTACATTTCTACTGTGTCTGCCTCCGGCTAATCGTGTGGGATAAATTTTACCATTACCTTACGAAAGATTGACTTCGTCGAATTTTCGATTTCTTGCGCTAGCGGAGGAAGCAATTACGAGTTATGGATGATGAATTATATCCGTCTGATCCATTCGTAATTCATAATTAACTCATTTGTATTTGCTTCGCCGCTTTGCTTCGCTCGTCTCGTAATTGATTTAAAAAACTCAATGACACCATCAGTGTCAACAAAGTTTATAATTATCTTTGCGCTTAATGTATGGAAACATTAGAGCATGTACTTTCCGAATCCGTAACCCATTTTTTATCCGATAGGTTTGGACTTTTAGGCCTACCGCTTGAATTTCAGCCCACCCGTAAAGATTTTGAAGGGGACATTACCTTAGTACTTTTTCCTTTGTTAAAATTGACCCACCAAAACCCTGCGGTTTTGGGAGCAGAAATAGGAGCTTTTTTGGAAGAACAATCGCCCGATATTTCCCATTATAATGTGGTCAGTGGATTTTTAAACCTTTTTGTATCAGACCGTTATTACTTAAGCTTTTTAGAGGGTTTTTTAAAGACCGAGGATTACGGCCATACCGCCCCGGTAGGGGATTCCCCTACTATAATGGTAGAGTTTTCCTCTCCCAACACCAACAAGCCCCTGCACCTGGGACACATCCGGAATAATCTTTTGGGCCATTCGGTATCCAAGATCCTGGAGGCCAACGGGAATCATGTTATTAAAACACAGATCATCAACGACCGAGGTATCCATATTTGCAAATCCATGTTGGCTTGGCAGCACTTTGGCCAGGGGGAAACTCCCGAAAGTACGAGTTTAAAAGGCGATCAGTTTGTGGGGAAATACTATGTATTGTTTGAAATAAAATACCGTGAACAAGTAGTAGGCCTGGTAGCTGGGGGAAAGTCGCAGGAAGAAGCGGAGAAAAATGCGCCCTTGCTGGTAGAAGCTCAACAAATGCTTCGGCAATGGGAAAATAATTATCCTGAGATACGAAAACTTTGGTCGCAAATGAATCAATGGGTGTATAAAGGTTTTGAGGCCACCTATAAAAGTATGGGAGTAGATTTTGATTCCTATTATTACGAAAGTGAGACTTATTTGTTGGGCAAATCCATCATAGAGGAAGGATTGAACAAAGGGGTTTTTTTTAGAAAAGAGGACGGCTCGGTATGGATTGACCTTAGGGACGAGGGCTTAGATGAAAAATTATTATTGCGCTCAGATGGAACAGCGGTCTATATGACACAAGACATCGGCACTGCCAATCAAAGAGTGGTCGATCACCCGCAAGTCAAGGGGATGGTCTATACCGTGGGCAACGAACAGGATTATCATTTTAAGGTGTTGTTCTTAATACTCCAAAAACTGGGTTATTCCTGGGCAGATTCCTTATTTCACCTGAGCTATGGTATGGTTGATTTGCCTTCCGGTAAAATGAAAAGCCGCGAGGGAACTGTGGTTGATGCCGATGATCTGATCGAGCAAATGAAGAATACCGCAGGGAGTATCGCTGCCGAACACGGAAAGATCGAAGGACTAGATGAGGAACAGAGAAATGTCCTATTTCAAAAGATCGGTTTGGGAGCTTTAAAGTATTTTATCCTTAAGGTCGATCCCAAAAAGAGGATCTTGTTTGACCCTGAGGCCTCTGTTGATTTTAATGGCAATACCGGTCCTTTTATACAATATACCTATGCGCGAATTCAATCACTGATCCGTAAAGTAGAAGGGGAGTTGGAACTCCACTTGGATGTGAGTTTGGTGGATAAGGAAAAAGAGATCCTCAAACATTTGAGTAGCTATACCGAGGTGGTCAAAACTTCCGGGGAGCAATACAGTCCGGCTTTGGTGGCAAATTATCTTTACGATTTGGTAAAACTGTTCAATTCTTTTTATCAGAATGTCAGTGTATTTGGAGCTAGGGATCAAAAGTTACAGTCTTTACGTTTGATGCTCTGTCAAGCGGTAGCGAATAATATCGAATCTGCCACTAGTTTATTGGGTATTGATCTACCCGATAGTATGTAAAAAAGAATCGCTCCAAGGAGCGATTCTTTTATCTTGAGCAGTTAAACTGCTGTCTTTAAGATTACTTAGAACTAGAAGCCAGGTTATAAACAACCAAACCGAATCCAATTTTGTTGATGGCATCACCAACGTTGTAAATAACGTCCATGGGAAGACCACCAAAGATTCCGCTGTACCATCCTTCAGTACCGGCCATGTATCCGATAGGATAGATCGCCCATCCGATGAATACAAACTTCAAAAGAGTTTTGTGAGCAGAAAGAACGGCTCCACCAGCAGATTCAGCCAACTTGGCAGCTCCACCTTTCCATATTTCAAAAACGATAGCGAAATAAGCCAAACCAGAGATAAGACCCCACAATGCAGGACCGTTGCCGGTAGTGTGAACTGCTTCTCCAAAGTAACCTGTTACTAACATGATTACAGATAGGAAAATTAGTTTCCACATCAATGATTTAGTGGCTCCAGCCGCCTTAAGAATAAGGTAAAACTCTACACACATTAATGGTACTGTCAACACCCAGTCTACATAACGGAAGAATGTTGGAGAGGTGGCGTTTGTTGCCCAATAGTCTCTCATGTACCAATAGTGTACTGCAGCGATAAAGGTAATCAAACCTGATACCAAAATGGAGGTTCTCCATTTGTTGTCGAAAGAGTTCATAGACAGGAAGAAAAACGCTGATGCTGCCATCATTGCCATACAACCTACAAAAAAAGTGAACCCTACGTAATCGTCTGTAGCCATCGCAGGGGCTACAGCTGATAAATTAAAAAGATTTTCCATAATTAAATTAATTATTTATTTTGTTTAGGTAAATTTAGAAAATTTTAAACTCCAGCAATATAAAAGTCACATTTTTTTAAAAAAAAATTACCAATTTGATATTTATAGCTAATAAAAATTACCAAATTGGCATTATGA
>CESF01136221.1_pt1 | contig 10498 bp, 9 predicted proteins | sample 356331 | NCBI WGS metagenome assembly CESF01 (sample SAMEA2621779, study PRJEB7988) | marine metagenome | biome: marine biome (ENVO:00000447); feature: surface water layer (ENVO:00002042); material: "saline water (ENVO:00002010), including plankton (ENVO:xxxxxxxx)" | depth 5 m
TTTACAAATATTCTTCAACAAACAGATCTTTGTATAACCAGAGCAGGGGCCTCAACCTTAGCTGAATTATCGGTCATTAATATTCCTTTTATTGCAATCCCTTTGCCAACATCAAAAGACAATCATCAGTATGAAAATGCAAATTTTTATAGAAATAATAATTGTTGTTGGATAATAGAGCAAAATCATTTTGAGGAAAAAATTGAAGAACTTTTAAATAATATTTTAGATGATAAAAGAGAATATCTTGAGAAAAAAGAAAATTTGAAAAAATTAAATAAAAAAAACACTTGGATAAATGTTAATCAAAAAATATTAAAAATAATTAATGAAAATTGAATTAGCCAAAACTGAAATCGTTCATTTTATTGGAATTGGAGGAATAGGAATGAGTGGACTTTCCTTAATTATGAAGGGTAAAGGTTTTAAAGTTCAAGGAAGTGATCTTAGTTTAAATAAAAATGTTGAGAGACTTAAAAAAGGAGGTATTAAAATTTTTATAGGTCAAAAAAAACAAAATCTTAAAAACGCTACAATAGTTGTAATTTCATCAGCAATTAAAAAAAATAACTCCGAATTAATTGAGGCAAAAAGAAAAAACTTACCAATTATCACCAGAGGTAAAATGTTAGCTCATATTGTTTCTTTGATGAAAAATATTGTTGTGGTTGGCTCTCATGGCAAAACAACAACTACGTCTTTGGTAACTTCAATTTTTCAAAAAACTAAATTAGATCCAACAATCATTAATGGTGGGGTAATTAATTCAATTAAAAATACAGCAAGACTTGGAAATAGTGACTGGTCAATTTTAGAGGCAGATGAGTCCGATGGAAGTTTTGTGCATATACCACCAACATATTCAATTATAACAAATATTGATAGAGAGCATATGGATTTTTATAAATCAATTGATGATCTTAAAAGTTATTTTATTGAATTTATTCAAAAAGTTCCTTCATTTGGAAAATCATTTATTTGCATTGATGATAAAATTAACAATGAAGTTGTTAGAAAATTAAAAAATAAAAACTATTATACTTATGGAACAAATCCTAAATCTAATTTTTTAATAAAGAATATTAAACAAAGTATGAAATTTTCAGAGTTTGATCTGGAAATTGTTGTACCAAATAAAAAAAAAGTTATTATTAAAAAAATTAAGATACCATTATTGGGAGTTCATAATATCAGAAATGCAGTAGCAGCAACTGCTGTTGCTTTGACAGTTGGTATTTCAATCTCAAATATAAAAGGAGGTCTATTAAACTTTAAAGGAGTTCAAAGAAGATTTAATAAGATATTTTCATACAATGATATAGATTTTTATGATGATTATGCACATCACCCTACGGAAATTAAAGTTGTTTTGGAAGGCGTTAAAAAAGTTTATAGAGGTTATGATAAAGTTTGTATATTTCAACCGCACCGTATCTCAAGATTAAAAGATTTAAGAAAAGAATTTTCGTTTGCTTTTCAAAATGCTAATACTGTCGTATTATGTCCAATTTATACCGCTGGAGAAAAAATTCAATTGGGTTTTAATTATTTGAGTTTTGCAAAAGATATAATAAAAAACTCTAAAGTTAAATTATTTTTAGTTAATGACGGTATTCAACTATCTAAATTTCTTAAAACAAATATGTACGGAAAAAAAATCGTAATTGGAATGGGGGCTGGATCAATCTCAAACTGGATGCGAAAATTACCTAAATTAATGAAATGAATATTAAACAATTAAAAAAAAAATTAGAAGAATTTGGTGATAGCGTAAGATTTGAATACGATTTAAAAAAAAAAAATTGGTTTAATATTGGTGGAAAATCTAAAGTTTATTACAAAGCTGATAATTTAAAAGATTTAATAAATTTTTTAAAAAAATTAAATAATGAAGAAAAAATATTTATTCTGGGTGCAGGCTCAAATACTTTAGTAAATGACAATTTATTTGACGGTGTTGTAATAAAATTAAGTAAAAATTTTAATAATATTTCGTTTCTTGATAATGAGATAATTGTTGCTGGCAGTGCCGTTTTAGATAAATCTTTATCTGATTTTGCAATGAATAATAATATCAGTGGTTTTGAGTTTTTATCTTGTATTCCTGGGACTATTGGAGGAGGGATTAGAATGAATGCTGGATGTTTTGGAAAAGAATTTAAAGATATTTTATTATCAGTTCAGGCAATTGATAAATTAGGTAATGTTAAAACAATACCATCTAAAGATATTAGATTTGAATATAGAAAAAATGATTTATCTGATGATTTAATATTTTTGAGTGCCTCTTTTAAAGGTGTAAAAGGTGATTACAAAAAAATAAGCGATGAAATTAATAAACTCAAAATTGAGAAAGAAAAAAATCAACCAACTAGATTAAAAACAAGTGGTAGCACGTTTAAAAATCCAATTAAGCAGACAAAAAAAAAGGTTTGGGAACTAATAAAGGAGTCAGTGCCGCTTGATAAAAGTTTTGGAGATGCATGTATTTCAGAAAAACATTGTAATTTTTTTGTTAATAAAGGTGATGCGAAATTTGAAGATATGAAATGTTTAATAGATTATGTTACTCAGAGTGTTATGGAAAAAACTGGAGTAAGTTTAGAAAAAGAAATTAAAATTTTGGAATAATTTGAAAAAAATATTAATCATTTCTGGTGGTATATCTAAAGAGAGAGTCATAAGTATTGCAACTGGCAAACAAGTGGCAAAAGTTCTTTCAAGAAACAAATTTATTGTTAAAATCACAGAACCTGATTTCAAATTATTCGATATTATAAAACAATTTAAACCAAATATTATTTTTAACGCATTGCATGGTCAATTTGGAGAAGACGGATATATACAAACCATATTGGAAACCACTGGCATACCCTACACTCACTCAGGTGTGATCTCCTCGGCTATTGCTATGGATAAAGAATTGTCTAAAAAAATCTTTATAAAGAACAATATATTAACTCCAAAATATATTTCATACTCTTTCGATAAATCCAAAGCTGAACTAATAAAATTAATAAATAAAAAATTGAAATTTCCAGTAGTTGTAAAACCTATTAATGAAGGCTCAAGTGTTAACGTATTTATTTGTTCAAAAAATAATATTTTTAAAAGCCTAAATTTAGTTAAAAGTTATAAAAAAATAATTATTGAACAGTTTATACCTGGTAGAGAAATTCAAGCTGCAATAATTGGTCAAAAAAAATTAGGTGCAATTGAGCTAAAACCAAAACGAAAATTTTATGATTATCAAGCTAAATATAATTCTAAAGCAAAAACGAAACATATCATACCTGTGAATTTAAAAAGTAGTGATTATAAAAAAATAATGAATATATCTTTAAAAGCTCATAATTTAATTGGATGTAGAGGAGTGACACGATCAGATTTTAAATTTTTTAAAGGCAAATTTTATTTATTGGAAATAAATACTCAACCAGGAATGACTAATTTATCACTTGTACCTGAAATCGCAGCCTTTCATGGTATTAGTTTTATTAATCTAATAAAATTAATTTTAAAAGATGCTTCATCAAAAAAGTAAAAAAATATTTATTTATCTTTTTTTATTTTTAATAATTGGAACGTTAAATAATAAGAATGTTAACAATTTTTATTTTTTTAAGATTGATACGATATCAATTAAGGGTCTTGATGAAAAAAATAATAATAAATTATCTAGGGATCTTAATTTTCTAAAATTGAACAACTTATTTTTTTTGAACAAGCTTGAAATCAACGAAGTTGTAGGTACAAATAATTTGATAGAAAATTTTTCAGTTTTTAGGAAATATCCATCCTCGCTAGAAATTATGATTAGTAAAACTAATTTTTTAGCCAAAATTAAAAAAGATGATAAAGATTTTATTTTAGGATCTAATGGTAGATTAATTGCCACACCTCATGATACAGTAAACTTACCTTTTATTTTTGGAAATTTTGAAATAGAAAATTTTTTTAATCTTAAGAAAGCAATTGATGAAACTAAGCTTGATTATAATGAAGTAAAAAATCTTTACTCTTTTAAATCTGGTAGATGGGATATTGAGACTAAAAATGGTTTAGTTATTAAATTACCCAAAGATAATCTTAAAAGAACACTTGAATTATATCTAATTTTTATTTCTGAAAATAAGGAAAAAAAAATTAATACTATTGATTTACGCCAAACAAATCAGATAATTATAAATGGATGATAATCTAGACCTTGAAGCTTACTTGTTTATTAGCCCAAAAAAACTAATAATTTTGGTCAACACAAATTTAGATAATAAGATTTATAAGGAAGAGTTAATACTTCAAAAAGAGCATGAAGATATTGATTTAAATCAATTGGATGAATTTTTATATCAAAATATTTTTAAAATTGAAAAGAGATCCAAAAATTTTATTAAAAATGTAACTATCATATTAGACTTAGATATCTTCATGCCCATAGAGATATCTATCAAAAGAAATAATTATGAAGAAAATATTGATATCAATAGTTTAAAAAATATTTTGTATGAAGCAAAAGAAGATTGTCAAAAAACTTTACAAGGAAGCAAGATATCCCACATGCTTATTGATTGTTATAAATTTGATGGAAATAGCTATTCTCACCTACCAAAAAATATAAAATGTAAAAGCTATTCCGTTGATATAAAGTTTATCTGTATTTCAGATAATTTGTATCGTCGATTAGAGGATATTTTGAAAAAATATCAAATTTCTCTTAATCAGGTTATAAGTGCAAAATATATTGAGAATTTTTTAAGTGATCCAGATGAAAATATATTTTCGATGACCAGAAAGATAATTAATGGCCAAAATCCTAATGAGGTTCGTTTAATAAATAAATCCTTAAAAAATAAGGGTTTTTTTGAGAAATTTTTTAACTTTTTCCGCTAAATTTGTATTTTCTAGTAATATTTGTTGTTTTTGAGTTAGTTGTAGAAGGTATTACAAGTTTCGAGTGTCAGTTTTAAACCAAAAAACTATTAAAAATGCAATCAACTTTAACGGAGTTGGACTTCATAGTGGTCTTTTAGCAAATGTATGTATTAAACCATCAGAACCTAACACTGGAATTGTTTTTAAAAGAGTAGATCTTAAAAACAATAATTTGATTTTCCCTAATTTCATAAATGTAAGTAATACATCATTAAATACAACTATTTCAAATGAATTTGGTGCCTCAGTCTCTACCATTGAACATCTAATGGGAGCATTGTTTGGTTTAGGTATAGATAATGCATTGATAGAAATTGATAAGGAAGAAGTCCCAATATTAGATGGATCAGCAAAAAAATTTATAGAAAAATTGATATCAGCGGAATTAAAAGTAAGCAATGCCCCGATAAAGATTATTAAGATAAATAAAAAGATTGAATTTAAAGATGGTGATAGATCAATTTCAATTGAACCATCCAAATTAAGTTTAGATATAGATTTTGAGCTAAAATATGAAAATCCTGTTATCGGCAATCAAAGAAATAAAATAAACGTTTATGAAGATGATTTACAAGAAATATTTGATTCAAGAACTTTTTGTTTATTTGAGGATATTGAGATGATTAAAAAAATGGGACTAGCAAAAGGTGGAAGTCTTGATAATGCGATTGTTGTTAAAGAAAAAGAAATTTTGAATGAAAAAGGTTTAAGAAATTCTAAAGAATTTGTCAATCATAAAATATTAGATTGTATTGGAGATCTTTATACATGTGGATATAGAATGGTAGCATCTGTAAAATGTTCTCAAGGTGGTCATTTCTTAACTAATAAACTATTAAGAAAAGTATTCGAAAATAAAGAAAACTTTTCTATTGTTGAAATAAAAGAAAGAAATTTACCTCATACAGCTATCAATAGAAATTTCTTACAATCAATAGCGTAAATTTAAGCCCTTTATAATCGTTAATTAAGATTATATAAAACTCCCATGAAACATATAAAGTTTTTTTTATTATCTTTTATCATTATTCTATTAACTTCTTGTTCAAAAGACGAAAAAGAAATTTCTTATATCAAGGAAACAAGACAAGATCTAGAAATGGTAACTGCTTATAGAGAAGCATATAAAGCTATCGAAGAAGGGGATCCATATTTTGCTGCAAAGAAATTTTTAGAGGCTGAGCTTTTATTCCCCCAATCTCAGTGGGCACCAAGATCAGCTTTAATGGCAGCCTATTCTTATTATTTACAAAATTTTTATTCTGAAGCTTTATCTAATTTAGAGAGGTATTTAAAAACCTACCCTAAAGATAATGAAACTGCTTATGCACATTATTTAATTGCTATGTGTTATTATGAAATGATAGAGGATGAAAAAAGAGACTCTGGTCCATTAATAAGAGCTAAAAAAAAATTTAATTTTATCATAACAAATTATCCCAATACAGATTTTTCATTAGACGCAAAATTTAAAATTGCTTTAATTGAGGATATTTTAGCCTCAAAAGAAATGTATTTAGGAAGACATTATATTAAAAGAAATAAATGGATTGCTGCAATGAATAGATTTAAGTATGTACTAGAAAATTATGAACAGACTATCTTTGTTGAAGAGGCTCTTCATAGATTAGTCGAGATAAATTATAAAATAGGATTAATTGATGAGTCTCAAAAGTATGCCAATTTATTAGGATATAATTACTTATCAGGTGAATGGTATAAAAAATCTTATATAGTTTTTAATAAAGATTATGAGGAAAAAAGTAAAAAAGAAATTAAAAAAGAAAAGAAAGGTGTAATTAGAAAATTTAAGAAACTTTTTGATTAATATGAACGAAAATTTGATCAAAAAAAAATATAATAAAAAAATTGAACTTTTAAATCATTATAACAAAAGATATTATAATGATAATATCTCTGAAGTAAGTGACAGTTTTTTCGATAACCTTAAAAAAGAAATTATTGATTTAGAGACAAAATATAATTTTCTTAAAAGTAAAAAATCTCCTCAAGTTCAAGTTGGCCATAAACCCTCAAAAAACTTTAAAAAGGTAGCTCATAAAGTACCAATGCTATCATTGGCAAATGCTTTTTCAGAGGAGGATTTAAAAAATTTTGAAAAAAAAATACTTAACTATCTCGATAAAGATAACAATTTTTCAATTGAATATAGTGCTGAACCAAAAATTGATGGGATATCAGCCTCTTTAAATTATAAAAATGGAAAATTTATTAAAGGTTTGTCTAGAGGTGATGGCAAAGAAGGTGAGGATATCACAATGAACCTTAAAACTATCAATGATATTCCAAAGTCAATTTTTAATAAAGATTTTCCAGAGGAAATAGATATTAGAGGAGAGGTCTTTATTCAAAATACAGACTTCAAAAAATTTAAAGAAAAATTTGCAAATCCTCGAAATGCAGCATCAGGGTCTTTAAGACAAAAAAATCCTGAGGACACAGAAAAAATTCCTTTAAAATTTATTGCCTATACTTTTGGTTTTGAAAAAGGAATGAAGGTTTATTTTCAAAATGAATTTTTAAAAAAACTGAAAGAGTGGGGCTTTAAGACGAATCCGCTAAATAAAGTTCTTAGTGGAACAAAAAATTTGATGACAAATTATATTGAAATTGAAAAAAAGAGAAAGACATTAGATTTTGATATTGATGGTATTGTTTACAAAATTAATGATTTTAAGATTCAAAAAAGATTAGGCAACGTTGCTAATGCACCTCGATGGGCTATAGCTCATAAATTTTCTGCTAATAGTGGTGTATCAAAAATTATTAATATAGAAATACAAGTAGGAAGAACTGGTGCCCTAACGCCGGTTGCAAAAATTAAGCCAATTAATATTGGAGGCGTAGTTGTTTCTAATGCTACGCTTCATAATGAAGACGAAATTATAAGAAAAGATATAAGGATTGATGATGAAGTTATTGTTGAAAGAGCAGGAGATGTTATACCTCATGTGGTTTCAGTTAATTTAAAAAAAAGAAATAAAGATTCAAAAAAATTTGTTTTTCCTAAAAAATGTCCATCTTGTGGATCAAAAACTTTTAAAGAATATAATTTAATAACAAAAAAAGAGGATGCAGTAAGACGTTGCTCAAGTGTTGGTTATGAGTGTAAAAAAGTTTCTATAGAAAAAATAAAACATTTTGTATCCAAAGAGGCTTTTAATATTGATGGTTTTGGAAAAAAAATAGTTGAGAAATTTTGGGAGATGAAATTTATAAGATTACCACAAGATATTTTTAATATAGATTATGATAAAATAAAATCACTAGACGGGTGGGGTGAACAATCTGTAAAAAATCTAAAATATTCAATCGATGAGAAAAGAAAAATTTCTCTTGAAAGATTTATTTATTCATTAGGAATAAGACATATAGGTTTAGAAAATGCTAAATTAATTTCAAGATATTTAAAATCATCTAAAAATTTTTTATTGTTATCAAAAAATAAAAGTTTTGATGATCTACTTAACATAGATGGAATTGGAGAAACGCAAATTAATTCTATGAAAGAATTTTTTAAAAACGACACAAACCTAAGGGTAATTAATAGTTTAGATGAATGTCTAAAGGTGAGTGATGCCAGGGAAATTACAAAAAGTGGCTCTCTTTCTAATAAAACTTTTATGTTAACAGGAAAACTTGAGGGAATGAGTAGGGCAGAAGCAAAGTCTTTAATAGAGTTAAATTCTGGTTCAATTGTAAGCAATGTTTCAAAAAAATTAAATTACTTAATTATTGGAGAAAAACCCACTAAAAGAAAAATTGAAGCAGCTAAAGAATTAAAGGTTAAGGTCTTGAGTCAGTCTGATTGGTTAAAAATGTTAGATAAAACTAGCTAACCATTTTCTTTCATCATTATTTAAGTAAGGATTTAGTTTTGAATAAACAAGCATATTGTATTTGAATAAATAATTTTTTTCATGTTTGGTAAGTTGTTCGAAGTTTATGAGATCATTATCAATAGGTGCAAGAGTTAAATTTTCAAAAAAAAGTTTTTTTTTATTTTTTTTAACATAGATAAGATTTTCGATTCTTATTCCAAATTTGTCTTTTCTGTAAAAACCTGGCTCATTGCTTAAAATCATACCTTCACGGATCCTAATATTATTATTTTTTGAAATTGCTTGTGGGCCTTCATGAACATTTAAAAAAAATCCTACACCATGTCCAGTCCCGTGCTGATAGTCTAAATTACTTCTTCTTAAAAATTTTCTTGCTTTTAGATCAATTGATTTACCAGTTTTATCTTTGTTAAGATCTGTGCAAGCAACTGCGATATGACCCTTTAATACTTTCGTAAAAATACTTTTAATATTTTTCTTTGGTTGTGAAAAACAAATTGTTCGTGTTACATCTGTTGTTCCATATTTATATTGTCCACCTGAGTCACATAAAAAAATATCTTTTTTATTAATATTTTTAGATTTTTTTTTGGTTGCTCTGTAATGTACTATTGCTGCATTACCTCCGCTACCAGCTATTGTGTTAAAACTTGGATATAAATAATTCGGATTTAGTTTCCGGAAATTTTCAAGCTTAATTTGTGCATTATATTCAGTTAATCTTTTTTTATTAATATTCTTTATCCAATAAATAAACTTTGTTAAAGCAACCCCATCATAAATATGACTATTCGTCATATTTTGAATTTCGGTTTTATTCTTAATTGCTTTCATAAGATAAATTGGGTCTTCTTTTTTAAATACTTTTAAATTTTTTTTAAAGATATTTTCATAATGTAAAGAGCAAGATTTATTATCTATAAGTATTTTTCCTTTTTTTTTATTTTCTACAAATTTAATAAAAGTTATTGGATCTATAATTTGTTTTAAATTTAATTTTTTTTCCTTAATTAAATTTTGTGTTTTTGATATATTTGAAATCAAATATAATTTCTTTTTCTCAACAAATGCTTGACAATTTGGAATTGGACTATTGGGATTATCTTGTCCTCTTATATTCAGAAGCCATGCAACATTTTCTGGTGCAGATATAAACATATAATCTAATTTGTTTTTTTTTAAGAATTGATTAATCTTGTTAATTTTTTTCTTAGAACTTTCACCAACGATATTATCCCTCAATGAAAAAAATTTTTTTGATTTACTGATTTTATTTTTCCATATTTTATCAATAAGATTTTTTTTTAAGATTTTTATATTGTTTTTTTTTGAAAAAATTCTTTTGATCTGTGTTGATGTAAAGATCTTTGGGTCTACACCAATTGTTAAATCATTAAATAAATTGCAGTTGATAATTTTATGATAGTCAATAATTTTATAATATTTTTTAGACTCTATTTGAGCTTGGATTGTGTATCTACCATCAACAAAAAGAAAATTTTTATTTTTCAAAATAATTGCGTAGCCAGCAGAGCCACTAAAATTTGAAATAAATTTTAATCTGTCCTTTTGTGTATGTTCTGAGAAAAATTCATCATTTTTTGGTACAATATAACCATCAATTTTAAGCTCTTTAAAATGTGTACGAAGTTTTTTTATTCTTTCTTTAATCATTTAATTCTTTTTTGATACCTTATCCACCC